>JAABUT010001438.1_pt1 | contig 27027 bp, 18 predicted proteins | sample 5559281 | NCBI WGS metagenome assembly JAABUT01 (sample SAMN10711880, study PRJNA513359) | rock metagenome | isolation source: Antarctica rocks | place: Antarctica: Victoria Land, Ricker Hills nord | collected 2016-01-04
ATCGCCAACCTCAAGACCTGGCGGGTCCTGCACACCGACTACCGGCGACCACTCGGAACATTCGAAACCACCATCACCGCGGTCCTCGGACTCGAATTCTTCCGGACGACCCGATGAATAACCCTCATTGATCCGCGATGCGCTCGGCAGAGACCGGGTCGCTTACCCGTACGTGATCGCGGATCGCGGCGAGCAACAGCATCAGCGTGGTTAGCCGCTGCTGACCGTCGATGACAAGCCAGCGCTGCGGTCCAGCCGCACTGTTGTTCGGACTCGGAGCGAGGACCACCGACCCAAGGAAGTGGCCGGACGCGTCAGCTGGCGAGGTCGAGCGTTCGTAGACGTCCCGCCACAGCGCGGCGTACTGCCTCTCCTGCCAGCTGTAGGTCCGCTGGAACAGTGGTACGACGAACTGCTTGTCGCCCTGGATGAGGGTGATGACGTTGACCTCTCTTGCGTGCACAAGACGCTCCTCTCGCGCTGATCCGGCTTGGACCCACATGGACGCTCGAACGGGTAACAGGGCGTCACCGTAGCCACGCTCGAGGTGGCCAGCGCGCCAGTCCCCTGCTCACTGCCCGCCGTCGCTCAGCCCGTCGCCACGGCGGCTGCTCCCTGCGTGTCAGCATCGGGTGAGGCCGAGCAGTCGCAGCACCCAATCCTCTTACGCGCGCTGCCCTTGGAGCGCAATTGCCCGTCCAGGTCGACGGTCTCCACGTCCAGTCCGGCATCTCTGGGCGGCCGCGACGATGAGGTCACTGCGGCCGATCGCCCCCGGCCGTATGACACCAGTGTCGAGCAACACCGTCGCGGTGTTGGACGAACGGGCATCGTCGCCGGGGCCGTGACGAGAAGGTGTCAGGACGTCAGGAACCGACGTGGCTCGTCCAGGACGATCTTGGCGCCGGCCAGGTCGGCGAGACGTTCGGCGACGGTGGCGACCGCCAGATCCAGGGGTAACGCCTCGCTGAACTTCAGCCCCGACACAGCATCCGGCTCGACCGCCGGCTCGCTCAGCGTCTCGTCGGCCGCGTGACGAAGCAGCGGCCCGAGTTCCTGCCACGACAGGTCGGTACGTAGGCGGAGCCGGCGATCGTCCATCCGTTGCCGCGGGTCGACGATTCCGGTCAACGAGGCGTGCAACGTCCGATTTGCCGCGACGCCAGCCCACGTCCACCAGGTGAGGTCACCGGGCGTGCGACGCACGACCGTGCCAGTCGGGTCACCTACATCGGCGAGGCTGTCGCGCACGTCGGCCAGCTGCTCCTCAGCACGTCGAGTGAGTCGAACCCCGGACGGCGCGTCTCCCACCACCACGTCCCGCATCGCCCGGACGATCGCGAAGCTGACCTCCGCCCCACCGCTTGCCCAGTCGACCGCCCGCCCGGGTCCCACAGCAGGCTGGGCGAAGCACCGCCGTCGCTTCCAGTCGATGTAGCCGATCTCCCACGCTCGCCCCCCCAGCAATAGCCGTCGTGGTCCGTCGACAGCCGCCGTCAGCGACGTGGTCGGGATCCGCCCGATCTCCGCCCTGCCGTCCAAGACCGTGAAGTCCGGCGGCGCGACGAACGACGCCGTCAGTCCGCTGAAGTGCCGGTGACCGAACCGCCGTTCAGCAGTTGGCCCGATGAAGCCCATGTCGCCGTCCCGCTCGAGGAACCCCGCGCCGAGGATGTGCGGGAGGACTTCGGTGAACCACGGCGCCATCGGTGAGCTCGCCCAGTCGGAGACGAACGTGCGCAGGCCGATGGCACGTCGCTCGAGCGCAATGGCCAGTACCTGCTGCACGGCAAGATGTCGGGGGCTCGGCGTGGGGACCACCGGCTCGACCCATCCGCGGCGCCACAGCAGGAGAACCGCCAGCGCCTGCAGCAGTTCCTCGCCGTCAAGGCACAGGAACAAACAGTTGCGCGTCGTACCCGACCTGCGCCCCGTGCGACCGAGTCGTTGCAGGAACGAGGACACGCGGCTGGGTACCCCGATCTGGATGACGCGGTCGAGGTCGCCCACGTCGATGCCGAGCTCGAGAGTCGATGTGGTCACGATCACGCAGTCGCGGGATTCGGCGAACGCCTCCTCAGCCTGCCGCCGCTCAGCTGCTGAGAGCGAAGCGTGCGACACGTAGGTGGTGACCTCGCGCTCGCGCAGTGACGCGGCGAGCTGTTCGGCGCGACGCTTGCTCTCGACGAACACGAGCCGCTTCTCGCCGCGGTGCAGTGCCGCGATCATGACCGCCGCATTCTCGATGCTGCCGACGTGGTCGACCGTCACCTCGACCTGGGGTCCGCTTCCTGTATCGGCCTCCCGGACGACGCGAGCCGGACGGGCGGGGTCATCAGGGCGACCACCGCGCAGCCACGACAGCAGACGATCCGGGTTGCCGACGGTCGCGGACAAGCCGACCCGCATGAGCTGTCGGCCGGTCAGGTGCTCTACCCGGTCGAGAACCGCGAGGAGGTGCCAGCCGCGGTCATCCCCGGCGAACGCGTGGATCTCGTCCACGACGACCGCCCGCACCGATCCGAGGAGTCGTCGTTCGTCGACCGTGCGGGAGACCAGGACCGCCTCGATCGACTCGGGCGTCGTTAACAGGATGTCCGGTTGCTCGGCGAGCAACCGTCGCCGCTCTCCTGGTGTCGTGTCACCGTGCCAGACCGCGGCCGTCCGCCCCATCCACTGGGCGTAGGTCGCCAGCCGCGGCCCCAGGTTGTTCAGCAGCGCCTTCAACGGGCACACGTAGAGGATCGACGTACCGGACCACTGCTGCTGCGCGGCCCGGGTCAACAGCGGGAAGATCGCCGCCTCGGTCTTTCCACCGGCAGTAGGGGCGAGCAGAAGCGCGTCGAGCCCCGCGACGAGCGGCTCGACGGCGGACTCCTGCAGCGGCCGCAGCCCCGGCCAGCCCAGGCTGTTGACGATGTGATGGACGAGCACCGGGTCGAGGAGCTCGAAGGCCGGTCGGACGGCGTCAGCGCCGAGTGGATCAGCTGTCACGCCCGCAGGTCGATCTCGTCGGGGTCGGTTGCCCTTGCCTGTCGTTCGGCCGGTGTCAGCTCGTGTGCCGACACGGTCAGCTTGTAATCCCGCCGCGGGTCGAAGTCCGGGAACTGGTCGACCCGGTCGAGCACCTCCGCGACGAGCTTGCGCAGGAATAGGCGCGGGGCGACCCCGACCTGACCGCCGAGTTGTCCGGTCACCGCGTCGGCGAGTGTTCGCAGGTATACGCCATCGACCACCTCGGCGATGCGCGCTGCGTGTTCGGTGCCGCTCCGGTAGAGCTCACTTACCCGCCCACCGAGTTCCACCAACCGGTCCGCTGTGAAGCCGGTGAGCCGGACCTGGACAGCGCGGGGATTGTCGAAGCGGGGGTCGGTGGTGAAGTCGGTGGCCAGACGCGAAGCGAGCGGCGGCAGCAGCTGAACGCCCTGTCGACCGTCGTAGAACGCCGGCGTGCCGGTCACCATGAGGTACAGGCCGGGGAAGCGGCCGGTGTCCACGTCGTCGATGAGCTGGCGCAGGGCGTTGAGCGCTTTCGTCCGAGCGTCGGAGCGAACCCGCTGCAGCGTCTCGACCTCGTCGAGGACCACGAGCAAGCCGGGGTGGCCGACCTCGCGCAAGACCTTCAGCAAGCCTTGGAGAAAGCCCAGCGCCAAGAAGTGGTCGAGGTCCCCGCGGATCCCGGCCACCCGACGGGCGGACGCCGCCACGTGAGGCTGACCGCCGAGCCAGGACGCGAGGGCGTCGGCCGTCGACACGTCACCGTCGAGCACGGCTCGGTGGTAGCCACGCAGTCCCGTGGCGAACCCGGGTGCGACCGTCGCAAGGTCGGCCAGGCGGGACCCGATCAGCTCGTCGACGCCTGCTGCCACGGCGCTCGGGGCATCCGTCCCCTGCCGTTGGATGGCGGCGGACTCGAGGGTGAAAAACCACCCGTCGATCACCGACCGGAACGCACTCGGCGGTTCGGTGGCCGTGGTCAGCGTCTCGCAGAGGCGCCGGTACACCGTTTCCAGCCGGTGCAGGGGAGTCTCGGTCTCCGAGACCTGAATCTCAGCCGTCGCCATTCCTGCCTGCTTGGCTCGTTCAGCGACCCAGCGGGCGTGGAAGGTCTTCCCCGAGCCATACTCACCTCGGACCGCCTTGAAGACCGCGCCACCCCCAGCACATACGGCGAGGTCTTCGTCGACACTGGTGGCGAAACGGCCGGTGCCAACAGCGAAGAGGTCCAACCCGCCCGCAGGCACGGTTCCCCGCCTCAACGCGTCGAGCGCTGCTCTCCGGCGCGCGGCGCTGACCCGAAGCGGCCCGGTCGTCATCCGCGACTCGGAAACTGGTCGTCGAGCAACTGTCGGTTCACCGTGACAGTGCGCTCGGCATCGGAGACGGTGAGGACCTCGTACCCCTCGACGTTGAGCAGACGTCGAAGGCCGGAGAAGACGCCGCGCTCGTTGCGTGCCGCTACGCCTGCGGCAGCAAGGGCATCGGTGAACGAGATGGTCCCGCCCGCCGCCAACGCGACATCGAGAAGGCGACCGACTCCCGCTGCGCTGAGGCGCAACGCTGCGGGTAGCTGTTCCTGCATAGCCACGTACACCGCGCTGCGGACGACCGCCGCGCCGCGTCCAACCACCGGAAGTGACACCGGAGCGCGGTGTCCGACACTGTCGAACAGGTCCGGCTCGGCCGACGTACTGACACGACCCCACGTCGTACCGGACGTTCGGGGCGTCTCGGCAATGTCATCTGCCGGCCAGGGCGCCGCGGCACGCGACAGCGGTGCGTCCCACCAATCCGGAGTCAGGTTGCCAGCCAGCGACCAACCGGCCGGCACGCCGACACCGAGGCGGACGAAGGCCAGCAAAGGAACGGTGATCTCCGCCAGCGCGGCACCACCGTGATATCCGTACGTGCGCTTGCCGTACCGCAGGCCAGGTGTCGCAGCGAAAACGCAGCGGTGGTCGGTGGTCAGCACCCGGGTGCCGGACACGGCGACCTCAGCACCGCTCACCGCTCCTGATCCAGCCGGACGCCACCGCGCTCCTCCTCCGGCCACCGTTCGCAGCTCGGTCAGGGCCTCGCCGCGGTCCAGGACGTGCCCGTGGTCGCTGACGAACACGACGATCCGCTCGGACGACGACGCCCGCAGGAGCACGGTACGCAGCGAATCGATCCTGTCGACACCCAAGTGTGCTGACGTGTCCTGGACGCCCTTGGTCAGCGAGTCGTCGATGGAGTTGAGGACGACACCGATCACCTCCGTGTCGTCACTGTCCAAGGCAGCCGAGAGTTTGTCGCCGAGGTCTGCTCCGCCGATGCCTCCGAGGTCCGCCCGGTGGAACAGCTCAGCAGTCCGCCCCGACCACGCTGACAGGGCGCCGAAGGCAGCTCGCTCGTCGGCCGACGTGCCCTTGCGCAGGGCGCCGGTGAGCAACGACGTTCGGCTGTAGGTGGTCTCCGACGGAAGCGTCGCAAGGACCGGTGTCCGTCGTCCGTCTCGGACAATCTCCCGCCACTGGCTGCCCGGTCCGGCCAGCTCGGCTGCGAGGCCAACCGCAGTGGCGACCGACATCCCGTCGAGTACGACCAGCAGGACACGCGAACCTCCAACGACCAGCGGCGCCACGACGTCAGCGAGGACCTTTTCGACCGGCACAACCGAGCCGAGAGCAGCGTTCGCTGTTGCCGCCAGCCGCTCGGCGACCTGCTGGTCCGTGCGGTCCCTGCGCGCGACAGCGGCACGGCGCACCTGGTCGAGCACTCCCTGCACTGCCGGCAGCGGGTCACCCAGTCCGACCTCCTCCAGGGCACGGTCAGCCCACCCGTCCTCGTCCAGGTAGTGCTGCAGCGCAGGACCGACAGCGGTGACCGGCCCCTCGGACCGTTTGAGCCACCGCCGCAGTCGCACCGCACACCGCAACCGAGCGATGCGAGCCGCCTGGTGCGGCTGACCACTGTCGAGGTGCTCGGCCACGCGGTTCAACGCCGCATCATCCAGATCAGCGGAAGCTGCGTCCAGGCGCCGGTCGAGCGCGGAGGGCAGAACGGAACTCGCTCCGACGAGAGCACCGATACCGAGCGACCGCGCCCGTACTTCGGCGGCATCGACGGCGACCAGGACCGCGGGGTCACCACGTCGGTCGCGCACCAGTCTCACGGCCGATACCGTCAACGACTGCTGGTCGACCTCAGTGAGCTGCCCTGGGCCAAGGAGCTCGTGAACCAGTACTCCGCGCACCCCGGCCGCCTTGATGTCGACGCTCGGGTAGCCGACGACATCGAGCAGCAGGAGCAGCTCCAACAGGTCCGAGCGGCGCGACGCCATCTGCAGGACCAACGCGACGAGGTACCCCCATCGGTCCCGCACCTCGCCAACCAGTTGGTCACGCAGCGAGGGCTCGACGGCCCGCCACCGCCGACCGCCCAGCGCGGCGACCACCTGGCCGAGAGCGGTCGTCAGGTCCAAGGTCGTCGGGTCCAAGCCCAGCCACGCCTTGAGGAGGACGTCGACGCCGTCCTGTCGAGTCAGCGGCACAGCGCGATCGCGCGGGTCGGCGCCGGCAGCGGTGAAGTGGTCGACGAGTGCCTCCGCCAGCCAACCGCTGTTGACGATCCCCGGATCGAGGGGCCGTCCGCCAGCAAGGTCGTGCAGCAGGGTCTGCCTGCTCGCCACGAGTAGCTGGTGCAGGTACAGGCGGGCGAGGACGTCCGGGCCGAGCTCGCTCTCCTCGACCGGCGTCAGCACGACGAGGACGCCCGAGTCGTCCTCCGCGCCGACGAGAGCGTCGAGGACGGCAAGAACCGACGGGCACACGCGGACGTGGATCTGCCGACCGCCGAGCGAGACCGCCCGAGCACCCGCCCACTGGAAACCGCGGTCGCAGCGGACACCGACGACGGTCGCGTCGCCGAGCGAGCCCAGCTGGGTTGCGACGCGGGCCAGGACAGCCTGCTCGACCGCACGATTGTGGCTGTCCACGCTCACTCCTCGGTCACCACGACGGTGACGGTGGCGTCGGGGCTTTCCCGGAAGAAGTCCTCGATGACAGCGACGGCGTCCACCCGGCGAACGCCCCGTCGGGTGACCGTCCGTCCCTCCGGTGAGGAATGGGGCGGTGGCGGTGGCGGTGGCGGTGGCGGTGGCGGTGGCGGTGGCGGTGGCGGTGGCGGTGGCGGTGGCGGTGGCGAATTCCGGATCACCAACGCACGGACTGCCTCGGCACCCAACTTCGTCAGTCGATCCGCAAGGCCGGTGGTGAACTCCGGAGCGTTCGCCGCCGTCGCGAGCGACGCCCCGATCGCCGCTTCGCCAGGACGATGAGCTTCCATCGCATCCAGAGCACTCCAGTTGGCGCCCCGGATAGCCGTCGCGACAGCCGCAGCGGAGGTGATCGTCCTACCCAGCCACTGGTCCGGCACGGAGGTCGGGCCAGCAGCCAGCGTCCGCGCCAGGTCCAAGGGCGAACGCCGACCGCGTAGGCCCTCGACCAGATCGCGAGCCGCCACCGTGACGGGGTAACGCCCGAGCTTGGCCGAGCGGTCCAGTCCAAGCCGGTCGGCGAACCGATCGAGCGTGTCGACGAGGTCGACGAGGTCAGGGTGCTTAGCCCTGGCGAGGTCGCCGAGAGGAGTCAGCTGGTCCAGCAACCGCGCGGTCAGAGCAGACGACCGGAATGCAACGCCGAACAGCGCTCCGGCTCGGGCCCGGGCTACCGTCCACTCCTCGACCGACGGAAGTTCTTGTGGCCGCAGGCTCATGTCGTCGGTCAGCGCGCCGACGTCCGGGGCGGCAACGGCACCCGAGGATCGGAACCACCCGCGACCGTCCAGCTCCGCGAACGCTGCGATGACGAGGTCGGCCACGTCGCCGGTGATCCCGTCGGCACCTAACCACCCGCGGAGTTGACGGACCGTCACCCCAGGCGATCCAGACGTCCCGAGCCCCTGCGCTGCGATCTTCTGGGTCAGGTCGAGCCGCCACGTGTCGTTCAGAACGAAGACGCCATCGTTCTCGTTGCCGAGCCTCAATGGGACGAGCACCCGTCGCAGCACCGCACGCTGCGCGGAGTCCAAGGCGTCCAGGCGGCGATCCGGGTCTTCCGCTGCGGTCCGGACGAGGGAGAGGCCGAGACGCAGCTCGGGTCGGCGCACCGCCTCGTCGTCGCGTGCGCCGACCAACCGCGGGTGGTGGGGGTAGGTCTCGTCGAACAGCTGACGGGCTAGCGCCACCAGGGCCGCGTCGAACGTCCGCCCGACGTCCAGTCGTGGGGCCGGACCGGGCATCCGGCTGACGAGGTGGTCACTCCACTCCTCGACGCGCCCGTCCTCGGCCTTTCGGAGCCCGTAGGCCTGGTACAGCGTGGTCTGCAGACTGGCGTCGAGCGCTGACCGCTGACTGTCCAGCGTTTCCCGCGCCCGTTCCCGGTCAGCGTCGGTCAGGTTGCGGGTGTACTCCACGAGCCGGCCGGAGCCGAGCAGGTGCTCGATCCGCAGCAGCTTGCTGAGTGCGTCCAGCGACGACTGGGTGAGGAAAGCCGGCAACCAGACCAGGCAACGCTGGGCTTCCTGCCCTCGCAGCCCCAGCACACGACTCCGGTCGTCGGCGGCAGAGTGCTCGCCGGTGTCGAACGGGTAGTCGAGCACGACGCGCCACGCACCGTCCTGTGCGGGCGCGAACTGGCTGTCGGACAGGTCGTTCGGGTCGCGGACGTTGCCGTAGACGACCTCCAGCGGACGCAGCGTCCCTCGCCACACGATCGGCTGATCCAGCAACAGCTGCTGGTTGTCCCGGACCTTCAGGAGGCTCAGCAACGTGGTGCGCACCCGCCGCCGACGCTCCCCGGCCGAGTCCGCGTGTCCGACCCGCTCGAGGATCGCGTCGGTGTCGACGCCAACGAGGTGCAATGACACGGTCGGGTCATCACCGTCGCCGAGGCGGAGCTGTCCGACCCGTTCTTGCAGGGTTCGCAGCCTGGTCAAGGCCAGCGACACCTCTTGGCCACGGATAGGGCTGCGGACCGCTCCCGGGTTGAGGGTGACCAGCCGGCGCACGGTCAGCCCACGCAGCGCCTGCACCTCCGGGACCAGCGCGGCGACGAGCAGGGTCTTCACCAGGCGGTCGTCCCCGCGGAACGCGCGCACCCGCGTGACAGCGTCGGGGTCGCCGGCGGACCCGGCGGCGACGGCGCGGACCTCCTGCTCGGTGACCCGGTCCAGCTCGAGCAGGGTGGGTCGCAGCGAGCGCTGGTACAGCTCCTGTGCGTTGCGGAACTCGTGGGCGAGCCGGTCACTGAACGGGCTGTCGACGCCGCGGGTCAGCGCATCCCAGAGGTCGCCCAGTGGCACGAGGTCCCCGAGTCGCAGCTCGTCCCGATGGGTCACGAGCAGTTGGCGCATGAGCGTCAGTGCGGTCCGGGACCGCTGCAGCGCCGACGAGACGTGGACAAGAACGTCGAGGAATGTGGGCGGGAATGGGTACGTCGCCCGGAAGGCGTCCCGGTCCTCGCCGCCGAGGAGCACGTCGCGCTGGACACCGGTCAGGGCGTCCGTGCGGTCGAACGCGCGGTCGATCTGTGCGCGCTCGTCGGCTCCACGCGCACGCAGCACCCGGCGGTTCGCGATGGCCCGCAGGTTGCTGTCGTCCAGTGGGATCGTGCCGAACCGCTCCTCCCAGTACTTCTGTCGATCCTCGAAGGCGAGGTTCTCAGCCCCGGTGCCGTTCGGTCCGATCAGCTCGCGCAGATTGCGCTGTCGGGCGATGAAGCTGATGAGGGGGACGTCGCGGGCTGCGTCGTTGGACTCGACGAGCTTGGCGACCTTGTCGATCTCGCGGGACTGGAGCTCCGGGTTGGTGACGAGGCCGGCCAGCCAGAGCACGAGCTCGTCGAGGAACAGGACGACGCCGTCGTAACCAAGGCTGCGGGCGTGCCGGGCGATCTCGGAGAGGCCGGTATCGATCGGAACGTAGGCGGTGGAGGCACCGGAGACGGTCTGCGCATAGTTGCGGAGGTAGACCGGGATGGCCACCGCGAGGAACGCTCGCGCCGCCGCCGAGTCCGGTGCCGCGTCGAGTGCCGCGTCGACGTCGTCCGGCGTCATCGCCGGGGCGCCGGAGCCGGCCCGGGCGCCCCATCGAGGGTCGACCGCGACCGGACGCAGCAAAGCGGCGAATGCCTCACGACCCATTCGGTCCCTGATCCCACCCAGGTCCGCGAGCACTCCCCCAGCCCGCAGCAGAGCCGGCACCGGGGCACGGGGCAGCTTGTCCGCCACGTGCTTCGCGTAGCCGCCGAGCACGCCGGCCTCCAGGCTCTCGGCGCTGATCAGGTTGGTCGGGACGAGCATCAGCTTCTTCGTCCCGAGCCAGCGGTGCTTGGCGATGACCGGGGCCAGCTCGGGGATCGCGAGCGCCGTCGGGTCGCCGTCGAGCACAGCGTCGAGAACGGCCATGAAGTGACTCTTGCCGGACCCGAACGAGCCGTGCAGGTAGCTGCCCTTGGAGGTGTTCGACGACAGCGCGCTGCCGATGAGGCCGAGCGCGCTGTCGAAGGCGGTGACGAGCTGCTCGGTGACGACGTAGTCGGCGATGGTCTGCGCGCGCCGGTCGATGCCCTCGAGCAGGCGCAGCACGAAGTCCCCGGCGCTGACCTGCTCGGGGATGTCGATGAGGTCGCGCAGCAACGGGGCCGGCGACGATGTCGGGACGCTCACGGCCGCAGTCTCCCCGATCCGGTCCCGGGCCGTGCCAAGGTGGACGCGGGTGTTGTCGACCCATACCCGGTCACCGGTCGTTCGTCAGCCACACGGCTGGCGTGACCGCCAGGCCGGCGTCGAGCAGCTGGTGGTCACCGCTGACGAGGACGCCCTGGTGCACCCGGGCGACGGCTGCCCAGCTGGCGTCGTAGTAGGTGAGTCGGTGTTCGGTGGCGAGGGAGGCGGCGATGGCCCGTCCGGTGCGGTCGAGGACGGCCGGGGCGCCGACGATGGCCAGCAGATCCTCGACCTGGTCGACCACCCGGTCTGCGGACCAGCGCAGGGAACGGGCCAGGACGTTGCCGAGCTCGTAGACGGCGAGGTCCAGCACCCGGGCCCGGACGACGCCCTCCTGATGGGCGGCCAGGAGGGTGCGCGCCGAGTCCACGTCACGCTCGCCGGTGCTGTGGAACCAGGTGATCAGGACGGAGGTGTCGACGAAGACGTCGGTCACCGGCGCGCGTCGCGCTCGGCTCGGACCACCTCTGCGCTGTCGAAGGCGCCGGCGTCGGCGAACCGCAGCCGCGAGCGTTCGATCGCGGCCCGGACGGCGTCCGGGTCCCGGCGGTCCAGCTCGTGCCGGGCGGCGGTCGCCAGCAGGGCGCTCCGGCTGCCCGCTCGGCGACGGACCTCCTCATCGATGCGCGTGAGCAGGTCGTCGGGCAGCGACACCATCACCTTGGCCATACCGAGAGTATTGCCCTCAGCTGTCTGGACAGCGTGGCCGATCCTTCAGCGGTGCGACGGCACGGAGCAGGGTCCGGGACCGCCGCAACGACGACGGTCGAGCCCCGACACCGACCTGGTGGGCGCCAGGCAGGTGTACCACCATGACGGTGAGTGGCACACTCGACTGATGCCCACCGCCCGTACGCGCCACCAGGTGACCGAAACCCCTGAGGTTGCCCGGGCGCTGGACGTCGCGGCCCGGCGATGGCCGGGCGAGCCCCGGTCCCGGCTGCTGCTCCGTCTGGTCGACGTCGGCGGATCGGTTCTGGAGCGGGACTCCGACGACGCCATCCGTCGCCATCGTGCGGCCGTCGAGGCCACCGCGGGCAAGTACTCCGGCGTGTTCGGGCCGGGCTACCTGGCGGAGCTCCGACGCGATTGGCCGGACTGATCGCCCTCGACGCGAGCGCGATCATCGCTCACCTGAGCGCTCGCGATGAACATCACGACGAGGCGACCCTGCTGTTGGCGGAGGCGGCCCCCGGAACGCTGGTGGCGCACAGCGTCACGCTCGCGGAGGTCCTGGTCGGCGGCGCCCGGTCGGGCCGGGAGACCGAGATGCTCGAGGACCTCACCGTCCTCGGCATCCGCCCGGCGCCCTACCGGGATGGGGAGTTCCTCGAGCTGGCGCGACTCCGGGCGCGGACGGGCCGCAAACTTCCCGACTGCTGCGTCCTGCTGACGGCGGGCGTATCGGCGGGTGCAGTCGCCACGTTCGACCGGGCGCTGCGCACTTCGGCCCGCTCGCTTGGACTCCCGGTGCTGCCGGCCTAGCCAGACACCGGGCAGGCCACACGTTCCGAGAGTGCAGTGGCCCCCGATCGGTGAATCCACGCATCGGTCTCTGAGTCGATCTCGGGCGTCCGCCGACAGAATGATGCCCTGCACGTGGCCGTGTGCCGGACGGCGTCACGGTGCTCGTCGACCGGTAGCACCGGGCGGGGCCGGCAGCCAGGGGACTCAGCAGTCCCACCCGGCTGCGTCGAGGGATTCGGGGACGTCGCTCGCGTCGCCCCGCGGAGTACGGAGTACGGGGTGCGCGGGGGTGCGCGGCGTCCGGGTGGCGCGGCGGGCGACGGGTCCTTCGCCGTGCGACGGTCGACGCGCCTGGGCGTCCGCGAGACTGTCGGCCTCGAAGGGCACACTCGTCGGTGTCGGGACAACCAGGGAGGGCTCGTGGCCCGAAGCGACCTGCTGCGCAGGCTCCTCGCGGCGTGGCTTCCGACGACGCCTTGACCTTCCTGGCCAGCGCGCAGCATCTGATCGACGACGAGCGGCGGAAGAACCACACCCTGCTGGCCCGTGAGCTTGAGGCGGCGCTGCGTGATCCGCGGGGACCTGGTGGGCCCCCGGTGCTGTCGCTGAAGCCGGTGCCGACCGGCCGCGACGAGATGCCGCTGCTGACGCTGGCGAACCGCGGCTCCAGTTCGAGGACCTGGTGCTCGACCCGGGCGTCCAGGCCGCCCTGCTGGACCTGGTTGCGGAGAACGCCGACCGCGGCGTGCTCGCCACGCACTCCCCTGCGGCCGCGCCAGAAGCTGCTCCTCGTCGGGCCGCCGGGAACGGGAAAGAGCGCGGCCGTCCACGCCATCGCCACCGAGCTCAGCCTCCCGGTGGCCACGGTCAGCCTGGCGGCACTGACCTCGTCGTTCCTCGGGCAGACGGCCCGCAACATCGAGGCGGTGATCCGATTCGCCGAGACGACGCCGTGCGTCCTGCTCCTGGACGAGCTTGACGCACTGGCGGCCGAACGCTCAGCACCCGGCGACCACGGCGAGATCCGAAGAGTCGTCGCGACGCTGCTGCAGGCGCTGGAACACCTGCGGGGCGAGTCTGTGGTGGTTGCGACGACCAACCACCCCGCCGTCCTGGACAGCGCGATCTGGCGGCGTTTCGACGAGGTGATCCGACTCGGGCTGCTCGACGACGCCGGTGCGGCACAGCTGATCCGGCTGCGGACAAGAACGGTGCAGGTGACCGCAGACATCGATGTCTGGGCAGGACGGCTGGTCGGCCTCAGTCCCGCAGAGATCGAGCTGGTCTGCCTCGACGCGCTGCGACACGTCGTCACCTCGAGCGACGACACGCTGGGAGACGCGCACCTCGCGGCAGCCGAGCGAGGGAGCACCGCCCGGCTCGTCGCACTGGGGTGAGCGAGCCGCTCCACCGGTTGGGAGTCGGGTGGTATATTTTGCGGCATGAATTCGATCTATCCGTCCGCCCAGCAGGTGGTCGATTCCCTCGGTGACAAGGTCGTCGAGGCGCTGAGCCTCGCAGTCGTCGGCGCCCGAGACAACCTGTCGCGGTATCGCCGGGCTTTCCCCGACTTCGTGGCCGGACACAGCGATCGCGGCCTGCTCAACTGGGTTCACGACCGGATGTGGGTCCACCTCCGCTCGCAGTTGGACGACGTTGCCGGGGTTTCGTTTGTCGACCGCGGCCCACTGCGGGAACTGTGGGTCGGTACCAACTTTCGATGCCGGCTCAAGAAGCATGACGCTGCCGGAATGGTCCGCACCTACCCCACGGCGGCTGCGCTCGACTTCATGACGCAGCGCCTCCAGCCCGCACTCGACGGACTGGAGGACATCCCGCTGTGCGCTGGGTACATCTGGGACCCGACCGAACGGGACGTCGGCCCCGCCGTCCTGTCGCTCCGCGACGGACTTGACAACGTCATCTGGCTGCACCAGCTCGCTGAACCGTCCGCGGCGGGCGGCGATGCCACCGTCAATCCGATCGTTCCGCCGACGACCCCTGAACGCCCGACCGTCGGCCTCTCGGGAACCGAACGGGAAGACTCGGCGCCCGAATCGTGAGCTCGATCGGTGAGGTTCTTGAAGTGGCACGGCGGGCCCGGGGTCTGACGCAGACTCAGCTTGCTCAACGGGCCGGGGTCACCCAGGCGGCTCTGTCACGGTATGAATCCGGAGCGCGGGACCCGGACGCAGACGTGACGCGACGCATCTCGTCCGCGCTCGGGGTCACGCCCGATCTTCTTGCGCACGCCGGTCGCGTACAGCAGGGGATGGCGATGGAGGCGCACATGCGTCGTCGCGCCACGGCTCCGCCAGCGGTCTGGAAGCGTCTGGAAGCGGAGCTCAACATGCTGCGCTTCCACAGTGGGCGATTGTTTGAGCAGGTGGTCGTCCGAGCCGTCCAGCATGTCCCGTCCTTCGACCCGTTTGACGTGACGCCGGCGGATGCAGCGCGGATGGTGCGGATGCAGTGGCGGATGCCGATCGGTCCGGTCCGCAACCTCACCCGGTGGCTGGAATCGGCTGGGTGTCTGTTGATCGTGCGGGACTTCGGCACCGGTCGGGTTGATGGGCTCTCGCAGTGGGCTGGGACCCACCCGGTGATCCTGCTCAACCGGCGGTCACCGGCGGACCGGCTCCGCCTGACGATGGCGCACGAACTCGGCCACTTGGTCCTCCACAGCGAACACGTCAGCGCTGAGGTCGAAGATGAGGCCACGGCGTTTGCCGCTGAATTGCTCATGCCCGGTGACGTGATCCGGCCCTCGCTTCGCAATGTCAAGATCGGCCAGCTCAGGGACCTGAAACTGCAGTGGGGGGTTTCGATGCAGGCACTCGTCGAGCGGGCGTTCCGTCTCGGACTCCTGACGGGCCCACAGCGGACGAATATGTACAAGACGTTCAGTGCTCGCGGGTGGCGAACCATCGAACCGTTCAGTGAGCTGATCAGCGAAGACGCGCCCGACCTCGCCGAATCTGTGGGAGCGGAGATGGCGGCGAGCGGCCTGAGTGGCGCTGAGATTGCGTCGATGGCCGGGTACGCCAGCGAAGGCGACAACACGGTGTTCCGAGCATCGGGCGGTCACCTGCACCTGGTATGAGTGCTGGAGGGCCGACGTGACCACGTCCTGCTGCGACGCGGTGCGGCGGTCTATGTCTCGCCGAGCAGGAAGCCGATCTCGTCGAGTTCCTTGAGCACATCGGCTTCGTCGCTGGTGAGGGAACGCTCGACCGCCCTGGCGCGAAGCTGCTCCTCGGTCGCGCCGACCGACTCCAACAACTGGCGCCCACGCTCGACCAAGCTCTCCCTCGACTCGACAATTACCGTTGCCATCGGGGTCTCCTGTTCCTGAGTGACCGCCCGGTGCCACAGCACCGCTTGGCCGGGGCTTCCTGATGCAGCCACCGTAGACGGAGGTGTTCGACCACGCGCAAGGCCGTTACACCTGCCCAACTGGACCGGGGCCGTTCTGAGGCCAGCTCAAAGATGACACATCCAGGCTGAATGACGACTCGATATACCTGAGCGAGACTACGTCGTCCCCGTAGACCTCAAGCAGGACCGGAGTCCCCAGCTCGGCAGGAATTGCCCGTGTGATATCAGCCAGCCAAACGCGGATCTCCATGACAGAACTACCCGTTACCTCGTTTCGGCTAGGCACCACGGCGACCAGCGAATATTCGGTCACTCCGTTTGAAGACGTACGAAACTGCGCCAGGATGTCACGGAGCCGGGTCCCTTGGGGCCGGTTCTTTCGCTTCTTGAGCTGGTCTGACAGCGCGCCGGCGACCTTTCCATACCGCTCGGGAATTGCCGGGCGGTCGTACCGCAATCCAAGCCAGGTCTTAAGTCGGAGTTGCGAATCATCATCGGGACAGTCGACATGTTGAGCGGTCGCCACGAGCTCGGGCGTCACCCGCACGCTCGGCGAGTTGGCATGCAGGTGCCAGCCCACCTCGTTCAGCCGGAGCTTCTGGTTGCGTATTCCCCATTCGACCGGAGGATCCTCGGTATAGACCGGTCGCAGCTCGAGCAGCAACGGACGCTCCGCCCCGGTGAGCGCCTTCCAGGCCAGATCACAGTCCTGATCGGCCAGGAGCCATAGGTCATGGTCAACCTGCTGTTGGACCGCACGCCCAGTCTCCGCGTGCTTCAGATGGGATAGCGGAAAGGGCGCGCAGAGAACGCATCCCTGCTTCCATCCGAGATTTCGAAGGCTCCGAGCCGCACAGTCGGCTTCGTCTGCCTCGCTCAGAGCAGTTCCCTTGTCGCGGCCAGCCTGATGGTGTCGCGCATGGCCGTCGGCCGTTCAGGACGCGGTCCCTGAACGGCATCCAGGCCAGCGAGGAAGGCGCGCGACCACTCGGCCGCGGCCAGCAGGTCGATTGGGGACTGACCCGTTGGTGACGGGGTCCGGAGCACTGCGACGAGCTTCTCGCCGGGCTCCACCACGCGCGCCAGGCGGCTGAGAACGTCAAGTAACGGCCCAATCCTGTCGGCCGCGGCTCTCGACCGCCCCGTGACCGCTGCGTCGTTCGCCAACCGGCCGACCGTCGTATGGGAGGTCCCCAGGATGTCCGCCAGCTCCCGGAACGACCACGTCGTCAGCTCGCGGATTTCTACGATCGACCGTGCATACGACCCCAGCTCCGGAAGTTGGACCCATGCGAGGTGGTCGCTGAACAGGTCGGCCACCGTTTGCTCCAGCGGAGGCGTCACAAAGTCGGGCGACGACCTGCCCGGCCATATCCGGGGCGTGGCTGCTGCGTCGACCGGTGTCTCCACATAGCCTGCGACCACTGTCATTCCCCCGTCTCGTCGACCAGCTCGTACCCGAAGTGGGTGCGGCCGTCCTCAGTGATAATGAAGTGGAACACCTTCTCCAGTTCCGCGTGCAGCGACCCGAAATGCTGAGCCAGGTGAACTGGATCGAAACGTTCTGCAGCGGCGACGGAGACATCCATGTCGAAGAGAAACGACTGGCGCGCGATGGTTCGCGGGGGCACGCCCTGCAGCGTGGAGCCGGCAGGGATGACTCCGTGGCGGATCACTCCATGAATCTGAATGTCGGCGTCCCCCAGCACCTCCGCGGAGTCGACCTGCAAACGTGTCTCCGTCAGGGTCGATCCGAGGCTGGCGCCGGACAGGCTTGGGGCCGCCAGTCCGACGACCTCGCTGCGGAACCAACGAGCCCAGTCATCGTCCACCAGTTCGACGAGGTCCAAGTAGCGGACCCCCAGCCGGTCACACCGGCGCACCTGCCCGTGGTCCCGGAGAGCGGTCCAGACCCGCTCCAGCCGCTGCCTGAAGTCAGCGACTCCTCGGTAGTGCTCGCCGTCGACGGTCAGAGTGGCGCTCCCGACGGACACCTGCAAGGTCCACCCGGCGTCGTCGGTGAAGACCCAGAGGGTGGACGACTGTGCGCTCGGTGCCGCGGGGCCCGCGGGACCAACGGTCAGCGTGACCTCCTGCACGACCTGTTGGTTGAGGTAGGGCAGCAGGTCTAACACGGCCCGCCGGAGGCCCTCGATGCCTTCGAGGGACTGCCACGCGGGCACGATGGGAAAGGTGACCTGTGCCACCGCCTGAACGAGCGGGGCAGCGGTCATGCGGTAACGAGGAGCTGGCTCGACGTGGAGCATGAGCCCAACTTTCCACGAAGTTTCCACCGAACCTAATCGCACATGCCCGGGGTGGGGACGCCAGCCGCAGGCGTCGGTCACTGCGGGCAGGAGGCAACCGTCAGCCTGGGGTCGCGCTCGCTGGGCCGGTCGGCTCAGCAGGCGACGGGCCCAAGCCCCAAACAAGAGCAAACGATCGGCCGGGGCCCGGCACCGCGCCCGCTAAGCGGTGGCGAGGGCGTAGCGGGTGCCGCGCTTCTGGCCGGTCACGACGAGCAGTCCGCGGTCGGCGAGGGCCTGCGCGACGGCGCGGGCGCCGGCGGTGTCCAGCCCGGTGGCATCGCGGATGTCCTCGTTGGTGAGCGGCCCGCCCAGCGCAGCGTCGAGCACGGCGTCACGGTGCTCGTCGACCGGGAGCACCGGGCGGGCCGGCAGCACCAGGGACTCAGCCAGCTCGGCCGGGCTCGCCGCACGATGCGAGCGCGGCGGGGCCGCCACCCGTGGCACCCGCGGAGCACGAGGCGCGCGGGGGGTGCGCGGCGTCCGGGTGGCACGGGTCTTCGGCAGCGGGGACACGTCCACCCGGCCGGTCGGGCGCCACCCGGCCAGGTCGTCCTCGGTCAGCTGCAGCCGGTCCCGCACGTCGGCGAGGAAGCCGCCGTAGATGTCGGCCGGGGCGGCGCCGAACCGGGGGTCGACCTCGGGGTGCCACTGCGCGACCCACGGCAGCTGCTCGGCGAGCCCGGCCAGCAGCGGGGTGAGCCGGTCTGCCCCCCAGCCGTCCTCGTCGCGGCGGGCGGTGACCAGGGCGGCCAGCGCCTGCGCCCGCTCCACGGCGCTCCACCCGGCCCAGCCGAGGCTCAGGCTGCCGTCGCCGTCGCGGCTCGCGCCGGGGTAGGAGACGAACCGCTCCTTCGGCACGTCCAGCTTGCCGCGCGCGCCCCAGTAGCTGGGCCGGACGAAGTCGGGCGGACCGTACTTGGGCGGAACGGGGACGACGCCCAGCTCCGCGCGGATCGCCTCGCGGACGGCGGGGTGGCCGATGTCCTGGCCGAGGCGGGCGGCGACCCGGTCCTCCTGGCGCTGCAGGTCCCAGGTGTGCTCCCAGTCGGCCCGCTTGGTCAGCCCCTTCCCCTTGTACCGGTAGGCCGCGAGGTACGGGACGTGCTCGTCGTCGACCAGCCGGCCGACGATCGACGTGACGTCGGCGTCCGGGGTCCCGAGCGCGTCCGCGGCCCACAGGCGGGCCACCTCGATCAGCTCGCGGTCCTGCTCGACGGCGGCGCCCAGCGTCCGGACCGTCTGGACGAGCGGTTCGGGGTCGCCGTCGGGGTTGACCGCGAACCAGAACCGCCGGTCCTCCAGCCGGTCGAGCAGCCAACCGCGCACCGCCGCGTCCCGGCGGCCGGCCCAGCTCGGCGTCGACCACCGGCGCTTGCACTCCGGGCGCTCCATCAGCGCGATGTCGCGGCGCCGCTCGATCAGCTCGATCCGCGCCTGCACGACCCGGCGGTAGTCCGCCGGCCACTCGGCGGGCAGCTCGGTGGTCGGGGTGGACCCGTGGCGGGTGAACCACTGGGTTTCCTCCTCGCCGCGCTCGACCTGGCGGGCAAGCACGATCTCGAACGCCCGCTGCCCGAGGCTGAGCTCGTCGACGGCCGCGCTGTCGGGGAGGACGACCGCGGCGCGCTCGGCCTCGGCGAGCAGGCCGTAGCGGGCGTAGACGTCCCAGTCCAGCTCCTCCTGCTTGCTGATCAGCTGCCGCTGTATATTCCCGGCCCGGCGCTCGGCGTCAGCAAGGGCGTCCCGGGTCGGCGTCGCCCGGGCGACGAGCGCTCCGGGCAGCGTGTCACTCAGCAGCTGCGCGAGCCCGTCGATCCGGCGCGCCCGATCCAGCGGCAGCTCCGCCGGCAGCGGAAACCGCTCGAGCTTCGTCCCCGTGAACTCGTAGAAGTCGTGCCACTTCTCATCCTTGGACGAGCCGCCACCTGGCCCTCCCTTGTTGTGGCTGACCTGCTGGAGCCAGAAGCAGGCGGCCGAGGAGTTGAGCACGCCGAGCAGCCCCAGGTGGTCGTCCTCGGTCGCCTCCGCCGGCAACTTGATCACCGGCGCCGACCGGTTGAACACCTTCCCGCCCCGGTCGAGCACAAAATGGTTGTGCGTCGCCACAAACGCAAAGGTGATCGTCAAGTTGCTCGACCCAATGTCCTCCGGCAACTGGTGCCAGCTGTAGAAGGGCCGACCGTCCGAGAAGTACGTACCCCGGCCGAAAGTGGCCCGTTCCCCGAGCTCCGTCCGGGTCCGCCAGAGGACCTTCGCCCAGCTTGACTCGGCCGGGAGAAGCTCAAGTCGGTGCTTGGCGTCATACGGGAAGAACGCCTCGGACGCTGGCTCGGAACGCCAGTCGCGCAGTTCTTCGCCGACCACCAACGACGCCGTCGTGCTGGTTTCCAAACCTTCGCGTCGAACGACATCGACGCTCTTCATCATCGAGTCGTCCGAGCCCATGATCCCGAAAACGCCGATCCGATATGTTCGCCCTCTGAGCGAGGCCTTGTCCGCCTCAACCGACCGCATCAAGTTGCGGGCGCCACCACCAGCGAGTGACCAGGGATGACGAGCGAACTCCGCTCGGCCAAGATCGGCCGAGTCAACCCACCTACTCGACGAGCCCGGGCGGCCGATCTGCTCCATTATCGCCGTCCATACATGCGCCGTCGCCGGGTCAGCTGGCTGCGACGGTTCGCCACGCGTCCCAAGAATCGCTCGGACTGCTCCACTGCTTGGGCGGCGCCTGCGCGACACCAGGATGACGGTTGGGGTGCCGTGGCCGGGGATATATGCCCCGGATGTGTCGATGACATGAGTCAGGTCGGTCGTTGCCAGGAACCTCTCGACCAATGGGACCCCGAACTCACGTTTCATGAAGGAGTTCGAGGTGATCTGGCCGACGAATCCCGCCGACCGGCCCGGCCGGGCGAGGTCGCTGAACCTCCGGGCGAAGGGAGCCGTCAGGGCGTACTTGCCGGAGCAGACGTCTGGGAATGACTTGCGGTAGCGATCGTTGAGGACGCGGTCCTTGACGGTAATGTAGGGCGGGTTGCCGACGACGACGTCGTAGCTGCCCTCGGCGAGCAGGCGCTCGTCGGCGAAGTCGTCGATGTCCTCCCATGGTTGTTCGACACCGAGCTGCTCTTCAAGGCCGTCGATCGCCGCGTAGGGCAGCAGGGAGTCCCCCACCGCGATCGCCATCCGCCAGCTCTGCCCGGCCGCCTCGGCCAGCGTCGAGACACCGGCCACCCGCCAGGCCGCGAGCAGCAGCCGGAACCGGGCGACCGCGACCGCGAACGCGTTGATGTCGACCCCGTGCATGCTGTCCAGCGCCCGCCGCGCCAGGCTCACCGGGTCCAGCGCGGGTGACCGCTCCCGCCACGCGGCGACCAGCCGATCGAAGCTGCCGAGCAGGAAGTGCCCGGACCCGCACGTCGGGTCGATGACCCGCAGCCCGTCGAGCCCGAACTCGCGGATCGCCGGGTCCAGTGTCAGCGACAGGATGAAGTCCTCGACGAACACCGGCGTCTGCAGCAGCGCGTACCGCTCGCGCGCCGACTCCGACAGGTCCTGGTAGAGGTCGCCGAGAAAGCGGGTGTCCCAGCTCGGATCGGTGAAGTCATGCACCACCCGGCCGTCGGCGCCGGTGGTCCGCCAGTACGCGATCAGTGCTCGCGCGCCGTCATTGGACAGTGGGATCCGCTCGGCCGGGTTGTGCCGGGCGTCGAAGAGCATCGCTCCGGCATCGCTGGCCGCGAGGACGCCGAACGCCTCGCGCAGCCAGTCGGCGGAGGTGCTCAGTGGGTGGGCACTGACGAACTGCTGCTGGGCGTCCTGGGCGTCCCCGAGCCGCTCACCCGGCCCGGACAGCCGCGGCTCGATGAGCCCGTTGTCCTCACACCACCGGACGAATACCGTCCCGAGCACCCAGGCGACCGCGGACAGCGTCACCTGCTCGTCCAGCCAGGCCGTCCACGTCGTCCCCGTGCGCTGGGCGGTGGTCGCGCGGGCGTGGTCGGCCTTGAGGTTGGCGCGGAGAGCGGCGTCCTCGGCGACGGTCCGGTGCATCGCCTGCTCGGCGAGGGTGACCTGCGCGGCGAGCTCCCGGGTGAGCCGCGGGCGGTCCAGCCGGCTGCCACTGGTCGTCCCCTGGGTCCTCGCCAACCCGGTGCTCACGCCGCCCCCCCGCTCGCCGCCACAGCCGCCCGGGGCTCAACGCCGGTGCCCCACCCCGGGTCCGCGACCACCCACTCCTCCCGGCCGAGCAGCACCACCGGCTGTCCGCCGATCCGTGGAGGCCGGCGCGCGTCGGTGGCCGCGCACAGCAGCACCACCGTCCGGGGGTTCCCGTCCCGACCGCCGCGACGGGCGCGCTCGGCCAGGTCGACGACCAGCCGCAGCGTCGGGTCGTACCGGCCCAGCGGCGTCAGGTTGTCCAACAGCAGGACGGCCGGGGCATCGACGCCGAGCCACGCGGTCCGGAGGCCGGTGAGGACCTCGCCGACCAGGTCGCTCAGCATCCGCGCGTCCGGAGAGTCCGGCGCGCTCGCGTCGGCGTCGAAGACCACCGACAGGTCCGCGATCTCCCACTCGACGGCGACCCGGCGGACGCCGTCGAGGAAGGCTCGGGTGGCGTCCACGGCCGGGACACCGAGCAGCTCGCCGACGTGCTCGCGCGTGCGAGGCAGTCGACTCAGGCGGGCGGTGACCGCCCGGAAGCCGCCGGCCTCGCGCGCGTGGCGCAGCCGGTCGTCGGCGTCCCCCACCCGGGGCGCGTCCACGTCCTCCGCCGATCCTGCCGTCGTGCCCGTCGCCGAAGACCCGAGGCTGGTCGCGGTGCGGACCGGGTCGACGATCGCCGTCACTGGAGCCGTCTGCGGGACGATGCGGTCGCCGTCGGCGCGGACCAAGAAGCCTGCCTTGCGGAGCAGGTCGAGCAGCGGCTGTCCGTCCGGCAGCTCCGGGAGTCCCGGCAGCCGCGCACTCGCTCGTTCTCGGACCTGCTCGGTGCTCAACCCACCCGGCGGCAGGCCGGCCCCGGCCTGGGCCAGGCGCAGCGCCCGCACCGGGGACAGGTCGCGCGGGTAGAGCTCGAGCCGCGGACCGGCCAGCGCACCATCGGAAGCTGCGGCCGCGAGCCCGACCAGCCGACTCTCGCTGACCATTAGCCCTGCTTGGGCCGCCGGGCCCTGCAGGGTGCGGACGACGGTGGCCGGCGCGGGCAGCGGGTCCTGGGTGGCGAGCCGATCGGCGGCCACGCCGAGGGCCGCCGCAACGTCGAGCAGACCGGGCGCGGACGGGGTGTCCGGCGAGTCGTCGTCGGTCACCTCCAACGCCAGCAGGACGTGCCGCCCGACCCGACGCTGCCGGACCTCGTCGTCGCTGCGGCCGATCACCGCTCGTAGCACGGCCCGGGCCTGCGCCATCCGGGTGTCGCGCGCGGTCTGCGTGCTGCCGTGCCGGAGCAGCAGCTGCCCGGCGACTTCGTCGACCTCGGCAACCCGACCCAACTCGTCGAGGATGCCGACGGTCTCGGTGACCACGGCGGCCAGGACCTCGTCGGCGGCCCAGTGCGCCCTGGCCTGCATGGCGATCTGACTGACCCGGCCCGGGGTGACCCCGAGCGCGTCGGCGACCTCACGGTTGGTGGGCCAGCGCGGCGCCGCGGCCGGGCGGCCCGTGTGATCAGCCGTCGCCACGGCATCCGCTGCGTCTGGCGCGCGGGTGGGCAGTGCGAGCGAGGTCAGCCCGAGCAGGCTGCGGGTGAACTCGACGACCCGGGTGTTCGACCGGGCCTTCACCACGGGGACGAGACGCTCCACCAGGACGTCGAGGGGGTACTGCAACGGGTCGACGCCGACGAGCGTGACCGAGGCGTCGTCGCGCCCAGCGGAGGTCTGCGGAGCCGGTGTCGACAGCGTCGGCGGCGGGGTGTCGGCGGCCCCCGGGCGGGTACGGGCGAGGTCGAAGTCGATGCGCCACTGGCCGCGCCGCTGGACCAGTTCGGTTCGCGTCGCCCGGGACAGGCCGCGGGCGGTCCACAGCGTCCGGTTGTTCAGCAGCACCAGGTCGTTGACCGTCTGGGCGCCCAGCCGCTGCGCCACGGTGACGGCCCGCGGGCTGAGCCCGGCGGCGTCGAGCGGGGTCTCCGGGCGGACCCGGTCCGCTGCGCCCTGCCGGGCATCGTCCAGAGCACGGGCGTCGTTGCCGGTCGTCGTGGCCGGCAGCGTCTGGTCCACCTCGGCGAACACCCGCGACCACGCGCGGCCCATCGACGCGGCCGAGTCGAACCGGCGGTCGGTGTCCGGGTCGAACGCCCGGCTGAAGAATCGGGTGAGCGGTGCTCGCAGCGGCGCGGCAAACAGGTCGCTGGCAACGGTCACCTGCCGGCCGGGTGGGCCCTCGGACACCTCCGGGACCAGCAGGCTCGCCATCTCGTGCAGGGTCGCCGCCGCCGCGTAACGCTCGGCGGGTGCGTCGAACTCCGGTCGGCGGGGTTCACCGAGCCACGGGTCGAGGTACCCGCGGGTGCCGGCGTCGAGGCGGCGCAGCGGCACGGCGGCGAGGGAGAAGTCGAAGAGCACCAGTCTCGCGCGTTGTTTGTGCGCCGGCTCGAAGACGCCGATGTTGTCCGGCTTGATGTCGCGGTGGAAGACGTTCTCCTTCTCCAGGTACGCGACCGCGTCGATGAGCTGCCGGCCGAACCGGTCCAGCTGGTCGGGCAGGAATTCACCCTCCTGGCGCAACCGTCGGGCGACCGAGTGGCGGCCGGCGAAGTCGACCTCGATGGCCGAGCGGGACCCCAGGGTGAACAGGCCCCGGCGGACACCCGCGATGTTCTCGTGCCGCAGGCCGTCGAGAGCGTCGTATTCGGCCTCCAGTCGCTCCTCGGCCGCCTCCGAACGGGCCACCTTGTAGACCGACTTGACGCCGTCGTGGTCGACCAGGAACGCCCGGGCGGACGACCCGGTTCCGAGCACGGCCTCAACCCCCGTGCCGTCCGGCATCTCCTCACCTGCGAGGACGTCGAGCGGGTCGACCGCGGGCTCGGCACGCGGCCCCGTGACAACGGACGGCAACGCAGTCGAGAGCAACTCGAGGAAGTCGTCGGTGGAGTCGATGCGGTCGCTGACCTCCGGCGCGGTCGCCAGAGCAACGATCGCGTCGAGGTCGTCCGGGACCGCGGCGTCGAGCGCCGCCGGGTGCAGCCCGGTCCCGGCGCGCAGCTGTTGGAGCACTCCGGCCTGGTCTGCTGCCGGCGGCTGACCGGTCAGGATCAGGTAGGCCAGGGTGCCGAGGCCGTAGACGTCGAGCGACACAGCGCCCTCTGTGCCCTCGCGGAACTCCGGAGCCAGATACGGCGAACTGGCGGGGTCCAGGTGGCGGCCGGCATTCATGGTGACCTCGACCACGTGCGTGCCCCCCACACGCCCGCGCGACGCCACCTGCCAGTCACCGATCAAAGGCTGCGGGCGCGACCACTCGCCGTCCGTCGGCTCGACGAGGATCGCTCGGGCGGACAGCGCGCGGTGCACGAGCGACCGGGAGTGGGCGTAGCGCACCGCCTCGGCGATCTGGCGGACGAGGTCGACCCGCTGCCCGAGTCCGAGTGCACGACCGTGCGTGGCCATGTACTGATCGAGCCGTTGGGCCTCGCGGCGGTGCCCGAGGACCAGCGCCGGTCCTGCCTCGTGCTGCGCCAGCTCGGCCGGCGCCAGGATCGCCGGGTGGGTGATGCCACGGGTCGCGGCGAACTCCCGCTCGGCGACCTCGCGGATCGACCGCTGCGTCTCCGCGTCACCGCCTTTGGCGGTCAGGTAGATCCGGACGCGGCTGTACTCGTTCGGCATCGACTGATGCGTCGCGTGGTAGTCCTGCCACGTCGGGCCCTCGTCGAACGGGCGGGGGTCCAGCTGCCACGGACCGACGTGCATGGACGCACGCGTCCGGCTGATGCCCGCGAGGACGACGAGCTCTGCGAAGTAGCGGGCGACGTGGCTGTTCACCTGCTCGGTGGTTGAGCCCGTGAGGAGGGTGGTGATGTCCGGCAGCGGGGGTGCGCCCGTGCGGCCGGCGGGGCTCGCTGACACCGGCGGCCCGTAGAGGTGGTGACGGTCTTCGTCGGGGAGCGTGCAGGACATCGTCGGGTTGGAGAAGAAGACCGCCGCCCGGAAGTACGGCAGGCGGGGGAGGTCGCGGTGGCGGGGGTCGCGGCGGACAGCCCGTTCGATCAGGGACTTGAGCTCCTTGGCCTTCTGGTTGGCGAGGATGAGCGGGTTGTCCCGGGGGCGCTCGTCGGATCCCTGGCGACTGAGCCAGACACCGCTCCCCCGCCGGGTGGTCAGCTCGCCGTGCCAGTCCTTGATCTCCACGACCACTGGACCGGTCAGCGTCATCACCAGCAGGTCGACCTCACGGATGGCACCGTTGGTCGAGACAAAGCTGAAGTTGGACCACGCCGCATAGGGGTAGGAGTCAGGGAGCAGCTGGCGCACCTGCGACAGCGCCGCCGCCTCGTGCGCGAACGCTGACGGCGTGACCTCGGTCCACCGTTTCGACCTCGCATCCAAGACCCAGGACCTCCTCGTCACCGTCGTTGAGCGGAGAGTGCCACAGCCGCAGGTAGCCGGGGCAGGCTTGTCAACGACGAGGCAGGTCCATGGTCACGTGCCGCGGGCTTGGGTCTGCGGTCGAACCGACGGGCCTCGTATCGATCAGTCACCGGAAGGTGCCTCATCGCGGAGGATCTTGCAGCGAGGATGTGGAGCCGGCCGTCCCGCTCCTGACGCATGGCGACCCCAACGACCGCGCGGAAAGCGCGCGCGTGCTGCGGGACATGACGAGCTGCCGCTGTCCAGGTGGCTCGTCGCCCCGACCTCGACCGGCGCACGGGCGGCGACGTTCCGACCACAGATCGAGGTCGGGGCGACAGCTGACCCGGGTCCTTGCCGAGCAGACGACGTCGATCGACCCCCAGCGCCTCGGCGCCAACGCGGGCTTCCTCAGCGGCTCCGAACTGCGGCGCGTCGACGCGGCCCTCCGCCTCGTCCTCGACCTCTGACCCGGCGCTTGCTGCCATCGCGGCGGCAGCCGGGTGGGTGATCGACCGGCGCGAGCA
>JAABUT010001439.1_pt1 | contig 27023 bp, 30 predicted proteins | sample 5559281 | NCBI WGS metagenome assembly JAABUT01 (sample SAMN10711880, study PRJNA513359) | rock metagenome | isolation source: Antarctica rocks | place: Antarctica: Victoria Land, Ricker Hills nord | collected 2016-01-04
GGTTGGCGTGGCGGCGTCTCGGAAGATCTGCTGCTTCTCAAGGCGGTAGAGGGGAATGCGTCCACCCCACTCTGCGTGTTCTGGTTGAAACTTGTACCGACGACCGCGAACATCCTGCCCTGCCGGTCCCCACCAGCGAATCCGGTCACGTCCGGATGCCGTCGACCGTGACGGCGACCCTGTCGGAGTAGAAGCAGACGTGCTCTGCGGCGGGAGCACCTTCCGGTAGCGGGTGTGGCAGGCTCCAGGCCGCGTCGCGCACGATCACGGTGCCATCTTTGACGAGGTTCCAGTGCTGGCCATCGCCCTTGTAGGGGCACTCGGAAACGGTGTCGCTAAGCTCGAGCAGGTCGAGTCGGACGTCTGACCAGGGTATGTAGTGCCGCACGGGCAGACCAGTCTCGAACAACAACTTCGGGCGGTGGGTGTCGGCGAGAATGCATCCGTCGAGCTCGACGGTGACGTGCCGGTGGGAGCTCAGGACGTCCACTCGATGGTAGGGGTCGCGCAGCTCGGCGTACACGGGCTCGTCTTCGACGAACCAGCGGTCGGCGATCGCGAAGTCCAGCTTCACGAAGCCGGCCAGAGCACGGGACAACGGGTCATCGGCCTGCTCGAACTCCGTCAGGGCGGTGCTCGCCAGGCCGGATGCGTCGACCTCGTCCCGCGGGAACCACAGTTCGGCCCCGAATCCGGGTCCGTGGACCATCCAGGCCTTGTCTGTGTCCAGCAGGGCCCGGCCGTCGAGCAAGGCACGTACGCGCCGCGGGTAGGGCTCGGCGTAGGCCGCGCCGCGCGGAAGTTCGCCGGTGGACAGCACGCCGCGGCTGTCGGTGGAAAAAGGGCCCGGGCCGACGGTGAGTGACACGTAGGCCTCCGATCTTGAGAGTGGGTGCTTGCATGGCAGTTTGCAGGAGGGCCGAGATCGAGTCGGCCGGCGCGGTGGTGCGTTGCTTCGGCACCAGGAAAGGCTAGACCGCAACCCCGACGACGGCCAGAAAGCGCGCACCGAGACGGTTAGCGCGATGTTCAGCTCGGGCGCGCTTCAGTTCCTGTACGAGGGCGCCGCCAAAGTCTGGAAAGCGTGATGCGAGAAGCGTCGGGGAGTAGGCGCAGCCGGTGCAGTTGCGCGCCTTCGCTCTTGTACTTCAGCGCGGTTCAATTGTTATCGTGGGCCACCTCCTGGACCTCAAGCGAGCCCAGCTTCCTCGCTTTCACCTGGGATAATGTTGTGATGCAGGGACTTTCAGACGGGCAGAGGGAGTTGTTGGATGCCCAGTCGGTGACCGGGCATCTATTGCCGGTGGGCAGCGTGTTCGCGTTACTGGCCGACCATCGGCAGGCTCTGTTCCCGGCGGAGATGTTCGCCGATCTGTTTCCCTCCGGTCGTGGCCGGCCGAGCATCACCGCGGATGTCGTCGCCTCGGTGTTGGTGTTGCAGGCGTTGCATGGCTTGTCGGATCGGCAGGCGGCGGAGTCGGTGATGTTCGACCTGCGGTGGAAAGCCGCGTGCGGGTTGGCGGTCGACCGGGCGGCGTTCCACCCGACGGTGCTCACCTATTGGCGGCGGCGGTTGGCCGCCTCGCAGGACCCGAACCGGATCTTCAACGCCGTCAAGAGTGTGATCGCCAAAACCGGTGCCTTGACCGGTAAAACCCGGCGGGCATTGGATTCCACTGTGTTGGACGATGCCGTCGCCACCCAGGACACCATCACCCAACTGGTCGCCGCGATCCGGCGGGTGGCACGGACGGTGCCCGGAGCCGATGTGATCGTCGCCGCGCGCACCAGCACCCACGACTACTCCAAGACAGGGAAACCGGACATCGCCTGGGACGATGCGCAGGCCCGGGCGGCGTTGATCCACGGCCTGGTCACCGACGCGTTGGCGGTGTTGGATGCGGTGCCCGCGCCCGACGCCGAGCCGATCGAGGAGGATTCCACGGCGGGCCGGGCCGTGGCGTTGTTGGCGTTGATCGCCGGGCAGAACGTCGAATGGATCCCTGACGTCGACGATGCCGGAGGCGGTGGCGGGCGGTGGCAGATCGCCCGGAAAGTCGCTCAGGACAGAGTGATCTCCACCGTCGACCCCGAAACGCGGCACGCCCACAAAACCCAGCATCGTCGGCAGGAAGGTTTCAAAGGTCACCTGATCTGCGAGCCGGACACCGGGATGATCACCGGCGCGAAGCTGACCCAGGCATCGGGCGAGGGTTCCCACGACGCCGCCATTGGGGCGGAACTGTTGGACGCCGACGACAGCATGACCGGCACCGAGCAGATCCTGGGAGACTCTGCCTACGGCACCGGCGACATGCTCACCAAACTCGAGGCCAGCGACCACACCAACGCGGTGAAGCCGTGGCCGATCCGCCGGAACGTGCCCGACGGGTTCACCACCGACGACTTCACCGTCGACCACGACGCCGGTACGGTGACCTGCCCGGCCGGGAACACCGTCGGGTTCACCGCCGCGAAGCGAGCCGCAGTGTTCGGGAAACTGTGCACCGACTGCCCGCTGGCAGCGTTGTGCATCAACGCATCTCAAGGTCGCATCGTCAAGCTTGGGATCCACGACCAGCTGCAGTGGGCCCACCGCAAACGCTGGGCCACCGATCAGCCGCTGCGCGCCGACTACCGCCGGCACCGCCCCATGGTCGAACGATCCATCGCCTGGATGACCCGCGGAGCCCGCCGACTACGGTACGTCGGCGTCAGGAAAAACGACGCCTGGTGGCAACTGCGAGCAGCAGCGATCAACCTCCGCAAACTCACCCAACTCGGCCTGACCACCACCACCACAGGATGGGCCCTGACCTGATCGGCCAGCAGTAGCAGGAACTGCCCACTACGAGCCTCCGAGTTGGTGTGTAAGCCGGGTCCTGTTCCAAAACGTCGCCCCGGATACCGCCGCCGCAGGCTGCTCTGGCGGCCGATCGCCAACTCAGCAACACCCCTTGTTCAGCGCGCTCCTAGGCGTTGGCCGCTGTCTCCTCAGCGTAGGCCCGGTAGGTACGAAGCGGACGGCCAAGCATCGTGGCGATCTTCTCCGACGCTCCAGCGGGCGCAACCATGCCCTCCCGCTGAAAGCCGCGGAACATTCCGGCGACGTCGTAGGCGGTGACGCTCGACGACATCATCTTCTTGAACCCTTTCTCGAAAGCTCGGAGGTCATCTCCGGGATACGTGACCTCCTTCTCTAGGACGTCCGTCCACATCCGGATTGCGGACTGTGCGGTGATCACCTCGGGTCCGTGGATCTCGATGATCTCCGTCGGAAGCGGCACAGGCGACTCATCCCTCCTGATCAGCTCGATGGCGGCGACTTCGGCGATGTCGCGGACATCGGCCATGGAGGTTCCGATACTGCCGATCGGCATGGGGTAGACATGCGTCTTGATGACCGGCTGGCCGTCGTTCTGGAAGAAGTAGTTTGGTCGCAGGATCGTGGCCGGGATCCCAAACTTACCGATCATCAGCTCGGCGCCATATTTGGCGCAGGCGTGCGGACAGTCGAAGAAGCTGTCGGAATTGAACATCGAGAAGTAGACGACGCGCTGAATGCCTACCTCTATCGCGAGATCGAGCATGAGCAGCGCGCGCGTGAGCTCGTCGGCGACAACGGGATTGAGGAGGAAAAGGGTATCGATACCCGTCAGTGCCTCGCGCATCGAATCTATGTCGTTGGTGTCGCCCTTCACCTGAACGACGTTGTCCATGTGGTTGGCGTGTGTCTTGTGAACGAGCGCGTGGACTTGCACGCCGCGCCTGACGATTTCCTGCACCACTTGGGTTCCAACGGTCCCGGTGCTGCCAATTACGAGTATGGACATGGATGACTCCTTAACTAACTTTGAACGGTGGCGGACTCGCGACCGAAGTTGCTCGACTCGAGCCTCGGAGCGCAGACGCCGGTGCGCAGGTCGGGGTTCAGGTTGTCGGGGTGTGGCAGTTCCTGGTCGGAGGGGCTCATGGCGGTGTTGGTGAGAATTGCGGGAAGAGGCAGCCTTACACGGTGGTAGATCGCAACCATGCCGTGAGGTCCAAGACTTCTGGGTCGACGCGCTTGGTGGCCTCAAAATCTGCTTGGTAGGCGGGGGTATCCGCGAACCATCGGAACATAGCCTGTCGGTCGGTGTCGTCGCCGAGGACGCTGAGCGGCGCAGCTTCGAATCTGCCTGGTTTCCCCAAGTGTTCCCCGATCTGTCGGGCGATCTCGTCGCCCGACCCCTGATAGCCTGCGATCTCGATGCTTCCGACCGGTAGGACGCCCGGATCAAGCAGAGTTGCAGCTGACACAATGCCGATGTCGCGCACGGCGACCATTTGCAGTGGGACATCTCCGCGCATCGGGAGCCGAAGTACAAACTCGCGTTCGGAACTCGGTTCCATCGCCCTTTTGAGGTTTTCCATGAAAAATGTTGGTCGGATGAACGATGAGGGTACAGACTCGGCGAGAGCGATCTCAATCACGCGCTTGCTCTCGAAATGCGGGATGCCGCTTTCCCGCTCAGCTCCGCCGACCGAGGAGTAAACGACGTGGGGGACGCCGGCCCTAGCGGCTGCGGCGGCTACCGCCTGCCCGCGGTTGGCCTCACCCTCGGGGCCACCCGTGCTGGGGTCGTAGGTGGTCATGAAGAACAAGCTTCGCACTTCTGCGAGAGCGTCGCTCATTCCCTCCGGCGCATCCTGGTCGCCCAAGACCAGGATCACGCCGCGTGCAGCCAGTGCTCTGCTTTTCTGGGAGCCGGGATCGCGAACGATCGCCCGGACGGCAGCGCCGCGACGCAGCAGTTCGTCCACTACGGCGCCACCCTGCTGGCCGGTGGCCCCGATCACGGCGACAGGATTTTGGGGGCTTTGAGTCATGGATCGAGTATTACACGATCCGGACGAAATCCTCCTCATCGACGACGATTGCGCTGAGCGGGGTCCTCGGCGTCGCCACTTGGAGCGGGTGAGAGTGGCGTCCGGGTCCAGGGGATCGGTCCAGATCAGTTGGATCAGGAGTCGCCGGATTTCCGGGACGGTGAGGGCGATGATCATGATCGGTGCGCCGGTGCTCGTCGTGGTCCTGGTGATCGCCGCCTTCCTGGTGATCAAGGCCAACCAGAAGCCGGCAGTGGCCACCGGAGCCCCATCCGCGCCGGCCGGCAGCACCCTGGAGAACTCGATCAAGAACGTCCCGGCCTCGACCTTCGACGCCGTCGGCAAGGGCACCGGCGTCAACCCGCCGACGGTGATCAGCGGCGCTGCCCTGACCGCGAACGGCAAGCCGAGAGTGCTCTACATCGGTGCGGGGTTCTGTCCGTACTGCGCGGCCGAACGCTGGGCCATGATCACAGCGCTGTCCGGTTCGGGACCTTCACCAATCTCGGGGTCACCACGTCTTCGTCGACGGATGTCTACCCGAGCACGGCGACCCTTTCGTTCCACGGCGCGACGTACACCAGCACCCTGCTCTCGTTCACCGGCGTCGAGCAGACCACCAACATCTCCAACGGGATCGGCGGTTACACGCCCCTTGACACGGTGGCTGCCGCCGACGCCGCTCTGCTGACCAAGTACGACACCCAGCAGAGCATCCCGTTCGTGGACTTCGGCAACAAATACATGGTCGTCGGTTCCTCCTATCTGCCCGATTCACTCAAAGGGCTGCCGCAGAGCCAGATCGCCGCCAAAATGTTGAAGCCCACCTCGGCCGTCGCGCAGAACGTGGTGGGTGCGGCCAACATGACCAGCGCGGTCCTGTGCAAGATGACGAACGGTCAGCCCGCCGCGGTCTGCACCTCGTCGGCTGTGACGTCGCAGACCCTGCCGTCATGACGATCGGGACACAGCCGGCCAAAAGATCGGTCCCGGCGTTGGTGGCGTTCGGCCTCTGCATCGTGGGGGTACTGATCTCGGCCTACCTGACGTACGAACACTTCACCGACTCCACCACACTGGCGTGCTCGGACAGCGGCACGGTGAACTGTCTCAAGGTGACCACCAGCCAATGGTCGGTGATCGCCGGGGTACCGGTGGCCGTGGCCGGTCTCGCCTTCTTCCTGGCCATGACGCTGCTATGTGCCCCGACCCGGTGGGCACGCGACACGGCTCTGCTCCGGCTCATCGGGGTGGTCGCCGGCATGGTGATGGTGCTGTGGCTCGTCTACGTGGAGATCTTCAAGGTCGACGCAATCTGCCTGTGGTGCACGGGCGTCCACGTCGTCACCCTGTTGCTGCTCGTCACCATCCTGTGGTGGCGGGAGAGCGAACGCTCCTATCGGTAGTCGCAACTACGATAGCGCCGTCGAGAGCCGAACCATCGGTGGCTATCGTGGAACCTGCGTCTGGTAGTTGCGGGCGCAACGAGGCACGGTGGCGCGGTCCGGGGATCTCCCGGCAAGGACAGAGTCCAGCGGCGGTGTTCCTCGAAGCTTCCTCCAGTGGGCCTTCGGGCCCACGAGTCGAGTAGGTGGCGGTCTTCTCAAGACCAGCCGTTGGCCGAGAAGTTCGGCAGAACCTGCATCACCATCAGAACTCCTGCCGCAAAGGACCCTTCCGTGACCGATCTTCCGCACCCGTCTGTTCCGTCCCTCCTGGCCCCGGCCGCCGGTGTTCATCCAGCGACGTGGACCACTTCGACGCCCCCACACTCGCCGAGTGCGATGCGCCGTGCATTGCGTCGGGCCAGGGACGGTGTCGCGCTCGACGAGGTGGAGGCCGCTGTCCTGCTGCAGGCCAGGGACGCCGATCTGATCGATCTGTGCGAGAGCGCCGCGCGGGTGCGCGACCAGGGACTCGCCGCTGCCGGCCGGCCCGGCGTCATCACGTATTCCAAGAAGGTATTCATCCCGCTGACCAGGCTCTGCCGTGACCGCTGCCACTACTGCGCGTTCGCGACCACCCCCGGCCGGGTGCCCGCTCCGTTCCTGTCGATCGACGAGGTCCTCGAGATCGCCGAAGCCGGAAGGGCTCTGGGTTGCAAGGAGGCACTCTTAACCCTCGGCGACCGGCCCGAGGACCGGTGGGACGCCGCGAAGCAGTGGCTGGAGGAAGCCGGCTACGGCTCCACCCTCGACTACGTCCGCGCCGTGTCCATCCGGGTGCTCGAAGCGACCGGGCTGCTCCCCCACCTCAATCCCGGAGTGATGAGTTGGCAGGAGATGGCCCGACTGAAGCCGTTGTCGCCCTCGATGGGCATGATGCTGGAGACCACCTCCCAGGAGATCTTCGAAGACAGGTCCGGTGCCCATTTCGGTTCTCCCGACAAGGATCCCGAGGTCCGCCTGCGGGTGCTCGAGGACGCCGGCCGCTCGTCCATCCCTTTCACCACCGGCGTTCTCATCGGCATCGGCGAGACGTTGGCCGACCGGGCGGACGCGCTGTTCGCCATCCGCCGGACCTCCAGGGCCTATCGCGGAATCCAGGAGGTCATCGTGCAGAACTTCCGGGCCAAGCCGGACACCGCGATGGCCCGCCGACCCGACGCCGAGATGGACGAGCTCATCGCCACCGTCGCGGTGGCCAGACTCGTGCTGGGACCCGCTGTTCGGCTGCAGGCCCCGCCCAACCTGATCGACGACCAGTTCTCCCGGGTGCTCGCCGCCGGGATCGATGATTGGGGCGGTGTCTCCCCCCTGACACCGGACCACGTCAACCCCGAACGGCCCTGGCCGCAGATCGACGAGCTCACTGCGCGCACCGCGGACGCCGGTTTTACCCTGGCCGAACGGCTGACCATCTACCCGGAGTTCGTCAAGGCCGGCGAACCTTGGCTGGACCCACGTCTGCGCGCCCACGTCGACGCCCTCGCGGACCCGGTAACCGGGCTGGCGCTGCCCGGTGCCATTCCGGTCGGCCGCCCATGGCAGGAGCCGGAGGAACCCGCGTCAGGTCCGAACGGCCCCGGCGGCCTCACCTCCTCCGGCCGGACGGACCTGGCCACCTCCATCGACACGGAGGGCCGCACCGCGGATCGGCGGTCGGACTTCCTGGACGTCTACGGCGACTGGGACTCGCTCCGGTCCAGGATCCGGGCGCCGCGGAAGTTCGAGTCCGACGTAATGGCGGCACTGCGGATCGCTGAGAGCGACCCCGGTTCGCTGGACGGTTCCGCCGCGCTCTCGCTGATGACGGCGACCGGCGCCGAACTGGACGCAGTCTGCGCACTGGCCGATTCCGTGCGGGCAGATGTCAACGGGGACAACGTGACCTACGTGGTCAACCGGAACATCAACTTCACCAACGTCTGCTACACCGGCTGCCGGTTCTGCGCTTTCGCGCAACGCCGCACCGACGCGGACGCCTACTCCCTGTCCACCGACGAGGTCGCCCAGAGGGCAAGGGTGGCCTGGGATCTCGGTGCTACCGAGGTCTGCATGCAGGGCGGGATCGATCCGGAACTGCCCGGTACGGCGTACTTCGACCTGGTCCGTGCCATCCGCGCGGCCGTGCCGGAGATGCACATCCACGCCTTCTCACCGATGGAGGTGGTGAACGGGGCGACCCGCGCGAACATGTCCATCTCGGAATGGCTCAGCGCGGCGAAAGAGGTCGGCCTGAGCAGCATTCCCGGCACCGCGGCCGAGATTCTGGACGACGACGTCCGATGGGTGCTGACCAAGGGCAAACTCCCGACCGCGGCCTGGATCGAGGTCGTCACCACCGCACACCGGCTGGGCATACCGTCGTCCTCCACGATGATGTACGGCCACGTCGACACCCCTGAACATTGGGTGGCGCACTTGGCTCTACTACGGAAGTTGCAGGGCGAGACGGGCGGGTTCACCGAATTCGTGCCGCTGCCGTTCATCCACACCAACTCGCCGATCTACCTCGCCGGTCTGGCCAGGGCGGGCGCGACCTACGACGAGAACCGGGCCGTCCACGCGATGGCCAGGCTGATGCTGCACGGGTCGATCGACAACGTGCAGACCTCCTGGGTGAAGCTCGGCATCGAAGGCACCCAGGCGATGTTGCAGGGCGGGGCCAACGATCTCGGCGGAACCCTGATGGAAGAGACCATCTCGCGCATGGCGGGCTCGGAATTCGGGTCCTACAAGACGGTCGCCGACATCGAGGAGATCACCCGCGGCATCGGCCGTCCCGTCGTGCAGCGCACGACCGTCTACGACCCGGTCGACCCGGAGAGACACGAGGCAGCAAAGGCTTTCAACGGCTTGGCCAACCTCCCGACCGCCGCTCCGGCCGTCCTGCCCACCACGAATTCGCGTTCCCTTCCGCTGTTCGCCGGTAAACTCTGAGCCGGGCCCGGGGTCGGCGTGGATCAACTTCGCAGGCATGGACGAAAGTGACGACTCCTGTCCCTCCAGTCCCAAATCTGCGAAGTTGATCCATGCGGGGGGTTTGGCCGGGCCGCGGCTGGGCGGGCGGGCGCGACCGTCTAGAGGGCTAGGGTCGGCGAAGCCGGATTTTTGAGTCAAGTCTTGAGTGTTGCGTCTGGTTCGTGGGGGTCATGCGGCGATACCTGTTGTGTGGGTGAGGGTGTCGATGGCTGTTTGGTAGTTGCGGGCGGCGGTCCGCAGCGGTGTCGGGGTGGGGGTGTGCAGGTGGGCGAGGCCGGTGGGCAGGAGCCGGTCGTGGACAGCGGACAGAAGCATCGAGGTGGTCAGGCCTTGGTCGGTGACCTGGTAGCGGTGGCTGTGCGGGATCTTTTCGATCAGTCCGTGCAGTCGTAGGCGTCGCAGGTCGTAGGTCATCTGCCCGGCGGTGACCGCGGCCGGGTCCAGGCCGCGGAGCTGCGCGGTGAACGCGTGAGCAGCCCTACATCTTCCGGACAGTGGCGCCAAGTAGGCTTGGGGATCGTGATCGGAGAAGAAAAGTGTCTGCCAAGAGGGTGAAGTATTCGACGGAGTTCAAGCACGCGGCGGTCCAGGAGGTGATCGAGAGGTCTCGGCCGATCGCTGATGTGGCGACCGAGCTTGGTCTGGTCGCGCAGACGTTGGGAATTGGGTGAAGGCATATCGCGATAATCATCCCGGCGAGGAGCCCGAGGTGACGGTTTCGGAGCGGGCCCGGTTGAAAGAGCTGGAACGTGAAAACCGGGAGCTGAGGATGGAGAATGAGTTTCTGGGAAAAGCGACGGTCTTCTTCGCAAAGAAGTCCCGGTGAGTATGAAGTGTGCGTTCATCGCCGGCGAAGAAGGCCACTATCCGATCACCAAGATGTGCACGTGGGCGAAGGTGTCCCGGTCGGGATACTACGAATGGGTCGGCCGGGAACCATCCGACAGGGCAAGGAGGCGGGTCGAGTTGGAGTCGTTGGCGAAGTTCACTTTCGAACACTCCGACGGCACCTACGGCTGCTACCGGCGGGTGCACGCTCAGCTGGCCCGCTGGGGACACCACGCCGGACGATGAGACGATCCGGGTGATCATGCGTGAGTTGGGCCTGTGGCCGTGTGAGTCGCGGCCGTTCCGGCCGGTCACCACCATCGCCGGTGACGTGGCGGCGACGCCGGACCTGGTGGGCCGGGACTTCACCGCGGCGGCGCCGGCGAGCAGGCTGGTCGGCGACATCACCTACATTCCGACGTGGGAGGGCTGGCTGTATCTGGCGACCGAGCTGGATTGTTACTCGAAGAAAGTCGTCGGCTATGCGATGGCCGACCACATGCGCACCGAGCTGGTCACCGACGCGTTGTCGATGGCCGCCCGCAACCTCGACTTCATCGAGGGTGTCACCATCTTTCACAGCGATCGCGGTTGCCAGTACACGTCCGCGGACTTTGCCGTGGCTACCGATAAGCTCGGTGTTCGGCGATCTCTGGGACGGACGGGTATTTGTTACGGTAATGCCTGGGCGGAATCGTTCAACGGCACGTTGAAGAATGAGCGGGTAAATCGCACCGTTTATCCGACACGGGAGCATGCACGTATTGACATCACCCGGTATATCGAGTTACGCTACAACCAGATCTTGCTTCATTCCGCCATCGGCTACCGCACACCGAACGAAGCCGAAAGCGAATGGATCCAACAGAGAGACGAAGCAGCATAGAAACCCACAAGATCACTGTCCGGAAACCGCCGGGCCGCTCAGGTGGCCTATCCGTGGATCGTGAAGTCCACCGGGGTGATCAACCACTTCTACTTCTACTGTGTTGACTCCGATTTCGGGCCATTCTTCCTGAAATTCTGCTCCTACTTCCCGTACAACGCCAAGTTGTGCATCAACGGCAATCATTGGGCGCAGCGCCAAGCCGCCAAGGCCGGGATCGGGTTCACCTCGATGGACAACGCCTTCGCCGCCGTCGACGACCCGGCGGCGCTGCAAGCCATCTGCGACGGGCTGGGACCGACGCAGATACAGGCCCTGCTTCACAAGTGCTGGCGATCCTGCCGAACCCTTTCACCGAAGCCGATACCACGGCGGGCTACGAATACGAATTGTCGATCCTGCAGGCCGAATTCTCGTTGACGCAGATGCTCGACACACCGATGTCCGGGCGGGTGTTCTTCGAAAATGTCATCCGGGAGAACCTGGACGTCGGCCGCCCGGATCAGGTCTCGCTGATCTTCGACCGTCAACTGAAAAGGAAAGGGCCTCATCCCACACCGGGCCGGTGCCGGACCCGGGTCATCACCGACGGAGTGATCCCCAGTCTGCACGCCGACTACAAACACACCACCATCAAGCAGTACCACAAGGAAGGGAAAGCGTTACGCACCGAAACCACCATCAACCACGCCCACGATTTCGGTGTCGGGAAACGACTGACAAATCTGCCCGCCCTGCGGGAGATCGGCTCCACAGCCAACAGGCGCCTGCTGCGCGTCCAAACAATCAGCCACGACCCCATCACCGGAACCGACGCCCTGCACACCGTCACCGACCCCGTCACCACTGACACCGGCACCCGCATCGAGGACTGCGACTGGGTCAGCAACGAAGCCACGCCCTGCTCACCGCACTTCCGATGTTCCGACTCCAACCCAACGGATTCGGAGGTCGTGACCGCACGCTCGGCCTGCAGGTTGTAGTGCTCGGTGGTTACGAACGTGACGATCGGCTGCGGATTGTTGGCGAATTGGACGTGGAGGGAGTCAGCGTCGGGCATGCCCCCGATCATCATGGTTGGTGAGGCGCCGCAGCAAACGGGGCCCGGCCACCGCGCCACGGTCTCATCAGATGCTCGTCGAGCACCGACAACACAATGTTGGCCAGCAGGGGCGACAGCACGCCCCCAACACAATGGGTAACTTGGGGTTTGGTCACCCTCCGTATCGAGGTCTGCGGGCTGGGTGTGAGGACTGCCCAGGGTTTGGTTGACCACTGACCCTGCGAGGATCTGATCCTGGCTGGAAAGATGGACATCATGCCCAAGCCCCATCCCGAAGAGTTCCGCAGCGACGTGGTCGCACTCGCGCGGAAGCGAGAGATCCCTTGGACCCAGATCGCGAAGGACTTCGGCATCTCCGAAGCGTCGGTGCACAACTGGGTGAAGAAGGCGGACATCGCCGACGGACTGGCGGCCGCGCCGGCGACCAACGAGTCCGCTGAGCTGCGGGAAGCCCGCAAACGGATCCGGCTGCTCGAGCAGGAGGCGGAGGTGATGCGCCGGGCCGTCGCCTACTTGTCCCGTGACACCCTCCCAAAATGATGTACCCGCTGGTCCTTGACCTCGCCGCGAAGGACGCCCCCGTTCGGGTGCCGGTCGCGGTGACCTGCCGGGTGCTCGGCTTCTCCAAGCAAGCGTTCTCCCAGTGGTGCAAAGACCCTGTCACACAGCGGGACTGAAATGACGCAGCGTTGATCAACGCCGCGCTGGACATCCACCACGACGACCCGGAGTTCGGGTACCGGCTGATCACCGACGAGCTCCGCGACCTCGGCCATACGGCGAGTGAGAACCGGGTCGGCGGCTGTGCAGCCAGCAGCGGATCTACTCGGTTCGCGAAGAAGAAGGGTCTGCGGGGCAAGCCTGGCCCGGCGGTACACGACGACAGGGTGAAGCGGAAGTTCACCGCGGGAGCACCAAATACGTTGTGGCTCACCGACATCACCGAGCATCGCACCGACGAGGGCAAGCTGTACCTCTGTGCGGTCAAGGACGTCTGGTCCAACCGGATCGTCGGCTACTCGATCGACTCCAACATGCGGGCCACGCTCGCCGTCCGGGCGCGTTGCACTCGGCGATCGGGGCCAGGCCGCACCAGGGGTGCGTCTTGCACTCGGATCGCGGGTCGCAGTTCCGGTCGAAGAAGTTCGTCCGGACGTTGACGAACAACGGCCTGCTCGGGGTCGATGGGTCGAGTGGGTGCATGCGCTGATAACGCCGCTATGGAGAGCTTTTTCGCGTTGATGCAGAAGAACGTGCTGGATCGGCAACGTGGCGCACACGGGCAGAACTACGCCTGGCGATCGTCACCTGGATCGAGCGGACCTACCACCGAAAGCGCCGGCAACGCCGGTTGGGAACGCTGACCCCAGTCGAGTGTGAGACAATCAACAGGGCCGCAGCCGTGGCCTGAAGAGCCGGTCAACTAAACCTGGGCAATCCCCCTGCCCACCGGGGGATGTGCCCTGTCCCATCAGAAATCAGTTACGCCGTTGCCTTGACAGACCCGGCTCATTCGTTGCTGTCTTCGGTCCGGACCCCCGCAGGCCGTTCAAGTAGGTGGTGATCAACCGGCGGCAGGTGGCGTCCCAGGCCGGGTCGGGGTGTCCGGGTTGAGCCAGCATGGCCCCGAAGGTGACGATGTCGCGTGGGCTGACGTCACGGGCGATCGTGCCGTCGATGCGGCCTCGTTTGATGATGCGCTGGATCGCGCGGTGGACCTGATCGCGGACCGAGAGGGTCGGCGACGCGGTCACCGGCGGTCCGCCGTGCAGCGGTAGGACAAGGTGCTCGCGTTGCACCATGGCGGCTTCCATGAAGCGCCGCAGTGCGTCGTTGCCGGTGGGCGCCTCGCGCTCGGCGGACAGGGCGTTGGCCAGCACCTGTTCGAACGAACGGTGGGCAAGGAAGGCCAGCAATTGCTCTCGGGTGGCGAAGTGCCGGTAAAGCGTTCCTATGCCGACACCGGCATCGGCGGCGATGGTCGCCATAGGCACTCGTGGGCCTTCCCGCAGTACGGCTCCGATGGCGGCCCGAACGAGGGACTCGTGGTTGTGGGCGGCGTCGCTGCGCTGCCCGCGAGGGTGCGGTCTCGTTGCGCTGTCCATGCGTTCATTGAACGCTGCTGTCGGTTCCGCTCGGCGGGTCTAGACTCAAACGGACGAAACTATCCGAATAATAATTCGAGCTGAGGGGTGCGGTATGCGGGTCCTGACAATCGGCGCGACCGGGCAGTACGCCGGACTGGTGGTACCGGCCCTGGTGAGCAAGGGTCTGTCGGTGCGGGCTCTTGTGCACGACCCGGGCAAGGCCGGTCAGCTAGCGGACGCCGGGGTGGACGAGACCGTCGCAGGTGATCTTCGTGATCACGACAGCATGCGAGCCGCGCTCGACGGGGTCGAGGGGGCGTTCCTGATCATCCCGGCCTTCGCGCCCGATGCCGCCGAACTCGGCACGACGCTGGTCGAGGCCGCCCAGGCGGCCGGTGTGGAACGCGTGGTGTTCTCCGGCGTCTACCACCCGTCCTTGTCGTTAGTGAACCACGCGAGCGCCCGCCCGATCGAGGAATCGCTCTACTACTCCGGTCTCGAGTTCACCGTGCTGCAGCCGGCAATGTACATGCAGGGCCTGGCCGGCGGATGGGCGTCCGCGGCCGACCGAGGGGTGTTCGCGATGCCCTACTCGAAGGATTCAACGATGAGCTTCGTCGACTACCGCGATGTGGCCGAGGTGGCCGCAATCGCGTTCGCCTCCGATGATCTGGTGAACGGCACATTCGAACTCGCCGCCGGCAGAATGATTTCACGCACCGAACTCGCTGCCCTCATGAGCCGCTACGCCGGACGCGAGGTGACCGCCGTGGACATCGATCCCGCGGCCGCACTGGCCGGCATGCCGGCCGGTTTCGAGCGCGATGGCCTAACCGCGATGTTCAACAACTACACCGCCAACGGCTTACATGGAGGCAACAACCTCGTCCTGCGCAGCATCCTCGGCCGCATGCCCCGTTCGCTCGACGACTTCTTCGCCGAACTCGCCCGCTGACTGCCCCACCCCGCCCTCAACACTCTGGCCGTCAACCCCTCAAGGAGACATCATGACCGGATCTGCCGACGTCCCGCCCGACGACCTTTCCCGGAACCTGACCGTCGCGCGACCGAACCAAGATCAGCATCTACCCCATTTCGGTCTGGTGGGCGACACCTACACGATTCTGGTCGCAGGGGGCGACACCGGCGGGAAATACACGCTGATCGACATGCACGTGCCCCCGGGCGGGGGTCCTCCCCCGCACCGGCACGACTTCGAGGAGATGTTCACCGTCCTCGACGGCGAGGTGGAGGTCACATTCCGCGATCAGACCATCGTCGCCCGCGCGGGTGAGACCATCAACGTCCCGGCCAACGCCCCGCACGCATTCACCAACGCCACCGACACTGCGTCGCGGTTGCTGTGCATGTGCGCACCCGCGGGCCAGGAAGAGTTCTTCACCCTCGTCGGGCAGCCCGTCGCCAGCCGCACCCAAGCGCCGCCGCCGCTGGATCCCACCGCACAGGCTGCCTTCATCGCGAAGTCAAAGGCGCTCGCAGCCGATTACAAAACCGACCTGCTACCACCCCCAGGCGCCGATCGCGGCCAGGCTTGAGCGTGTACTCGTCGGGAGCCAACGGTCGGCCCTCCCATCAAGCACCCGTTGCGCTTTGCTTTCAAAGTGCGGGTCGGTGATGAAGATCCACGACTGGTACCACCACGGCTTGAGCGCCTCCTACGACAGCCATCGCCGCACCGTCGAGGCCGAGACGTTCGAGCAGATTCCGTCGGTGATGAGCTGCCGCGCCAGCTCCGGAGCCGACCACAGCGACAATGGCAGCCGCTCTCGGCTGCTGGTCGGCATACCAACGCCTTCACCTGCGCGACCTGCACCGGGGTTAACTTCGGTGGCCGGCCAGACCGCCTTGCACTGCCCAGACGGGACAGGTCCGGCGCGGCCCACCATCGGTGCCGCCACTTGGCGGCGGTGTCGCAGCAGATCGACAGGCGGTCGGCGATCGCCGTGTTGGGTCCGGCCTTGCGCAGCCAGCAGGATGATCGATATCCGCAACGCCAGACGTTGCGTGGTGGTGCCGGCCCGAGCCAGTCGTAGCAGCTCCGCGTTTTGGGCAGGGGTCAATTCGATCTGATCGGCACTGACCGGCGACATCGGATCCTCCAGTTCGAAGTCTCATCTGTCACTTCAGCCTCACTAGCCACAGAGGCCCAGGTGGCCAACGACACGCCGGTCGGGCAAAATCAACCCTTGTGGCCGCCCCACCCGAGTCGACGAAAACGTCTCTGCAGCAGCGTCTGTCCGGCCGCGCGCGGGGGAACGATGACCGCAACTGGCAGCCGTCGAGGTGAAGTTCCGTGGACGTTTCGCCTACGTCGCCGGTCGCCTGCCCAACGACGAGCCACTGCCGCTGATGCGACTGCGATATGGCAACTACGCCGCGTCTTAGGGTTTCGCGATCTACCTGGCCAGCAAAGACGGCTACGAACCCTCAGCCCTACCCAATGGCCAAATGGCGGGTCTGCCCGAAGACGCGCTGGACTGCGCCTGCGGCCTCCACCTCGGCGACCCTACCGCCCTGGACCTGAACCATCGACGAACTGACGAATCTGACCACTTAGGTCCCTAGGATTTCTGCCCATTGCCGCCGTCCCCCGCTCGGTGCCCTGACCGCGACTAACCCGGCGCAAGGTTCGTGACGTGGTCACCTCGCGACGTGACGGAGCAGGTTCAGTAGTTGCTGTTGCTCGGCGGCAGGTAACACGCCCAAAGGGTTCGCTGTGGCCAGCTCGGTGAGCACTTGTCGCTTCTTGGCCTTTCCACGGGCGGTGAGGATGAGCACCCGCGATCGGCCGTCTGTCGGGTGCGGCTGTTTTTCGATCATGGCTTCCTCCTGGAGTTTGGTCGCGACCAGGGTGACGTTCGACGGATCACAGCCAAGCAGGCGTGCGAGGTCTCGCATTGTCGGCGGTGACTGGCAATCTGCGAGGATCATCAGGACCGCGGCGGCAGTCTCGCTGAGGCCATGGTGGGCCAGAACGACCTCCGTCGCCCGATCGACAGCGTGGCTGACATCTCTCCACTGGCGTAGTAGCACGATCGTGTCCTGGGTGCTCATCAACGCATCGTAACTCTCACAGGTCAACGAGTGAATCCATGAGTGGATCAACGAGTTTCTCATGTAGTGTGACCGGTATGGAACCCCAAATAACCGTTGTTGCGCTCACGGGCGCAGGAGGAGCCGACAAACTTCTCGTGCAGGATGCGTCGATGCCACAACCAGGCGCGGGTTTTGTGCTGGTGGAGATGGAAGCGGCCGGGGTGGCGTTCAACGACATCACCACCCGGGAAGGCCGTAACCCTGGCCGGCTTCCGCCGGTCATCGGCTTCGACGTCGTGGGCCGCGTGGTCGCTGTGGGCCCGAACGTCGTGCGGCCGGTGCTGGGCGACCGAGTCGCTGCGCTCGTCGGAACTGGCGGCTACGCCAGCCATGTGCTCGTCGCCGCCGAGCGCGCCGTAGACGTCCCGGACCGGCTCGATGCGGCTACCGTCGACGCCTTGGTGCTGAACTACCTGACTGCCTGGCAAATGCTGCACCGCGTCGCGCGAGCCGAGTCCGGCCAGAGCGTGCTGGTATTGGGCGCCGCAGGCGGCGTCGGCTCCGCGCTCGTCGAGCTGGCCGTCCTTGCCGGTCTTCATGTCATCGGGACCTCGAGCCCCGAGCGGCGCCCTGCGGTCGAGAACAACGGCGCCCAATGGGTCCGCGCCGCCGCCGACGTCGGTGATCGCGTGGACGCCGCTTTCGACCCGGTCGGTGGGCCATCACTGGCCCTCACACGTCGGGCCACCCAGCGCCGGGGGACCGTCGTGTCGTTCGGATTTAGCCACTCTGTCGATGCCGACCATTCCAAGATTGGTGGGCTGGCACGCACCCTGACCGCGCTGGCGCTCGCCCGCATCACGCCCGGCCCACGGGTGCACCTCTACACGGTAGAACGGTCAGTTCAGAAAGACCCGGCCGCCTATCGAGAGGATTTAGCGCACCTCATCGACCTGCTCGATGATGGTCGCCTTCACCCCGACGTCACCACCATGCCACTCACGCAGGCTGCCGCAGCGCACCGCCGCCTGCAAGTCCGGAAGGTGACCGGCAAGATCGTGCTGGTTCCCGATGAAACGTAGGCACCCACACTCCGTCCGGGGACGACGCCGCCGGCATGTAGTGACGACGGCGTGACGACAGTGTGGTCGGGATGCCGCTACGTGAGCCTGGGTAGCTCGTTCGCCGCCGGGCCGGGGATCGCCCCGCGGGCGACCGACCGCCCGCGCAAGGCCGGGCAGTCACGACGCAATTATCCGCATCGGCTGGTCGAACTCCTGGACCTGGACTTGGTCGACGCGACCAGCAAAGGCGCCACCGTCGTCGACGTCATGACCCGATCGCAGTTCGGGCAGCCGCCGCAGATCGAGGCGGTCACCGCCTCAACGAAGCTGGTGACCCTCACCGTCGGTGGCAACGACCTGGGATACACGGCATCGCTCTACGCCGCATGCATCCCCCCGTGGGTCAGCCGTGTACCCGGTATAGCGGACCGGCTCCGACTAGCTACCGAGCCTTCCCGAAACGCGGACCGCCGTGCAGACGCCACCGATGCCCTCGTTCACCTGTTGGGCGACGTGCGGCGGCGGGCACCACAGGCAGTGATCATGTGCATCGACTATCTCACCGTCCTCCCGGCAACATTTCGCGACGATCTTCCGCTGAACGCCGCACAACACCAACGCATACTCGCTCTCGCCGACGACCTGAACGGCGCCCTCGCCGCAGCGGCACGCCACCAGGGGGTCGAACTCGTCTCGGCCTCACAACACTCGGTCGAGCACCATGCGTGGTCGGCCGATCCCTGGACGACTGGATGGTCCAATCCGATTCGGTGGCGCGCTTCGGCGTTCCACCCGAACGGATCCGGCATGGCCCAGATCAGCGCGATGGTGTACGAAACGATCACCCAAGGAATCGCACGGTAACTATGCAGGTTTGACTGGTTTGGTTCGGTAGAATTGTGGTATGGCGCTACCTGGGGTCGATGTTGATGTCGGTCCAGACGAACGGTTTCGGTTCCTGGTTGTTGTTCGCGTCCAGGAATTCCCCGATCTTGGCGATCAGATCGGGGACGCTGAGGAACACCCCGCGGCGTAGCGCTTTGTCGGTGAGTTCCCGGAACCACCGCTCGACGAGGTTCAGCCACGACGAGGATGTTGGGGTGACGTGAAGATGGAACCGGGGGTGCTTGGCTAACCATTTGGCGACGTCGGCGTGTTTGTGGGTCGCGTAGTTGTCCAGGATCATGTGCACGGCAAGCCCTTTCGGGATTTGCCTTTCGACGGTGTTCAAGAACTTGAGGAACTCCTCGTGCCGGTGGCGGGGCAGGCATGACCCGATGACCTTTCCGGTGAGCACATCCAACGCCGCGAACAGTGTGGTGGTGCCGTGCCGTTTGTAGTCATGGGTCATCGTCGCCGCCCGGCCCTTCACCATCGGCAACGACGGCTGCGTCCGGTCCAAGGCCTGCACGGAGGACTTCTCGTCCATGCACAGCACAATCGCGTTCTCCGGCGGATTGAGGTACAACCCGACCACGTCGATCAGCTTCTCCTCGAACCGCGGGTCGCCCGACAGCTTGAACGATTTCACCAGATGCGGTTTCAATCCCCGCGCCGACCAGATCCGCTGCACCGTCGCCGGCGACACCCCGACGTGTTTGGCCATCGTCCGCACCGACCAGTGCGTCAGCCCTTTCGGCTTCGAATGTCTTGTCAGCTCGAGGATCTCGTCGATCTTGGTCTGCGGCAGCACCGGCTTGCGACCACGGCCGTCGGCGACCTTCCCCAACTTGGCCACCCCATCGGCAACAAACCGGGCACGCCACGACCGAACCGTCGACACGCTCACCCCGACCTGCTCGGCAATTCGCGACCCCGTCGCCGGCCGACAACAACACCCGGGCCCGCAGCACCTGCCGGTGCGGCGCGGTCTGCGACCCGGCCACCCGGGTCAGGATCGCACGATCACCATCGGACAAGGGCAACGGAGCTGGGGTGCCTGCATACCAGGGATTCTACCCAGCATGACCCTCACTATTTTGGAGACACACCACTAGGATCCGCTTCCGGACGATCAGTCAGCTTGGTGGTGCGACCTGTCGGAGCTGTGGTTATTCGCGTTCGGTCGTCGGCGCGGCAATTCTAGCCGCGGCGCGTGTTGGCAATGCCTCCGTCGATGTCGAGCACGGTGCCGTGCGCGAACGTCGACTCGTCTGAGACGAGGAAGCGAACAGCGAAGGCGATGTCCACGGGCCGAACCGGAACGCCGGCGACGGTGTTCGCTGCCATTGCGTTCAATGCTTGTGTCGCTGCTGCATTGCCTGGGGTCGCGGTCGCTCCCGGCGCGACCGAGTTGACGTTGACGCCGCGCGGCCCGAATTCTGCGGCCCACGTCCGGGTCATCTGCTCGATGGCGGCCTTGGACGCCGTGTACATCGCGCCGGCGGGGATGCCGACCCGCGACATCCAGGAGCCGATGTTCACGATCGCGCCCGAACCGCGTTCGGCCATGGCCGGGCCGAACTCGGCAACGAGCACGTGCGGCGCCCGGATGTTCGTTGACAGCACAGCGTCCAGGTCGGCGTCTGACAGCACAGCGGTCGGCACCACCGGGTAGACACCCGCGTTGTTGACGAGGATGTCGACGTGCCCGCCGAGAGCTTCGGTCGCAGCCCGGGCAAAGCCGCGGAGGTCGTCGTAGCTGCCCGACAGATCGGCCGGAACAGCGGAAGCCGTGCCGCCTGCCGCGGTGATCGAGTCGACGACGGCTTGGGTTCGGGCGACGTCACGGCCGCTCACGACGACGGTCGCGCCGGACGCGGCGAGTACCCGGGCGGTGGCCTCGCCGATGCCGCTGCTGGACCCGGTGACGACCGCGGTGCGGCCGGCCAGTCGGGTATCGGTGGGTAGGGACTGGAGGACTTCTTCGTTGGACTGCATGGTCCATTGGTAGCACACGTTGGACCGAATAGTCCAACAGGGTAGGGTGGAGATTGTGGGCGACGCGAACATCACCGAGCGCGGCCGACGCACCCGCCAGCGGATCATCGAGGCGACCGGTGAACAGATCCTCGCCGCGGGGATCGGGGGCACCACCCTGGACGACGTGCGGGCCGCGACTCTGACCAGCAAGAGCCAGCTCTTCCACTACTTCCCCGGGGGGAAAGCCGAACTGGTACGCGAAGTCGCCCGCTGGGAGGGCAGGCAACTCCTCGAGGCTCAAGAACCAGAGATCTATGACCTCGGTTCGTGGGAGTCCTGGGAACGGTGGCGCGCCGGGCTCGTCGGCTACTACATCGGCCGGGGCCGGTGGGCCTGCCCAATCGGTTCACTGGCCACCCAGGCCGCGATGAGCGACCCCGAACTCGAGGTCACCGTCGCCGAGGGCATGCGAGCATGGCGTGAAGCTCTGGCAGCTGGGGTTCGCAAGATGCGCGACAACGGGTTCATCGGCGCCGGGGCAGACTCGACCGGGGTGGCCACGGTCATCCTCGCAGCCATCCAGGGTGGCCTGGTCCTGAGTCAACCAGAGCGCTCGGCGTGGCCCCTCGAGGCGGCACTGGACGGCGCTCTCGCCCCTTTGCACCGAGCATCTCTGACGTGTAACTGATCGCAGTTGCCTCTCGGTCTGGCCGGGGAAACTCAAGCGGCAACGCCTGACAGATCTGCTGCGGGCTCCGCTGAGTGAAGAACTCGGGCCCGGGGTCGGCGTAGCGGCTGGTGGGGTCGGTGAGTAGTTCCCAGACGATGACGGGGATGGATCGGGCGATCGCAACGAGTGCTTTGAGTTTGCCGATGCGTTTGACCAGGCGTTGGTAGCGGGCGCCGAGGAAGGTGTTGGTGCGGGCGGCGGACGCGGCGGCTTCACCGAGTGCTGCTGTGAGGTAGGGGTTGCCCTTGCCGGTCTTGCCTGATCGGGTCTTGGCGCCGGACTGGATGGCGCGGTGCAGTCGAGGTTGGAGCAGCGGTCGGTGAGGTCACGGCGCGCTCGGCCGAAATCGCTCGCCGATCCGGGCGGCGAGGTTGATCAATGTGGATTCGGCGCTGTCGGCCATGAAGTCGCGCAGGGCCTCGACGTCCGAGCGGGTGCCACCCAGCACCGGGTCGTAGCGGAGCACTCGCCAGGATTGCTGCACCGTTGTTCCAGTTCCCTGGGCGGTGAATAACCACTCCCATCGGATAATTCCGTCCTGCGCACCGCCCACGGTGAAGGCAAAGCGCCGGCCCGGCTCTGCCGCCACGATCTGGGAGCGGGTGGTCCACTCCTTGCCGCCCTTGCGGTTGCGGCCGCTGAACCAGGCTCCGACCCAGGGCCCGGCGTCCTGGTCGTAGTGGACGGCATCGGCGTTGGGGCTCCAGTCACCGATTCTGCTGACGTCGCTGATGAGGTCGTAGAGGTCGCCGGGTCCGGCGTTGATCCAGGCGCGTCGGGTGAAGGTGAGGTCGGTCGCGGTGACGGTGTCGGGACTGTCCGAGTTGGTGATTCCTGTGGTCATGCTCATACGTTCCCGGGGCGGGCTCGGTGGTGCCAGACCCGCCCATGCCTACCCTCGGCAGGGGGAGGTTATTGCGGTCCAGCGACCGCATACTCGATTTCATGGACGGACAAGGGCAGCTCGGAGACTTCCTGCAGGCACGCCGGGCCCAGGTGCAGCCCGAGCAGATCGGGTTGGCGACCTACGGCGAACGCCGGCGGGTGCCAGGGCTGCGCCGTGAGGAACTGGCTCAGCTGGCCGGGGTGAGTGCCTCGTACTACACCCGTTTGGAGCAGGGGGTATCCCTGAACGCCTCGGCGGAGATCCTCGACGCCATCGCCCGCGCTCTGGGCCTGGATGAGACCGAGACCGCCCATCTGCATGCCCTGGCCAAGGTTCCTAAACGTCGGACGGCCGTTCGCCGCCCACCCCCGGAACGGGTCACCGCCGCCACCCTCCAACTGCTGAGCGCGCTGGGACAGACACCCGCCATCGTGACCGGCCGCCGCAGCGACGTCCTGGCCTGGAACCGGATGGGACACGCCCTGTTCGCCGGTCATCTACCGGTGGACGGCCTGCAGCGCCCGGGCGAGCGACCCAACATGGCCCGGCTGGTGTTCCTGGACGCTCACACCCGCGAGCTGTACGCGGACTGGCCCAGCAAGGCCCGGGCCGTGGTCGGCAATCTGCGCCTGACCGTGGCCCAACACCCGAACGACCCGCTCCTGGCCGCTCTGATCGGTGAACTGACCATGAAGAGCAGCGAATTCGCCGACCTGTGGGCCGATCACCGGATCCAGGCCTGTGCCGTCGCCGTGTACGAGATGCGCCATCCCCTGGTCGGAGCCGTAACCCTCAACCAGCAGACCCTGCTCAGCCCCGGTGCCAACGGCCAGAGCATCGTGGTGGCCACGGCAGAGGACGGTTCGCCCTCCGAGTCCGCGATGACCTTGCTGGCTCAAGCCGTCGTCCCTGCCGAGGCCGGCCATTCCGTCGCCGACACCGCCGTTCCCTGGAGCCCTTCCTAGCGGTCAGGACGCGGACCGGCCGCCGCGCCTGAAGCTCCTGGCTGGTCCGCCCCCGTTTCACCCCTTAGGACATCGGTCCGAACCGGTGTTTTCACCCCCCGGTGCCGAGGCTTCGCTTCTGCACGCCCGAAATACAAACAGAAACTGGGATCATGTCCACCAGAACGTCAATAACCGCCCTGGCCGCCGCTGCGCTGACCGCTGCTGTCCTGGCCAGCTTTGGTGCGGCCCCATCGATGGCCGCTACGGCGCCGCTGAGCAATGCCCAGATCGGCGTGCACTTCGACCTGGCCAAGGGCCAGCTGCCCGAGAACATCGCCGCAGCTCCCCACAGCGGTTCCTACGTCACGTTCGCAGCGAGTCGGCAGATTGCCCACATCAGTTCGACGGGAAAGACCACGATCCTGGCCACGCTCCCACTGCCAGCCGGCGGCGGTGTCAAGACCCCCGCCCTCGGCTTCCCGCTCACCACCGGCATCGTCCGCGGCCAGGACGGGACCCTGTACTTCGGGTACGCCACCGGCACCGCCGACCTGACCGGCATCTGGAAGCTCACCCCGGGCGGCACCGCCCACCGGATCACCGCGCTGCCGGCGACCGGCCTGCCCAACGGGCTCGCTCTCGACACCCGGACCGGCACTCTGTACGTCGCCGACTCCATTGTCGGCGCGATCTACAGCGTCCCGGTCACCGGCGGTCCCGCGAAGATCTGGTCCACGGCCACCGAACTGGCCACCACCGGCTTCCTCGGGGTCAACGGCCTGAAGATCCGCGGCGGTGCCGTCTGGGCCACCAACCTGGACAAGGGCATCGTGCTGCGGATCCCGATCACCCGCCACGCTCGTGCGGGGACCGTCGAGACCATCGCGACCGGCCTGCCCGGCATCGACGACTTCGCCTTCACCGGCGAGGGCGACACCCTGCTGGCGGCCATCGACACCAAGAACACTGTCGAACTGGTCAAGCGAAACGGCACCCACAGGGTCGTTCTCGATGCCACCGACGGGCTGCAGGGACCCACGTCTCTCGCCGTGCGCGGCACCACCGTCACCGTCCTGAGCGCCGCCTACCTGACCAAGAAGGACCCCAACCTTCTGAGGGCCCACCTCACCCACTGAACGCCATGACCCGATCGGAGAGCGTCATGAACGACATCACGCTGGTTGACATAACCGTTGCCCGAGTCAACGAGCTCATCGCCACCTATCGCACCGCCACTGACCCGAACCTACTGCTGACCCGCGCTCCGCGCCGGTCCTGAACGAAGGATTGAAAATCATGAACGAGATGAAACTGGGCGACGTCACCGTGACCCGGGTCGAGGAGATGCACGGCCCAATCATGCCCACCGAGGCGTTCTTCCCGTCGATGCCCGGCGAGGCGTGGCAGCGCCACGAGTCCGAGCTCGTCCCGGACCACCTCGGCGACGGCATGGTGCACGTGGCCATGCAGACCTGGGTGCTGCGCAGCGAAGGCCGCACGATCCTGATCGACACCGGCGTCGGCAACGACAAGTCGCGGCCGGCCGTCGAGGCCTGGGACCACCTCGACCTGGACTACCTCGGGAACCTGGCCCGGGCCGGCGTCCGCCCCGAAGACGTGGACCTGGTGGTCAACACCCACTTGCACGTCGACCACGTCGGCTGGAACACCCGCCTGGTGAACGGCGACTGGGTACCGACGTTCCCAAACGCCACCTACCTGATGCCGCAGGCCGACTTCGTGTTCTGGGATCCGGCGAACCACCCCGGTCTCGTCGGCGGCGTCAACGAGAACGTCTTCGCGGACAGCGTCGCCCCGGTGCACGCCGCCGGCCAGGTCCAGCTGTGGGAAGGCAGCCACTCCATCGACGCGAACCTGCGCCTGGAGGCCGCGCCCGGTCACACCCCCGGCTCGAGCGTCGTAAAGCTGAGCTCCGGCGGCGATCGGGCATTGTTCGCCGGTGACCTGATCCACACCCCGCTGCAGGTGATGGAACTGGGCCACAACAGCTGCTTCTGCGAAGACCCCGCCGCTGCCGCCGCCACCCGCCGCGAGCTGCTCGGCTGGGCCGCGGACAGCAACGCCCTCGTCCTACCTGCCCACCTCAGCGGCCACGGCGCACTGGAGGTCGAGCACCGCGGCGACGCCTTCGCCATCAAGCAGTGGGCTCCCTTCACCCGCCTCTGAAAAGGAACGTCCCGCAATGGAGATCGTCACCACTTCCGGTCCGGTGCGGGGATATCACACCGCGTACGGCACGGCCTTCTTGGGCGTGCCGTACGCGGCTGGCCCCATCGGTGCCACCCGATTCGCCGCGCCCCAGCCGCACCAACCCTGGACGCAGGTCCGCGACGCCACCCGTCTTGGACCGACCGCACCCCAACCAGCCCGCGACGCGTTCGGCACGCTCGACATGTCGCCGTACTTCGGTCCTGGCTGGCAGCGCGGAACCGACTACCTGAACGTCAACATCTGGGCCCCACCAGCACACGAAAGATCATTACCCGTAATGGTTTTCGTTCACGGTGGCGGATTCGTCGCCGGTTCGATCAATTCACCACTGTACGACGGCACGGCGTTCGCCCGCGACGGCGTCATCCTCGTCACCGTCAACTACCGCCTCGGCATCGCCGGCTTCCTGCACCTGAGCGACGCCCCGGACAACCGCGGCCTGCTCGACGTCCAGGCCGCGCTGGGCTGGGTGCGCGACAACATCGCCCGCTTCGGCGGTGATCCGGACAATGTCACCTTGTTCGGTCAGTCCGCCGGCGCCATCATCGTCGCCGCAGTTCTGGCCGATCCCGCCTCGGCCGGCCTGATGCGCCGGGCAATCATCCAGAGTGGCAGCGGCGTCGGCGCGTTCACCCCCGAGCAGGCCGGCATCGTCACCGCGACCGTGGGACGGTCGCTGGGCGTCGTGCCAAGCGTCACCACGCTTGCTGGCATCAGCGACGGTCGCCTCGTCGATCTGATGCCACAGTTGTCCGGCCTCGATCTGCGTACCCGTGGCCACCACGATCCGCTCGGCGGCATCACTGCGTTCAGCCTCGTCCTCGACGAACAACCCGCCGACACCGTTGCTGCGGGCCGGGGCAGCGACGTCGACCTGCTGATCGGCGCGAACCTCGACGAAGGCGCGCTCTACCTGGCACCACTCGGGCTGTTGGCTGACAGCACCGACGCGGATGTGCGCGCCACCGCCGCCCGCTTCCACGCCCATCCCGACGAGGCGGTCAGGACGTACCGGGAGGCCATGCCGCACGCCTCCGCCGCCGGTCTAGCGACCGCGATCCTGGGCGACGGCCTGTTCGGCACCGGCA
>JAABUT010001441.1_pt1 | contig 27006 bp, 27 predicted proteins | sample 5559281 | NCBI WGS metagenome assembly JAABUT01 (sample SAMN10711880, study PRJNA513359) | rock metagenome | isolation source: Antarctica rocks | place: Antarctica: Victoria Land, Ricker Hills nord | collected 2016-01-04
GGGCGAGTCCGGCACCGTCGAGACGGTCGATTGTGTCCGGGTCGACGCCAAGATGCAGGCGGTGCCGGGCAGCGAGTTCCAGATCCGGGCCGACCTCGTGCTGCTCGCCATGGGCTTCGTGTCGCCCTTGCACGACGGGCTGCTGACCGACCTCGGCGTGACGCTCGACGGGCGCGGCAACGTCGAGGCCGACGTGAAGAGCTACCGGGCTTCGGCCGACAAGGTCTTCGCCTGCGGCGACATGCGGCGCGGCCAGTCGCTCGTCGTCTGGGCAATCCGCGAAGGCCGGCAGGCCGCCCACGCGGTCGACAAGCAGCTGATGGGGGCGACCGTGCTGCCGAGGTAGCGGGTTAGCGTCGTGCTGGTGTTTGCGCCGCAGTGGCCGCAGCTTGCAGGGCACACCCCTCACATCTCACGCGGATAGCAAACGAAGAGACGACCGGCCGTCCTGGTGCCGCGACGTGAAAGGACCGTCAGAATGGAAGTTGCGATCCCACCCGAATTCGAGCGCTTTGCCCGCGAGCAGGTGAAAGCCGGCATCGTAGCCTCCGAGCAGGAGGCGGTGGCGGCTGCGCTCCGCGATTATCTCGAACACGTGAAGGCCCTGCGAGACCTCGTCGATCCAGAATCCGCGGCATTGGATCGGGGCGACGTCGTGGATGGAAAGACATTCATGGCGGGACTGCTGGCGAAAGCACGCGCTCGCGTGCCGAGGCTCGGGTGAGTCGGTACGACCTGACACCGGGTGCCCAGATCGACCTTGAAGAAATCTGGAATTGGATCGCTGCGGATAATCCCGCTCGTGCGGTGACGTTTCTCGAAGACCTGAATGCCGTCTTCGAGCGTCTTGCCGCTATGCCTCTTATTGGGCGAAAGCGCGAAGACATTCAGCGTGAGTTGCGTTCTTTCGGCCATGGTTCGTATCTGATCTTCTACCGTCCGCGCACTGATGGTGCGGTGATCTTTCGCGTCGTTCATGCGCGCCGCGATCTGACACAGGTCTTCGATCATTAATCGGCCTTCCGAGCTGGCTGACCCTGCGCGTCTCGCGGCCGTATACGTGATTGCGGAGCCGTCATCTGGCCGGGGGAGATCGATCTCGCCCCGGATGCCATGCACGCCGAGATCAAGGCGAATGGCCGATGGGTGCTCTGACGGGGGCACCTGTTGCCATCCTGGCCGGCTTCCCTCCTGGCAATTCACCTGTTTCGGGCCTAGTTTCGGACGCAGCACCCACCGGACCCGGACCTCAGAGGTGACCGCATGAACGCCCACGATCGGGATCTTCCGAAGCAGGACCACGCAAAGGCGGGCGTCTTCGCCTGGGACGATCCGCTGCTGCTCGACGATCAGTTGAGCGATGACGAACGCATGATCCGCGATACGGCGCGGGACTATGCCCAAGGTAAACTCCAGCCCCGCATCCTCGAAGCCTACCGCGACGAGTCGACCGATCGCGCCATCTTCGACGAGATGGGTGCGCTCGGGTTGCTCGGCTTGACGCTGCCCGAGGATTACGGCTGCGCGGGTGCCTCCTATGTGTCCTACGGGCTGGTGGCCCGCGAGGTGGAGCGTGTCGATTCCGGCTATCGCTCGATGATGAGCGTGCAATCGTCGCTCGTCATGTTCCCGATCTACAGCTACGGCAGCGAGGCTCAGCGCCGGAGGTATCTGCCGAAGCTCGCCACGGGCGAGTGGGTCGGCTGCTTCGGCCTGACCGAGCCCGATGCGGGATCGGACCCGGCCGGCATGCGGACCCGGGCCGCCAGGATCGACGGCGGCTACCGGCTCACGGGCGCCAAGACCTGGATCTCCAATGCCCCCATGGCGGATGTCTTCGTGGTTTGGGCCAAGTCGGACGCCCATGACGGCGCCATCCGGGGCTTCGTGCTGGAGAAGGGCACCAAGGGGCTCTCGGCCCCGCGCATCGCCAATAAGCTGTCTCTGCGCGCTTCCGTCACGGGTGAGATCGTGATGGAGGGCGTCGAGGTGCCGGACGACGCGCTGCTGCCCGACGTGTCGGGCCTCAAGGGGCCGTTCGGCTGCCTCAACCGCGCCCGCTACGGCATCTCATGGGGCGTCATGGGGGCGGCCGAGGATTGCTGGCACCGGGCGCGCCGCTACACGTTGGAGCGCAAGCAGTTCGGGCGGCCACTGGCCGCCACGCAGCTGATCCAGAAGAAGCTCGCCGACATGCAGACCGAGATCACGCTCGGACTGCAGGCCTCGCTCCGCGTCGGTCGGCTGCTCGACGACGGCCGCGCGGCCCCCGAGATGATCTCGCTGGTCAAGCGCAACAACTGCGGCAAGGCGCTGGATATCGCCCGGACGGCGCGCGACATGCACGGGGGAAACGGCATCGCGGCCGAATACCACGTCATGCGGCACAGCCAGAACCTCGAGACCGTCAACACCTACGAGGGAACGCACGACGTCCACGCCCTGATCCTGGGCCGCGCCATCACGGGCATCCAGGCCTTCGGCTGACCGTCACGAAAAAGGCGCCGCGATCCGCGGCGCCTTCCCGTCTCGCGTGGTTTAGCGGCGGCTCAGTACACGGTGGTCCGGCGCTTCACGACGGTCCGATGATGGCCATAGGCGCAGCCCGCCGCTGCTCCCACGGCTCCGTGGTGGAGGAAGTGGCCCGCGATGCCGCCCACGATGGCGCCCGTGACGCAGCCCGCCTGGGCCGATGCCACCGAACCCATCAGCGAAATCGCCGTCACGGCGACGAAAACCATACGCATGTCAAAACTCCCTAGCTTGCAACCCCGCCCTTGAACGCGCGAGATCGTCGATCCGTTCGCCACGGACCGATGGGATCGTCGTCGCCTGACGCAGTCCGGACATGCATCCCACCCGGACACGGAGCGCGACGTTGCGCGGACTTGTCCGGAAAACCCTGCAGGCCTAGAACGAATCGCGATCTTGGAGGACGTCATGAGCCAGAATTCGAACGGGTCTGCCGGGGCCCGCAAGCTGCGCTCGCAGCAGTGGTTCGACAATCCCGAAAACCCTGGCATGACGGCGCTCTACATCGAACGCTACCTGAATTTCGGCCTGACGCCCGGCGAACTCCGCTCCGGCAAGCCCATTATCGGCATCGCCCAGACCGGCAACGACCTCAGCCCGTGCAACCGCCACCACATCGAACTGGCCAAGCGCGTGCGCGACGGCATCCTGGCCATGGGCGGCGTACCGATGGAATTCCCGGTCCACCCGATCCAGGAGACCGGCAAGCGGCCCACGGCGGCGCTCGACCGCAACCTCGCCTATCTGGGCCTCGTCGAGACGCTCTACGGCTACCCGCTCGACGGGGTCGTGCTGACCACGGGCTGCGACAAGACCACCCCGGCCTGCATCATGGCGGCCGCCACCGTCAACATCCCGGCCATCGTGCTGTGCGGCGGGCCGATGCTCAACGGCTGGCACAACGGCGAGCGCACGGGTTCGGGCACCATCGTGTGGAAGAGTCGCGAGGAGATGGCGGCCGGCCACATCGACTACGAGGAGTTCATGGAGATCGTGACCTCCTCGGCCCCCTCGGTCGGCCATTGCAACACCATGGGCACGGCCTCGACCATGAACGCGCTCGCCGAAGCGCTCGGCATGACGCTGCCGGGCTGCGCCGCGATCCCCGCCCCTTACCGCGAGCGCGGCCAGATCGCCTACGAGACGGGCAAGCGCATCGTCGGCATGGTGCACGAAGACCTGAAGCCCTCGGACATCATCACGCGCGAGGCGCTCGAGAACGCCATCGTGGTCAACAGCGCGATCGGCGGCTCGACCAATGCCACGATCCACATCAACGCTATCGCGCGCCACATCGGCGTGCCGCTCGCCATCGAGGACTGGGAGACGGTGGGCCACAAGATCCCCCTGCTGGTCAACATGCAGCCGGCCGGCAAATACCTCGGCGAGGAGTTTCATCGCGCCGGCGGTGTGCCGGCCGTGGTCAAGGAACTGATGAAGAAGAAGCTCGTCCATGAGGAGGCCTTGACGGCCAACGGCCAGACCTTCGGCCACAACAACAGCTTCATCGCGACGCGCGACCCCGATGTCATCGCGCCGATCGAGGCGCCGTTGCGGGAGGACGCCGGCTTCATCGTGCTGCGCGGCAACCTGTTCGACAATGCCGTGATGAAGACCAGCGTGATCTCGAAGGAATTCGCCGACCGCTACCTGTCGGATCCGAAGGACCCGGGCGCCTTCGAGGGTCGCGCCATCGTGTTCGAGGGGCCGGAGGACTACCACCACCGCATCGACGATCCGGCGCTCGACATCGACGAGCACTGCATGTTGTTCATCCGCGGCACGGGGCCGATCGGCTATCCGGGCGGCGCCGAGGTCGTCAACATGCAGCCGCCCGCCGCCCTCATCAAGCGCGGCATCCACGCGCTGCCTTGCATCGGCGACGGACGCCAATCCGGCACTTCCGCCTCGCCCTCGATCCTCAACGCGTCGCCGGAAGCGGCGGCGGGCGGCGGCCTCGCGATCCTGCGCACCGGCGACCGCGTCCGCATCGACCTCCACCGCCGCACGGCCGACATGCTGATCGCGGCCGGCGAGTTGAACGAACGGCGGGCGGCGCTGCAAGGGCAGGGCGGCTTCCATTATGCCGGGAACCAGACGCCCTGGCAGGAGATCCAGCGCTCCATGGTGGACCAGTTCGACGAAGGCATGGTGCTGAAGCCGGCCGTCAAGTACCAGCGCGTCGCCCAGACCATGGGAGTTCCGCGCGACAATCATTAGAAAAGTGAATTCTTCTGAGTATGAGTACAGCGGAAGTCCTCGTGCGTCATCCCACACTTATACCAGGAGAGAAGTCTCGTGCTCTCCGCCGTTGCTCACGATCGAATAAGTTCTACGGGCCAAGGAGACGGTTCACCACACCCGGCTGACGACGCCGTCGAAAATCGGGTCGGCCGAGATGATCGGCACGCCGTAGTGCAGTGCGGTCGCGGCCAGAAGGCGGTCGAACGGGTCGCGGTGGGACCAGTCCATGGTCCCGGCCCGCAAGCAGATGTCTCCGTCGAGTCTGGCAAAGTCGAGCCCCTGCGCCTCGGCCAGTTCGCGCAACCGTTGCACATGGGGCGCGATCTCCGGCCATTTGCCGAGCCGGGCTTTTTGGCCGACCTCATAGAGTGATACAGGGCTCAAATAGCGTGTGCGAGCGGTGTCGTTGGCGTCCTGCGCCGCCTGAGTCAGCCGTCGATTGCCGAGCAGGGTCCAGGACCAGACGTTCGTGTCAAGGAGCACCCCGTGCAAGTCGTTCCTCCTTTTCGCGGTCCAATTCATCTAGCTCTTGACCGCTCATTGGCTCGAAATCCGGAATGGGGCCTTTCAGGACGTCGGCGAGGATGCCATAGCGGAACGGCTGCTTCTCGATAGGCACGAGCTTAACGACCGGCTTGTCGCCCCGTGCGATGACGACCTCCTCGCCCTTTAGAGCAGCTTCGATCAGCTTGGACAGGTTGGTCTTGGCAGCGTGTATGGTGACCTGCATGGCTCGGCCTCGGTTCGCTAAGCTAACTTAGCTAACCCCCCTGTTCGGTCAAGAGTACGCAGTGCCACTGGAGACGGCGTTCAGGGTCACAAGCGAGCGGAATGCGGCCGATCGGTCCCGAAGCCGACGCGCGCCCCGACAGCCCCGAGCGCAGACCTATGCGGGCCGGGGTTCGTCATCCTCAAGCCAATCGATCTCAAACATGCGCTGGCGCTCCGGGGGCGGGTGCAGGACGCCGACCAAATTTGTGACTACATGCCGGACGAGCCTTTTGCGGACGAGGCCGCGTTCGAGACGTTCGTACAGACTCAAATCCGCCTCCATCCGGGAAGCCGTCGGACCATCAAGGCCTTGTTTCCCCGGCATGCTGGAGTGGCAGCCTCGTGATATCGGCTCTCGCCGAACGCATTCGAAGCGGGGCCACCATCCCGACGATCCCGAGCTGGGAGGGGCAGCAGAACGGTCAGGCTTCGGGTCACGCCGCCGAACGCCACTCATACCTGGTCGAAGCAGCGCCCCAGAATGGCTTCCATGAACCGGGGCGTTTTCCTCAACGCTTGCCTCGCGGCTTGCCGGCCGGCTTGGCGGTGGCGAAGTTTTTCGCGGCAGGCTTCGGGGTCGCGTCGGCGGTCTTGGGGGTGGGCCGCGGCGCCGGCGTGCCCAGGGTCGGGTTGCCCGGGGTCGGGGTGACGGCCGCGACCTTGGGGGCCGGCGTCACGGTCTCGGGCTCGTCCATGTCGGGCGTCGGCGTCTGGGCAGGACGGGCGACATGGCCGGAATTTACGCCGGTCGTGTAGACGGCGTGAGACGGCTTCGTCACCTCCGGCTCGCGGTCGATGGCGGTCAGGTCGTGCTCGCCCTGGTCGGTGAGGTTCGGCACGTCGCCGTAGGGCTCGACCGCCTGGGTCGGCTCCTCCGGTTCCAGCGCGCCGCTGTCGCGCGGCAGCAGCGTGTCGCCCATGCTGTCATGGAGCGCGATGATTTCCTTGGCCTGGTCCCAGTGGGCCTGATCGCGGCCATGGGGCCGCCCCTCGCTCTCCCAGAGTTCGTGGGCCTTGCGGGCGATGCGCTCGTAGTCCGTGTCCTGCGCCATCCTACAGTCTCCCAGGCGTGTCGGCGGGCAGGTCCTCGGCCTGTCGGCGGATTTCTTCGTCCATGTCGTCAAATCCGTCGCTCGTCTCGCCCGGGATCGTCGGGCGGCTGTTCTCGGATTCAACCCAGTCCTCGAGCGTCATGCTTTCCGGATCCATGGACGTGTCCCGGCCTTCGAGGTCGGGGCTCTCGGGCTCGAAAGGCTCGACATTCACCGGCTCGCGCTTGCCATCGTCCTGGGTCATGAGAATGCCTCTTACAATCGCGGTGTTGCGATGGCAACGCCCGCATCATGAGGCAGTTCCCAGGGAGAACAGACGCTGTGGACCGGGTCGGAACGGCCCGGCTTCGAGGCTGTCAGGACGAGTGCCCTGCGTCGCTGAGCGCATGCAGGCGGTCGGCCGCAGCCTGGGCGAAGCGGATCGTCATGACCCGGCGGGTGGCGCCTGCGAGCTTTCGCTCGATGGCTTCGCGCACCACCTCGGCGCCGTAGCCGTCGGCCACGATCAGCCCCGTCTCGTCCGGCATCACGGCCACCGGCATGGTCACGGGAATGGCGAAGAATAGCCGGTCGCAGAACGCGCGGTAGAAGGACCATTTCCGGTCGGCCCTGAAGTCCGCCACCGAGGACTTGACCTCGACGATGGTGATGGAACCGTCCGGCCCGAGCCCGACGATGTCGGGCCGCCGGCCGTCGCTGAGCACGAGCTCGGTGACGGTGGCGATGTTGCGCGCCCGCAAAAGGCGCCGCGTGCCGCGCGCCACATCGCGCGCGGTCTCGGATTGCCGCCCGTCGTCGGGCAGCGTCAGGGCTGAGCGTTGCATCGGCCTCAATGCTTCGATGTTGCCCGCGTGCGTCCGCCACGCGCGCCGGCAACACCGAGGCTAGCACCGGGAATCACGGCGCGCCAGAAGCCCGTGGATGCGACCCGAGGCCAAGCCACTCTGGTCGAGCCGGCGTTCCTGCCGCACGTCAGGGTCGTCCGCTTGAGACATCCCGATCGAGGCCCTTCCTGCCTGGGAGCTGGACGACGAAGCGGCTGCCGCCTCCCGCGTTCTCGTCACAGGCGACGCTGCCGCCGTGCCGCTCGGCGATCTGCCGCACGAGCGCAAGGCCGAGTCCCCAGCCGCCTCCCGCTTCGCCCCGCCCGGTGGGCCGGTAGAACGGCTCGAACACCCGTTCGCGATCCGCTGCCGCGACTCCCGGTCCCCTGTCCGAGACTGCGATGCGGGCGTCGTTTCCCGATTGTGAGACTTCGACCTCGACCGGGGGGCGCCCATGCCGGCCCGCGTTCTCGAGGAGATTGCGAAGCAGGCGCCGGATCAGCTTGGCGTCGCCATCGATCTCCGCCGAAACACCGTCGAGACTCGCACCCACACGCGCGGCTTCTTCTGCTGCGAGACCGAGCAGGTCCACGGGTGCCGTGCGCCAGGGGTCCGAGCCTGCGTGATCGAGGCGGCTCGACAGCAGGATCTCGTCCACCAACTGGTCGACCTCGCCGAGATTGCGGACGATCTCCGCATGGATCTCGGCGGAGGTCTCCATCAGCCAGAACTCGACGGCGACGCGCAGGCGGGCGAGAGGTGAACGCAGCTCATGGCTCGCATTGGCCAGCAGCGCTTTTTGCGACTGCAGCACGAGGCTCAGGCGCTCGGCAGCCCGGTTGAACGTGCGGGCGATCAAGGCGACCTCGTCGTGGCCGGTGCCGTCGACGCGAGCCGTCAGCTCACCGGTTCCCCAGCGCTCCATCCCGGAGCGCAGGATCTCGAATCGGCGGGTGAGCCGCGCCGTCACGGGAAAGGCCGTGAGCCCGACGCCGCCGGCCACCACGAGCACCACCGTCAGGATGCGCAAGCCCGACTCGCCGCGCGGCAGTCGCATGCGGGCCAGGACTGTGCGACCGTCGGGAAGATCGATCCGCATGATGCGGCGAGGTCCGGAGTGGGAGCCGCCGTCGTCCATCGTCAACGGTATCCGATCGCCGTGCGACGCAGCCAGCGTGCCGTTCTGATCATAGAGCGAAATGTCGGCCCCGACGCCACCGCCCGATCCTTGGGCCGCGTCGGTGACGGCGCCCGGCGGACGCCCGGAGCGCGCGAGAGTCTCTTTGAGGTCGACGCGCAACGCATCGCCCTGACGCTCCCCCGACAGCTCCGCCAGAAGCCACCAGAAGCAACCCATGAGCACCGCGACAGCGACCAGACTGGACAGCAGCGTCAGGTATATTTTCCAGAACAGCCTGTGGCGGACGGCGATCATGGTTCACGATCCTGCGTCTTCGCGAACACATAGCCGCTGCCCCGCACGGTGATGATCCGACGCGGATGCTTGGCGTCGTCCTCGATGGCAAGACGGATGCGGGAAATATGGACGTCGATCGAACGATCGAAGGCGTCCATCTCATGGCCCTTGAGGAGATCGAGAAGCCGCTCGCGGTTCAGGACGCGACCGGCATTCTCCGCCAGGACGACGAGGAGATCGAACTGGTGACCCGTGAGTGTTCGTTCCTCGGCATCGATCCTCACCGTGCGGGACCCCCGATCGAGTTCGAGGCGTCCGAAACGAAGGACCGCGTCGCCGGCGCCGGACAGGCCCTTCCGTCGCCGCAGGATCGCCCGGACCCGGGCCAGAAGCTCGCGCGGGTTGAACGGCTTCGGCAGGTAATCGTCGGCGCCGATCTCTAGGCCGACGATCCGGTCCGTGTCGTCGCCGCGCGCGGTCAGCATGAGGATCGGCACCTCCGAACGCATCCGGATCCGGCGGCAGACTTCGAAGCCGTCGATGTCGGGCAGCATGACGTCCAGGATGACGGCGTCGAAGCTCGTGCGGGCGATCGCCGCCAGGCCGTCGAGGCCGGTCGGGCGGCGATCCACCGCGAAGCCTGCAGTCGACAGGTAATCCGCCACCATCGCGGCGAGCCGCGTGTCGTCGTCGATGATGAGAACCCGATCCGTCATGCCGCGTTTCGCTTCAGCCCCTGTCGGGGACGTTGTCGGGGCCGAGGTCGGGTGCATCGGCAGGGCCGCGATCGCCGTCCATGGACCCGTGCCACCTGCCACCCATGCCGCCGGGCCGCCCGCCCCATAACGCGCCCATCGGACCGTGCTGCGCGATCTGTTCGGCGCGGTCGGCCAGCTTGGCCCGCTGCTCTGGCGTCAGCTGCTCGGCCGCGTCGAGCACGGCGCCCACGATCTTCTTCGAGCGTGCATCGAGCGCCGTGATCTGCTCCACGCGCAAGGCCTCGACGGCGGCGCGATCGATGGTGGGAGCTCGCAAAAGGCCCAACACACGTTCACGAAGCGCATCGCGATCCTTTGCATGGTCTCCCATGTCGGCGAAGGTTGCCGCGACGATGTCGTGAATCTTCCCCTCCTGCGCCGTCGTGGCCCCGACGGAGTCGAGAGCGACGACGACGAAGCGCTGGATGTGCTCCAAGGATGGCCCGTGGTGCCAGCCCGCGTTCCCGGGCACCGTGGCGGCGATCGCGAATCCGCCTGCACCGAGCGCCATGCCGACCGCGACGGCGCCCGCCATCCAGACGGACCGTCGCCGGCCTGGACCGGGTCTCGTGGTTCCCGTTCGGGGCTGCGCCGCAGCCGTCGATGATCGGGGTGAGTGATCTGCATCGCTCATGAACGTCTCCTTTTCCGCGGCGATCCGACGCCGCATCAGGAGAGATTAGCGGCGCGATGTTTCGCCGAAGCCGGCCGGATGTAAAGAATGATGAAGCGGGCGGGCCATTTGGGGTGCCCCGGCGTGAGATGTGGCGTCCGGCACGACGGATCGAACCCGCTTGGCAGAGGGGGACAGGGGATGCAGATGCCGATCGAGGACGAAGCCGAGGCTCGCGCTCGGCCTCCGGAACGCGGCCGATCGCGCCGGCGCCTCGAGGACGACCGGTTCCTCACCGGCCGGGGCCGGTTCGTCGATGACCTCGACGAACCGGGACAACTTTACGGCCACGTGCTGCGATCGCCGCTCGCCCACGGCCGCATCCTGTCGATCGATCTTTCCGTCGCGCAGGATATGCCCGGCGTCGTCGCGATCTTCACGGCGGCCGATCTCAAGGCCGACGGGATCGGCGATCTGCCCTGCGACGTCGAGATCGCGACGGACGAGCCCCTGGTCGTTCCACCGCGGCCTGCGCTCGCTGAGGGGCGCGTCCGGCATGTCGGTGACCCCGTCGCCTTCGTGGTGGCGACGAGCCCCGAAGCCGCGCAGGACGCGGCCGAGGCCATCACGGTGGCGTTCGAGGCGCTGCCGCCCGCGGTCGGCGTCGAGGCGGCCCTCGCGGCGGGCGCGCCGCTCGTCTGGGAGCACGTGCCCGGGAACTTGGCGTTCCGGTTCTGGAAGGGCGATCACGCTGCCGTTGAGGCCGCCATGGCGCAAGCCGCCACGACCGTCGAACTCACGCTCGAGAACAATCGCGTCGTGGCGGCTCCCCTCGAGCCGCGGGCCGCGCTCGCGAGCTACGACGGGATCGAGGACAGCTTCCGGCTGGTCTTGACCGGGCAGGGCGTGCACGAACAGTGCCGGCAACTCGCCGAGAGCGTGTTCCACCGACCCGAGACCAGCATCCATCTCGTGGCGCCGGACGTGGGCGGCGGGTTCGGGGCCAAGAACGTCCTCTATCCCGAGTGGGTGCTGGTGCTGTTCGCGGCGCAGCGGCTCGGCAGGCCGGTGAAATGGACCGCGAACCGGAGCGAGGACTTCCTCAGTTCCGCCCAGGCTCGGGACAACCGGACCCGGGCCCGGCTCGCCCTCGACCGCGACGGACGTTTCCTGGCCCTCGGGGTCGAGACGGCGGCCGACATGGGCGCCTACCTGTCGGCGCTGGGGCCGCTCATTCCGACAGCCGCGGCCGCCACCGCCATGGGCGGGGTCTACGCCATCCCGGCCGTGTCCCTGGACGTGCGCGGCGCCTTCACCAACACGGTGCCGGTCGACGCCTACCGCGGAGCAGGCAAGCCCGAAGCCAATTACATCATCGAGCGCCTGGTCGACCTCGCGGCCGCCCGGACCGGCATGTCGCCCATGGACCTGCGTCGCCTGAATATGATGTCGGTCTTTCCCCATCGGAGCGCGCTCGGCATGACGGTCGAGCGGGGCGGGTTCGCGGCCAACCTCGACGCGGCGCTCGCGCTCTCGGACCAGGCAGGCTTCGCGTCTCGCCGGGCCGAGGCCGCCCGCCGCGGTCGGCTGCGGGGATTGGGGTTCGGCTGCTATCTCGAGACCGCGCGCGGCCGGCCCGGCGAGACCGCCGGCATCCGGTTCGAGACAGACGGCCGCGTGAGCCTGATCCTCGGCACGCAGTCCAACGGGCAGGGCCACGAGACGAGCTTCCCGCAGGTCGCCGCCGACCTGCTCGGCCTGCCTGTGGAACGGTTTCGATTCGTGCAAGCCGATACCCGTCTCGTGCCCAGCGGCAAGGGGCATGGCGGCGCGCGCTCCCTGCACCAGGGCGGGGCCGCGCTCGTCGCGGCGATCGAGGGTGTCCTGGCCAAGGCCCGCCCGATCGCGGGCCAGCTGCTCCAATGCAGCCCCGCCGAACTTTCCTTCGCGCACGGCGCTTTTTCAGCACCCGGCGAGGGTCGGTCGGTCGACCTGATGTCGATTGCCGCAGCGGCCCTCGATCCGGAAATGGCGCCCCACGGCCCGGCACCCGGGATCGACTGCATGGTCGAGAACCCGCTCGATCTCGTCACCTTTCCGAACGGATGCCATGCGGCCGAGGTCGAGATCGACCCCGAAACCGGCGCCGTGACGCTCGAACGCTATAGTGCGGTCGATGATTTCGGGACGCTCATCAATCCCCTCCTGACCGAAGGCCAGGTGCACGGGGGTCTCGCACAGGGGATCGGTCAGGCGCTGCACGAGCGCACGGTCTACGATGCCTCGGGTCAACTCCTCAGCGCCTCCTTCATGGACTACGGGCTGCCGCGCGCCGCGGACCTGCCGGCCTTCGATGTCCGCTTCAACCCGGTTCCGAGCGAGGCCAACCCTCTGGGCGTCAAGGGCTCGGGCCAGGCCGGCTGCATCGCGGCCCCGCAGACCGTGATGAATGCCGTCCTCGACGCGCTGGCCCCGCTCGGCATCGAACACATCGACATGCCCGCGACCCCGGCACGGATCTGGCACGCCATCGAGGCCCGCCGCCCGGACCGGACCGACCCCGCGGACGATGGCAATTCTTGAAATCAGCCCGCCACGGAGGCTCGTTGGGACGTCGCCCTCAGCCGCCGAGCGTCACGTGATCGAGCCGGATCATGCCGTCCGGATGGAGCACGAAGCCGTGCAGGGCCTGGACGGCACCGAAGATGTGAGGCTCGAAGAAGAGGTAAAGGATCGGCTTGTCGCGGTCGATGATCCGCATGGCGGCGGCATATTTGGCCTTGCGCTCGGCGGGGTCGAGGATGACGCGGGCGCCGTTCAGCAGCCCGTCGACCTCCGGATTGCAATATTTCATCTCGTTGAAGCTGCCTCGGCAGGTGACGAACTGGTGGATGTCGCCGTCGGGATCGACCCGGCCCGACCAGATGTGCAGCGTGGTCTCGAAGTCGCCCTGCTGATCGCGCTGGACCATGCTGGCGGCCTCCAGCGCCAGGAGGTGGACGTCGAAGCCGGCTTCCGCCGTCATGGCCTGGATCACCTGGCCCAACTGCTGGGTCACGGGATCGTTCGGCATGTGGAGTTCGACCCGCACGGGCGCCGTCACGCCGGCGGCTTCGAGCAAGGCCTTGCTCTTCGCGATGTCGCGTTCCGGGACGGGCTCGTCGAGGTGGTAGAAGCTCGCGGGCGGGAAGGGCTGGGCGCCCGGCAGATAGCGGCCTTCGAAGACCGCCTGGTTGAGGGCCTCGCGGTCGATCGCGAGATCGAAGGCCTGGCGGACGCGCGCGTCCTGGCCCATGGGCGTCTTGGCGCGCTCGCCGCCGAGATTGATCTCCAGCGTCGTGAAGCCCAGCCCCGGGACCGAGAGCACCTGGAGCTTGGGGTCGGCCGCGGCCGTCTTCACGTCGGTGGCGGCCATGCGCTCGATCAGGTCGAGTCCGCCGCTCCGCAGGTTGGCGAGCCGCACCGTCGTATCGGGGATGGGCAGGAAGATGACTCGGTCGAAGTGGTAGGCGCCCGCGTCCCAGTGTTGCGGGAAGCGCTCCAGCACGATGCGGTCCTGGACAACGCGCTCGGCCAGCCTGTAGGGGCCCGAACAGACCGGGGCGCCACCGCTACCGCCGGCCTCGGTGGCCTGCGGGGCCAGCATCATGCCGGACCGGTCGGTCAGCTGGGCCAGGAACGCGGCGTCGGGCTGCTTCAGAGCGATGACGACCGTCGCGGGGTCCAATGCGCCGACGTGATCGATCGAGGCGACCTCGCTCTTGCGCACCGATTCGGGCAGCGTGCGGTAGCGGTCGAGGTTATATTTCACCGCGGCGGCATCGAATGGCTCGCCATCCTGGAACGTCACGCCGGGGCGCAGCTTCAGGGTCAGGACCTTGTTGTCGGCGCTCCAGGTCCAGGAGGTTGCGAGGCGCGGCACGACGGTGAGATCGGGTGCCGTATCGATCAGCTTGTCGCAGAGCGATGCGAGGACGAGGCGGCCCACGTAGGAGCGCGAGCGGGCCGGATCGAGCGCGTCCGGGTCCTCCTGCAGCCCGATCCGCAGATCGCTCGCCAGCGCCGCGGCGGACCACAGCATCAACGATGCCGCAAGGGTAAATTTGAAAGGTCTCAAGGCTAGGGCCTCCTCGTGGCGAACATCGGCAGCGACGTCCCGCATCCTCGACTCGGGCGCCCTCGGTGGCCGCGTCGCGCCTGGCCCGCAGGGCTCGGCGTTGCAAGCCGGTCTCGCGTTCCATGCTCGGCAGCACGGCGCTCCACCGGCCGACGCCGCGCTCGCGATCCGGCGCCGTCGGCGGCCGGAGAAGCGAGACGAGACACCGGGCTCCAGGGCGGGCGGTGGATGATAGGACATCGCCGGGGGTTCAGCGAGCCGCAAGTCTGGTCATCCCGCTCCTGCACCGCCGACCTTCTGGGCGCGGAGGCGCGAGATCGAGCAAGGTCGGGCGTGTTGGCCGAATTCGCCGCCGCTCGGCTGAAACGTTTCCTGCTCGGTCCGGACGCCCTAAGGTCTCGTGCGCAGGCGCGCCGTCCCGACCGGTGAGGCTTGATGGAGCAGGGGGCGCGGCGCGAGGATGCTTGGGTGTGCCGGCGGCACGAGACATCGGATCGCCACGGCACGGCGCGTCGCGGCCCTCACCGGGGCTCGCAGGAATCTCCGCCCCGCGAGGCTGCCGATGAGGAGGGGAGCATGACGATGGCCGATAGGGGTGCTGAACCCGGGCAGGCGAGCGGCGCGGGCGAGCCGGGAGGCGCCGCCATCGAGGCGGCTCTCGACGCGGGCTTCGACGCCGCGGTCGCGGAGCTCGGGGCCTTCTGCCGCATCCCGAGCGTCAGCACCGATCCCGCCTATGGCGCCGCCATGGCCGAGGCGGCCGCCTGGGTCGCCGGTCGGCTTCGGCGCGCCGGCTTCGAGCGTGTCGAGACCGTGCCGACGGGTGGCCATCCTGTCGTGACGGCGCAGCGGTGCGACGCACCCGGGGCGCCCACGATCCTGGTCTACGGCCACTACGATGTGCAGCCGCCGGATCCGCTCGAGCGTTGGACCACGCCGCCCTTCGAACCCAGCCAGCGCGACGGGCGCCTGTTCGCCCGCGGCGTGTCGGACGACAAGGGTCCCCTGCTCATCCCGATCCTGGCCGCGGAAGCGATCATCCGGGAGCGCGGGCGGCTGCCGGTCAACATCAAGGTGCTGATCGAGGGCGAGGAGGAGTGCGGCAGTCCGAATCTCGCACCGACGGTCGCGCGCCTCAAGGACCGCCTCGCCTGCGATCTCGTGGTGTCGGCCGACGGCGCCATGTGGCGCGCCGACCTGCCAAGCGTCACGGTCGCGAGCCGCGGCCTCGTGGCGCTCGACGTGGTCCTGCAAGGGGCCGGCAAGGACCTCCATTCCGGGCGGCACGGCGGCAGCGCGCCAAACGCCGTCGCGGCCCTGGTGCGGCTTCTCGCGACCCTGCACGATGCCCACGGCCGCGTGGCCGTCCCCGGCTTCCACGACGGCGTCCTGCTGCCCGACCCCGCCATCCTGGCCGCCATCGCGCGGTCGCACTTCGACGCGAGCGAATATTTCGACGGGATCGGCGCGCCGAAGCCGGACCCGCTGCCGACCGGCGAAGCCCTTCTGGTCCGGCAGTGGCTGGAACCGACCCTGGAGTTCAACGGCATCGCGGGCGGCTATGCCGGCGCCGGCACCAAGACCGTGATCCCCGCCCAGGCCTCGGCCAAGATCACCTGCCGGCTCGTCGCCGGGCAGGAGCCGGGGGAGGTTCTGGCGGCCATCCGTCGGCACCTCGCCGCGCGCGCGCCGTCGGGCTTCCGGCTCGACATGCCGGGCCACGGCCCCGGTTCCCCGGCCTTTGCGCTCGACCCCGAGGCGCCGGGGCTGGCTGCGACGGAAGCGGTATTGGCCGAGGTTCTCGGCCGGCCGCCGCTGCGCGTCGCGATGGGCGCCACCATCCCGATCGGAACATTGTTCCGGGAGCAGCTCCACGCCCCGACCGTGTTCTTCTCCTTCTCAACGTCGGACGAGGACTATCACGCGCCTAACGAGTTCTTCCGCCTCGAGAACTTCCGCCGCGGCCTGACCGCCTGGGTTAGGCTGCTCGACCGCTTGGCCGCGCTGCCGACCGGAGGAGGGACTGTTCATGGTTGAGCCGCCGACCTATGCCTTCGCGAGCGTGGCCGAGATCGGCGCCGCCTACCGGTCCGGCGCCGCCACGCCGCTGCAGGTGGCCGAGGCCGCGATCGCCAGGATCGAAGCGCTCGAACCGCGCCTGAACGCTGTCATCGACCTCATGCGCGAGCCGGCCCTTCGGGCCGCCGAGGCGGCGACGGCGGAACTGCGGGCCGGCCGGGACCGCGGCCCGCTGCACGGCATCCCGGTCGCCATCAAGGATCTCGTCGACATCGAAGGCCTGCCGACCGGCTATGCCACGCGTGCGGTCGACCCGGTGGTGGCGATCGCGGACGCAACGCTGGTCCGCCATCTGCGGGAGGCCGGCGCGGTGCCGCTCGCCAAGACCAATCTCCTGGAATTCGCCTATGGGGTCGCCCATCCGGAGATCGGTCAGACCAACAATCCCTGGGACGTGAACCGAACCTCGGGCGGGTCGAGCGGCGGCTCAGCGGCGCTCGTCGCGGCGGGCGCCGTACCGGTGGCGGTCGGAACCGATACTGGCGGCTCGATTCGCATCCCGGCCAGCTATTGCGGCATCGTGGGCCTCAAGCCGAGCTACGGTCTCGTCTCGACCGAGGGCGTGTTTCCGCTGTCCTGGTCGCTCGACCACGCCGGTCCGTTGGCCCGCTCCGTGGCCGATGCTGCGATCCTGCTGTCAGGCCTCGTCGGGCGGGCAATCGTTCCGCAGGGTCGCCCCCTCGCCGAACTGCGCATCGGCCTCGTCGGCGCCCATCTCGACTCGCGGCTCGTCACCGCCGGCGTGCGGGAGGCCGTGTCGGCGGCGCTGGACCGCCTGGGCCGCGGCGGTGCCACCCTCGTGCCGGTCTCCGTTCCCGAGATCGACGCCGTGAACGGGGCCTTGGTGACGATCCTGAAGCCCGAAGCCGCGCTGGCCCACGAATCCCTCGTCTCGGTTCGCCCGGACGGATACGCGCCGGGAACGCGGGCACAGCTCGAGGCGGGAACCCGGGTGAGCGGCATCGACTATGTGCGGGCGCAGCGCTTCCGCGCCCGCCTGACGCGGGCCGTGGAGGCGCTGTTCGAGGGTGTCGATGTCCTGCTCAGCCCCGCCGTGGGCTTCGTGGCCCCTGCCGAGGATCCGGTGATCCAGGGAGGCGACGGGGACGGCGAGATGCTGTCGTCCGGCCTCGCCAACGTGACCGGGCATCCCGCCATCAGCCTGCCCTGCGGCTTCAGCGACGGCCTTCCGGTCGGTCTCCAGCTCATCGGGCCCGGTGGCCGCGACGCGGACCTGCTGTCCGGCGCGGCCGCCGTCGAGGCCCGTCTCGCCTTTTCGGGTCGCCCGCGGCTTTGATCTCGCAACCGATGCGTGGTCGCGCGTCGGGAGCCCACGACCGCGTCAGTTGCAACCTTCGACCGCCGCCTCCGGCAGGCCCAGCACCTCGCGCAGGCTCTCCCCTGCCTGCAGCCGCGCCACCCACGACGCCTCGGCCTCGCGCCGCTGCTCCGCGGCAGCAATGAAGCCCGCGGCCTCGACCGGCGACAGGAACAACAGGCCATCGTCGTCGCCCACCACCAGGGCGCCGGGCACGACGGCGACGCCGCCGAACGACACCGGGCCATCGATGGCGCCGTGCGCCCGCGAGGAGGGGCCGCGGGCCGTCGTGGCGCGGGCGAAGACCGGGAAGTCGGACCAGCCGACGAGTTCAGCGACGTCGCGGACGGCGCCATCACAGGCGACGCCGGCCACACCCTTGCGGTGGGCTACGCCGCCCAGGATGTCGCCCAGCACCGCGACGCCGCAATGGCCTCCCGCCGCGATCACGATGACGTCCCCCGGCTCGGCCCGCTCGATCCCATGCAGCACGGCGCCGAAATCGGGCGGCTCGCAGCGCACCGTCCTGGTCCGGCCGACCAATCGGGACACCGAGCCCAGAGGGCGCAGCGGCCGGATCGCCGGGTCGGCGAGGGTCCAGCCCTCGACGAGGTCGGCCGTGATGGTGGTCGAGATCGCGCGCCAGCGCCGCACGAGGTCGGGATCGAGCGCCGGCAGCGCGGGCCTGTGGATCGTGACGGTCATGCGGCGTGCCTCACCTCGGTCTGGGCTCGCGGACCTATCGCGGCCCGGGCCGAGACGCCTGTCTCCGCGGCGCCGCCCGCGCCGTCGTCAGATGAGCTTCGCCATTGCGACCGCGGTATCGGCCATGCGGTTCGAGAAGCCCCATTCATTGTCGTACCAGGACATCACGCGCACGAAATTGCCGTCGATCACCTTGGTCTGGTCGGTGTGGAAGATCGACGAATGGGGGTCGTGGTTGAAATCCGACGACACATTGGGCAGGTCGGTGAAGCCGAGCACGCCCTTAAGCTCCTGCGAAGCCGCGCGCCGCATGGCGTCGTTGACCTCGTCGACCGTGGTGGCGCGCCTGGTCACGACCTTGAGGTCGACCAGCGACACATTGGGGGTCGGCACGCGGATGGCCGATCCATCGAGCTTGCCCTTCAACTCAGGCAGCACGAGGCCGATCGCCTTGGCGGCGCCCGTCGAGGTCGGGATCGACGAGAGGGATGCGGCGCGCGCCCGGTAGAGGTCCTTGTGCATGGTGTCGAGCGTTGGCTGGTCGCCCGTGTAGGAGTGGATCGTGGTCATGAAGCCGCGCTCGATGCCGATCGCGTCGTTCAGCACCTTGGCGACCGGGGCCAGGCAGTTGGTCGTGCAGGAGCCGTTGGACACGACGAGATCTCGGCCCGTGAGCCTGTCGTGGTTGACGCCGTAGACCACGGTGAGATCGGCGCCATCGGCCGGGGCCGACACCAGCACCCGCTTGGCGCCCGCGTTCAAGTGGGCCGAGGCTTTCTCTCTGGTGGTGAAGATGCCCGTGCATTCCATGGCGATGTCGACGCCGAGCGCGCCGTGGGGCAGCATCGCCGGATCCTTGATGGCCGTGACCTTGATGGGCCCGCGGCCGACGTCGATCGTGTCGCCCTCGACCTTGACCTCGTGCGGGAAGCGGCCGTGCACGCTGTCGAAGCGCAGGAGGTGGGCGTTGGTCTCGACCGGGCCGAGGTCGTTGATGCTGACGACCTCGATGTCGTCGCGCCCTGATTCGACGATGGCCCGGAGAATGTTGCGGCCGATCCGCCCGAAACCGTTGATGGCGACCTTCACGGTCATGCGAGAACTCCTCTGCGCTGGCTCCGGGCGCATGATGAGGGCGCCCGCGGACATGACCGCTTCGGGGACCTATTAGCGCGGTTGCGGCACGAATGCGAGGCTCGGCGCCGCCGACGCGTCTCGCTCATCGGCGATCGGTCCAGCGTCCGGCGTGCCGTCCCCGCGCAGGCCCGGTTCACCGATTGACCTCGCCGCATTTCGTCGCCAGGGTCGTGTCGTATCCGACCTGCCGGCCGGTGCAGTCCCGCCGCGCCGAAACATCATGACCCTGCCCGACCGTCTCCAGCGCGCCCTCCAGAGATTGACCGGTGCGCTCGACACCCTCGAAGTCGCTGCAGCCCGCCGCGCCGGGATCGAAGCCGCTCGGGCCGACATCGATCAGGAATTCGAGGTCATGCAGGACGACCGCTCCCGGCTCGCCGTGGAACTCGACGCCGCAATGGCTCGGTCGCGAACGCTCGACCGCACGGCCGACGAGGTCGCCTTCCGCCTGCAGCGGGCAGGCGCGACCGTGCGGACCATCCTGGCCGAATTGTCGTCGGGCGAACTTTCCCCGGGCGGGATCGATGCGTCGGATGCCGAAGCGGGCGCGCCGCCCGAGCCGGCCTGAGGCAAGGCGTCGCATGGCACAAGTGAATGTCCGGATTGCCGGCCGCCAGTACCGCATGGCCTGCGGCGACGGTGAAGAGGAGCATCTGAAAGGTCTGGCGGCGCAGCTCGACGGCAAGATCGACGAGTTGCGTGGGAGCTTCGGCGAAATCGGCGACAGCCGCATCACGGTCATGGCGGCCCTGACGATCGCCGACCAATTGAGCGAGTCGGAGCGGCGTCTCGCAGCGCTCGAGGGCGAGATCGATCGGCTGCGCGGCCAACAGGCCGGTCACGAAGCCGAGACGGCCGCCTTGGCAGAAACCCTGGCCGGCGCCCTCGGCGACGCCGCAAGCCGCATCGACCGCGTAGCCCACGCGCTCAATGCCGCCCCGCGCTCGTGACGGCCCATCGCTGCCCGAGGGTGACGCTCCGGATCGAGCGCACCTTCGCTGGCGCTCGCAGGTCGAGGCGACGCGACCGGGGCGCGGCTAGTAAAGCGCGAGGATCCCATCTGTCCGGTCAGGCCATGGGCTCAGAGGAACGCGGATAACGCCAGTCTCGAAGCCAAGTGGTGAAATCGCTCGGCTCCATGGGACGGCCGAACAGATAGCCCTGTGCCTCGTCGCAATGGGCTCTCTCGAGAATATCCAGCACAGTCCGGGTTTCGACACCCTCTGCCACCACACGGTAACCGAGGTCGTGCGACAGCGAGATCATCGTCTCGACTAGAACATGCTTGCGCTCGTCGGCGACGAGGTCACGCATGAACGACTGATCGATCTTGACGATCTGGGCGGGCAGCCGCTGAAGGTACGAGAGGCTGCTGTACCCCGTTCCGAAGTCGTCGATGGCCAGGCGCAGCCCGGCGGCCGCGACGGCTTCCAATACGGCGAGCCCCTGTCCCGCGTCCTTCATGATGGCGCTCTCGGTGATCTCAAGTTCGAGGCTGCCGGGCGCCAGAGAATGCTCGGCCAAGCCGGCCACCACGCGACCGACGAAGTCGTGCTCCAGCAGATTGGCCGCCGACACGTTGACCGAAAGCTTCAGGTCGAGCCCCGCATCCCGCCAGGCCGCGAGTTGGGTCAAGGCAATATCGAGGACCCGGGCCGTCGTGGCCTTGATCATCGAAGTCTGTTCCACGAGTGCAATAAACTCGCCCGGGGAGATCGGGCCGAGGGTCGGATGTGTCCAGCGTAGCAAAGCCTCGGCACCGACACAGGTGCCCGAGGCCAGATCGATCCGCGGCTGGTAGAAAAGCTTGAGTTGATCCGATCCTTCGAGAGCAGTTCCGAAAGCATTCAGGAGCGTGAAACGCCGTCGATGGGCCACATCCTGGTCCGCGGAATAGACACTCACCTTGGCTTCGGCATCCCTGGCGTTCTGTGCGGTGCTGTGAGCCATCCTGAGAAGATCGCGAGGTTTGACCTCACCGAGTGCAAACGGGACGACACCGATGGCGGTCGTCGTGACGAAACGCGAATCGGAGGAACCGCGGACCTTCTTCAACCACTCCGTCAGTGTCGCGATATAGGGCTGCTCCTCGGCATCGGACGGCGCCAACAGGGCGAATTGCGTGGCCGCCACGTAATAGGCCGTCCGGCTCGAGCCGATCGCCGACCTGATCGCACGAGCCGACTCGGCCACCATGTCGTCGAGATAGGCGGGACCCATGACCCGCACGGCATTGCTGAGCTGGTCAGGGCTGGCCAGATCCAGCAAAACGGCAAACCGCCGCTCACCGGGGCAGTCTCGGGCGAGGTCTTCGAGATCCTCGACGAACTGGATGCGGTTCGCCAAACCACTCAGCGGATCGATGCGGCCGAAGGCATGCTGCAGTTCGATCTGTGCCATCACCATGGCGGCCAGGTCGCTCAGGGACGCCATCTCCGACTCGGATGCCTGTCTCGGTTCCAAGCCGAGCACACACATGGCTCCGAGGCAGAAACCGTCGGAGGTGGTCAGCGGCGCCCCGGCGTAGAAGCGAACGCCCTTGTGAGCGAGCGGGCTGTCACGGTAGCACGGGTCGTCGAGCAGGTCCGGAACCACCACTGCGCCGCTACTCTCCGCGACCTGAGCGCACGGTGCCTTGTTGCGAGGGATCGACCAATGATCGACGCCGACGCGGGACTTGAACCATTGCCGGTCGAAGTCTGTGAGCGAGACCGCCGCGATCGGCAGATCGAAGAGCTGTCCTGCCATACGGGTGATGCGATCGAAGGCCTCGCTCGGGGACGTGTCCAACAATCCGAGTTGATGCAGCGCTTCGAGCCGGGCCTCTTCTTTGGTTTGCATCTCACGTCATCTCCGTTCGACGATACGATACGGGCACAGCCAGGTTACATGATGTTTAACAAGCGCCGCGTCAGCTTGTCACAAAGATCAGGCATGGCGACAAATAGATCGTTCTCTAACAAAACGGAAGCCCTGAAGCAGGTTGTCCCGATCTGGTCGACCGAAGCTCTCGCTCTCTCGGCACCGAAATATGATGACACGTCTGCGCGCGCTGGCCCGCAAGGTGAGAAGGGACCCTCACGTCCAGTAGAGCAGCTTGGCGGCCGGGAGGTGCCGGCCGAGCAGCGCCGTCAGTTCGGCCCGCATCTCCTTCATGAGCGCGGCCGGGTAGACGTGCTTGACGGAGCCGAACTTGGTGAGCTTGCGGGAGCGCTGCACCTCGTCCATTTCGAGCGTCGAGGCCGGATACCAGCTCTGCAGCACGCCCTTCGATTTCGGGGTGAAGCGGTGGGTGATGAGTTCGGCCGTGAGGTCGAGCCCAGGTGCCCCGTCGAGCGCGCGGGCGGCTTGCGCGAAGAGCTCCGCATAGCCGTGGCGCCAGCCCTCGACGGGCTGGATCGGCGCCACCGTGAGGCCGACCTTGTAGCCGGCGCGCGCCAGGCCCCCCAGCCCGCGAAGCCGCTCCGCGAGCGGGCTGGTGCCCCCCTCGAAGCGCATCAGCGCCGGCGCGTTGACCGACATGCGGACCCGCGTTCGCCCCTCGTGCGCGAGACCCAGCAACGGCGACACATCGGCGAATTTCGTGGTGAAGCGCAGCTGCACGGGAGCCTTCCAGCGGCCGAAGAACGTCACGGCTTCCGACAGCGAGCCGGTGAGGTGCTCGACGCCGAGCGGGTCGGCGTAGCAGGAGGCCTCGAAGGTCGTACCCTCGGCCGAGCGCTCCGCCGAGGCCGAGGTGACGGTACCTTTGCCGACCTAATCGGCGAGGCCGCCCAGGATCTCGTCGACATTGGCATAGGCGCGGGTGATCGGCGGCCCCGCCAAGGAGCCCGCGAGATAGCAATATTGGCAATGGGCCGGGCAGCCCTCGGCGAGGTCGAAGCGCCAGTCGGCCGAGGGCGGGATCGGCTGTAGGCGGCGCTTGGCGGCCGACGCCACCACCACGGCCAGGGTCGATTTGGCGAGGCGGTAATCGGCGGCCGGGCTCTCGCCCGACGTCAGGCCGACGAGCCGGTCGTTCGGAAGATCCACCACCTCGGCGCCGAAGGCCGCTGCGCGAGCCGCAATCTCGCCCGCGCGCGGCCAATCGCGGGCCGAGCGCGTGACCAGCACGCGCTTCGGCCGCCACAGGCGATGATGCCGCAGCGGCGGCGCCGTGCCGGGGTCGAGAGCCGGCGCTGCTGCGGCGGCGAAGAGGTGCGGCGCTTCGGCCAGGTCCGAACTGCTCTCCATGCCTGCCCCGCGCCTTCCGTCCCCGATCGGGAGACCAACGCCGTAGACCGATGCCGGACGCCGCAGCCCTTTGACGCTCCCCCGACGGGACGCCATATCGACCGGATGATGCTGTCCCTAGTGATCGGCTCGGAAAGCATCACAAGCCCGCGCGGCGCTTGAGCGAAGCTGAAATCCGCATCGCCAAGCGATCCATCGGATGTCCTATGACCGACGATGCCCGATCCCGAGCTCCACAGGTCTTCGACCGCGCGCTGATCCGCCGCCGCCTCGCCCGCGCTCTGGCGGAAGGCGGAGAGGACTTCCTCTCGGCCCGCGTGGCCGAGGACCTCCGCGAGCGGCTGTCGGTCGTGAAACGCGATTTTCGTCGCGTGCTCGATCTCGGCACGCCGCGCCCCGACGTCGGCGCCATGCTGGCCGGGACGCTGCCCGAGGCCGAGATCACCCGCATGGCGCCGGTCCCGGCGGCCTGGGACGCGGGCCGCCGGCGGGAGGTCGTGGGCGACGAGGAACGGCAGCCTTTCGCGCCCGGGAGCTTCGACCTCGTGGTCTCCTGCCTGTCGCTGCACGCCGTCAACGATCTTCCGGGTGCGCTGGTGCAGGTGCGCCGCGCCTTGAAGCCGGACGGGCTGTTCCTCGGCTGCCTGTTCGGCGGTGGGACGCTCGGCGAATTGCGGCAGGCGCTGTCGATTGCCGAGAGCGAGGTCGCGGGCGGCGCCAGCCCGCGCGTGGCGCCCTTCTCGGACCTGCGGGACCTCGGCGGCCTGCTGCAGCGGGCCGGCTTCGCCCTGCCGGTCGCCGACGTCGAGCCGCTGACGGTGCGCTACGGCACCGTTTTTCGGCTCTTCTCCGACCTGCGCGCCATGGGGGCCACCAATGCCCTCACGCTCCGCCACAAGGCGCCGCTGCGGCGTGCGATCTTGATGCGGGCCGCCGAGGTCTATGCGGCGCGCTTCGCCGATGCGGACGGCCGTCTGCGCGCCAGCTTCGATCTCGTCTGGCTGTCCGGCTGGGCGCCGCACGAGAGCCAGCAGAAATCCCTGAAGCCGGGCTCGGCCCGGATGTCGCTGGAAGCGGCGCTGAAGCGCGACCGCTAGGGAGGCTCACGCGGCGTTGGAGGTCTGCTGCTGGGTGAGCACGTAGTAGAGGCCGTCGGCGTCGCGGGTCGCGCGGAGTTTCGCCACGATGCGGGGCTCGCGCAGCACCCGGGCGATGCGGGCCAGCGCCTTCAGGTGATCGGCCCCCGACGCCTCGGGGGCTACCAGCAGGAAGGCGAGATCCACCGGGGCGCCGTCGAGGGACTCGAACTCGATCGGCCGCTCCAGCCGCGCGAAGACGCCGACGATCTTGGAACAGCTGGTGAGCTTGCCGTGCGGTATGGCGATGCCGTTGCCGACGCCGGTCGACCCGAGCCTTTCGCGCTGCAGCACCGCATCGTAGATTTCGCGCGCGCCGAGCCCGGACACGGCGCTGGCGCGCTCGCTCATCTCGTGCAGGGCGGATTTCTTGGTGTTCACGCGCAACGCCGGCAGGATCGCATCGGCGGTAATCAGGTCGTTCAACGGCATGTCGTCTTGAGTCCACAGGATCGCCGGCCCGGTGCGGCACCTAGCCTGCCGATCCGGAAAGCGGACGCGCTATCGTCCAAGCGCGGACCGCATAGCACGGGTCAGGCCGGCTCCGCCAATCCCCCCTCGGCCTTGGACGGGTCGATCCAGCCGATATGGCCATCCGGGCGCCGATAGACGACGTTGAGTTCCGACGTGCTGGCGTGACGGAACATCAGCACCTGGACCCCGGACATGTCGAGTTCCATCACCGCGGCCGAGACCGACAGTTGCCGGAGCGCGACGCTGTGTTCGGCCACGACCACGGCGGCGAAATCGGGCGCCATCTCCTCGTCGACCGGTGCCTCGATCACATGGTCGGCCACCCGCAGCGCCGACGCGGCCTCGTCGGGTCGCGCCTTGTGGGCCGCATGCCTGTCCTTGATGCGCCGCTTGTGCCGCCTCAGCCGCTTCTCCAGCCGTTCCACCGCCTGGTTCACCGTGGCATAGGGGTCATGGCCGTGCCCCTCGGCCTGGAGCGTGATGCCGGCCGGGAGATGCAGCACCATATCGGCCCGCAAGCCGGAGCCGTCCGGCTGCAGCGTCACGTGGCCGGTCGCCTCGCGGTCGAAATATTTGGCCAGGGCCGTGCCGACCCGCTCGCGGGCGTGCTGCTGGAGCGACTCGCCGATGTCGAGGTTCTTGCCTGACACGCGCAGCGACATGGTCCTGCCTCTCAATCTTTGGTTTTTCTTCGGTCCTGAGGGACCGGGCTGGCTCCGGGCCTCGCGGCCCGGCGCGCCCCGGTCGAGGATTTTACGGCCGAAGTCCTGGAAAGTTCCGGCCCGGCCCAGACCGTCCCGGCCCCGTGGCGGAGCTTGCGGGAGTTGGCCCTGCGCATTACCTGAACCCGAAGGTTCCGGCGCCGGCAGCGGGCGCCGTGTCGAGTATCGCACCCTCGGGTCCCCCAATCCGTGTTCATCCTGGATCCGTTTGCAACGTTGTCTTCTGCCGTCGCCGAGGCGATGAACCGGGCCGTAGACGCGGCCGCGCTGTTCCGTGGTGCCACCGCGCCCAACCCACCGGTCGGCTGCACGCTGCTCGACGATTCAGGATCCATCCTCGCGGTCGAAGCCCACCGGCGGGCCGGGGGCCCGCACGCCGAGGCCGCCGCGATCGCCTTCTGCCGCGACACCGGAACGCTCGACCGGATCCGGACCGTGGTGGTGACGCTCGAGCCCTGCAACCATTGGGGCCGGACGCCGCCCTGCACCGAGGCGATCCTGTCGACGCCGGCCGCCTCGGTCGTGATCGGGGCGGCGGATCCCAACTCCATGGTCGCGGGCGGAGGCTTGGCACGGCTCCGTGCGGCCGGCCTCGCAGTGTGCGACCTCGGCGACATGCCCGATGGGGGGGCCGTCGCCCTCGCGGCCCGCTGCAGCGACCTCATCGCGCCCTTCGCCAAGCGGGCCGCCACCGGCCGCCCCTGGGTGACGGTCAAGCAGGCCTTGGATCCGTCGGGCTCGATGATCCCGCCGCCGGGCGCCAAGACCTTCACGTCGCCCGCGGCGCTGCGCTACGCCCATGCCTTGCGTCGGCGCGCCGATGCCGTGCTGACGGGTTCGGGCACCGTGCTGGCGGACGATCCGGACTTCACGG
>JAABUT010001442.1_pt1 | contig 26999 bp, 29 predicted proteins | sample 5559281 | NCBI WGS metagenome assembly JAABUT01 (sample SAMN10711880, study PRJNA513359) | rock metagenome | isolation source: Antarctica rocks | place: Antarctica: Victoria Land, Ricker Hills nord | collected 2016-01-04
ATATAGAACCCTTTCTTAAACACCATAGGTAGCCTCGCACCGGTACTGTTTTCTGCGTCCTACATATGCTCCTTGTCATGTCGGCCTTCGTATGACACTTAGCTATCCGCTACTGCACGCAAGGTAATCAACTAAGAGAGCTTTATCAACTCACGGGCCAACCCAAATACATCATCTGGCCGACGAAACCATCATCGACTTTAGTCCAAGGCCATCGCGCCTTGCGACCGGCAATGGCTTTCGAACCCTCCAACTACGACTACACAACCGATCCTCGAACGCAGTACTCTTCCGGTCACGAAAAATCGGATACGCCGAGACCGCGGCCTCGAGAATCCTCCACTTCGCACGGCGATAGGAAAATGGCAGAACAGGCTCGTTACATACGCAGCCAGCAGCCCGTGGACGAGGCTGTCACATCAGATTATCATCCAGAGCTAATTGCACAGATTACTGAAAGCGTGATTAAGCAACTGAAGACGACCGGAGTCAGTGAGAGTGGAACAACTCCTGTACCACAGGGACAGAACCCTTATGCGCCACCGCCCGTACACCAGCCGACCCCTCTGTCGCCGTCGACTGGATCTGGATCTTCACCACCAATGGCAAATCGAAAAGTCTACACACCTCCTTCCCCACAAAAGCACTCCGATTTCGCAGGCCACAACTCCCCACCGCCACCCTCGCCATACCCACCACCTCACAGCCCTCGCGAAACACCAATGGCACAATTTGGCGAGAGAAGAGCTTCTTCCCCTTTGAGTCAAACCAGCGAGACGGGCCATACCAGACCCAAAGGGCCAGTGAGGCTTTCGACGGGAAAGGAAGAGACAACGCTAGAGAAGATTTGGGGGCAGCTCTTCGACGAAGAGTGCCACCCAACCACTAGGCTTGGCCAGTTTTTGCGAGGTCTTGCGGTACATATTGTACGTACACCTTTCCGTATTGGCTGAGTCCACCTTGGCCGGCAATCGCTAATGGTGCCAATTATAGATTGAAGACTATGAACCTCACCATAGTATAGTCATCACACCCATGAAGATGGTTCAATACTACGAGGCTATCAGACTTCCACATGAGATCTATCCTTGGCCAAGTACGTTTCAACCATGCAAATATGAAGGTACAATAACTGATGATTGTATCAGCGGTATTTGACGATGAGCGTTCATCAATATCCCGAATGTACCGAGAGCTCGAGTGTCAACATCACCTTGTTCAAGAACGTCTCGACGAAAGACCTGACATACCGGGCTTGACTCCCGTGGGCTTTGAGCGATGGGTAACACTTTTGATCCAAGCTCACCCGGAGCAAGAATATGAGAGACTTCAGAAGGCGGTGCTAGCTATGCCAATCAGTAACCCTGATGACAAGAAAGAACGTTTTCCCAAGGAGATATCACGGAGGTTGTTCCCAAGCAGTGAGGATAGGCGAGTGCGCGAAAAGTTGGAAAAAGCAATATCTGAACATGCACAAATCGACATACCTCGGAGATCAGAAGAACATTCACCGGTGCATCGACACAGTGTCAGCGAATCTCAAAATCAATCTCAATACGTGCCGCCAACTTACAGACGCGAGCCGAGCGTTACTATAGAATCAGGAACATCGACCCACATGCCAACTACTTTGGAACGCGAGAGGAAGCCCTATTCAAACACTCCATTGGAACCTACGATTGACGACACCAATCCAGTGCTTCCAGGCGCACCGCCGCACATTCCTTCCCATTTGGAACGTGAGAGAAAACCCTATTCGACAATTCCGTCAGAGTCGGCCATTGACGATACCAATCCCATACCCATCCCACAGCCCATAGAGAGGGAGCGGAAGCCATACTATGCACAACCCGGAGGCGGTAGGACCTATGAAGATGAAATCAGAGCCAGAGAAGCAGGAAAGCCTCGTTCCGACTCCACGTCTGTGAAGCATGTCCGGTCAGAGTCATCGGCAAGAGCTCGTCCGATACCAGGGGCTGGAAGTGCACCGAGACCTGCGGAAGTCCCCAAACCAGAAATACATCAACATCACCAAGCGCCCAGCAATGCAAGGCGTCATCGGAGTCCGTCATTCAGTAGAGGCGGTAGCGAATTCCGACGATCTGAAGGCGACATTCGCAACCACCAACCTGCGTTCCAACCTCCAGCTGCACCAGATGTGTATGACGATGATGCCCGCCGATATGTACGTGACCGGGCACGAAGACAAGCGGACGAAGATGCCCGCAACTACGGCGGAAGCCCCAGCACAAGATCGAGATATGAACCTCCCCCGCGAGCCTCGTTCTTAGGCACGGATGAGGACTACTATAGGGCTACTGGAAGGGGCCAGGGCAACGGATACGACTATGCGCAGCAGCAGTATGGCGGACCGACATACCGGTGAAGATGGCTCGGAAGGGGAGGCGGCCGTTGAGGCGGGTTTCTTTGTCGTCTATCGATACCTGATTGGCACGTTCGTTTGCATGGCGGCATTTCTTACGGCGTTGGTTTTTATTCCGGGCGGGCACCTTCTTTTCTCGTTCATATGTGATACCACGGTTCTTGGCGCGCAAGTTTTCTTTCTGGAGCAACGAATCGGGCAAGCAGTTTGTTTTCAATGAGGTGTATTCTATCACAAGTATCTTACAATGTCAAGATACGGTAATTTTCATAGCGAAACCTGTCCTATGACTGTCCACTATGCGTCCCCATGAAACTCCAAACTGCTCGGTGGTCAAGGTCGAGTGATCCAGTCCTCCACATTAATTCTTGTTTCGGTGGGCTGTTTCGGTCTCGATGGAAGACTGTGGCTGATTGGCAGATGATGGGATTACTACAATCCCTGCAGCCGCTTTCCAGGCCTACTGTGTACAGTCCTTGGCTTCGAAGCGCCTGAAGATGACCTTTGAACATGAAAATCGATTTGGTACGAATGAGTCTAGGGTATGTATCGAAGATGACGAAGAAAAGGATCAACGATGCTGCTGTTGTACAGGTAGATATCTGAATTTGGTACATCGATTGAAGGTTGTAGAGCTGAGAGCACGTCATGTGCTGGACACAAACCAGAAACAGGGTTTCTGCACTCTCAGCCTCAATGTCGTCCGCGCGACCAGTAAGATCTGGGCCTAACAGCCCAACTCCAGCTAACAGTCAACTATAAATCCTGCGCGATGCCCAGTTTCTCACAAGATGGGCACCATCAATACGTTGAGAGGTGTCCCCTTGCGACTCATCAACACACTCGACTCTTCGCGCCAGGCAGTGAACACACGTCGGGAACAGAAGGATTACGAAGCTTGAAGTTCCAGGCGATGCGCGCACCCTCGAGACGAATCGCAAGTCAATAGGTAGTCACGTTAGCTGGTAAAGACATCCCCCATCAAATCCTTGATGGATGTCTCCTCTGGTGGTGTTTAGAGCATGCCTAGCATGCGAAACAGGTTACAAAGGAGAATCGTTAGTGAATGGTCATGAAAGATTTGGCTCGTGGTTGACGGCGGCTGCGATTTCGAGGCCTCGACCAATCAGATGGCTGGATCAACAGTACCTGAAGAACCGGTCAAGATGAAGTCTGAAACGGGCCTCATAACCCTAAGTGATCATTTGAAGAGCCTCAGTTTCGGATTCATGTCAATCTTCATAGCTGCTGGTCAATCGGCTATTGACTGTTCACTGGTGAGTGTTTTTGTTACTATTCTTGGCTCCTAGCGTCTTTGTTCCATCGCCTATTGTTTGCTCCATTGTCGATATCATTCTCTCTTTGTCCACTTCCCTCCGCTTCACTGTTCATCCATACTCTTTGTATGACTGAACGAGTCTCCTTTGTCCTTCCCCTCCTGTTCCATAGACCGGCGGCCTCGTTCCTAGCTTGTTCATCTTCGTCTTGCATATAGAGCTTTGCCATTTTATTTACATCCGCAGGACGGACTCAAACTAATCATAAACCACGCTGGATCAATTACAGATCCTTAATACCCACCACCACCGTGATGTCTTTCCAACATCCTGCTACATTCCCGGCTGTGCCTCCATCTCTCTCCGCTGGCGATCATGGGACGCGAGATTACTACGCCGCTCAAGAAAATGAAATACCACGAATACCACATACAGACCCAGAAATCACTCCTTATCTCGGACTCCGGTCCCGGCTTTCACAAGTATGGATCAACCGATGGACCATTCTAATCCTGCTCATTCTTGTCAGAGTCCTCATCGCAATAGGAGGCCTGAATAACGACATCGCCTCAGCCAAATCCGAAGCACTCGCAGCATGCACCAATGTCGAGGATATGGGCAGCGCTGTGGCTTCGATGCCTCACTACATGGCAAGCGGTGTCAACGAACTTACTGCTAATGGCGTGGAAAAGGCTGTCAACGGCCTCATGTCTATGCTTTTTTTGACTATCACTGGCATCGAAGAGCTTGTCGTTTTCTACATCAACATGCTGACCTCCACCTACGTTTGCCTCATCACTCTCGCTGTCAGCGGGAGTTTGCACGTTGCGTTAAAGGTAGTAGACGATGTTGGGAACTTCCTCAACAAGACGCTTGGTGATATTGGGAAGGACATTCACAAAGGCGTCGACAGTTTCCAAGCCGACCTGAACAAGTTCACAGGTGCCTTGAACAGTATCCCCCAACTCTTTGGCGACAAGAAGGGCGCCATTCCTACCTTAGATATCGGTGCTCCCTTGGACAAGCTTGATCACGTTCAACTTCCCGGAAACCTGGACCAGGACTTAGCCAAGATCAATGCTTCAATCCCGACCTTTGCCCAAGTCAACAACTTCACCAACAGCGCCATCCGCCTTCCCTTTGAAGAAGTCAAGAAGCTTATCAACGAATCGATTCACGTTTTTTCGGTGAATCGGTCCCTCTTCCCTGTGCCGAAAAAGGAACAGCTTACCTTTTGCACCGACAACAATGGCATCAATGACTTCTTCGATGGTCTCGGACATGTTGCAAACGTCGCGCGCAAAATCTTCATGGCCTTGCTCATCGTTGCCGCAATCCTCATATGCATCCCAATGACTTATCGCGAAATCATGCGATGGCGTAGAATTCAGAAGCGAGCCAGATATGTGGAGGACAAGTCTCGGGATCCTATTGACACTATCTACATCGCCTCCCGGCCGTACACCGCAGGGGCCGGCCTCACAGTCTCAGAAAAAGCTTTCAAAGGCACAAGAAGACAGATCCTTACTCGATGGGTCATCGCCTATTGCACCTCGGAGCCTGCACTCGTTGTACTCTCGCTCGGCATCACCGGGCTGCTCGCATGCCTTTGCCAATACATGCTTCTCAGAGCTGTCCAGAAGGAAGTCCCTAACCTTGCCCACGAGGTCGGAGACTTCGCCGGCAAAGTCGTCAACACCATCAACAACGCTTCCGCAGCTTGGGCCACTGACACCAACGGCGTCCTCATCGAAGTAAATACCGTCATCAATCATGACGTTTTGGGCTGGGTCAACACCACCACCGGCGCCCTCAACAAGACTCTAAATGTCTTCGTCGATGAAACGACAAAGGCCCTCAATGAAACCTTCGGCGGCACCATCCTCTACGATCCCATCAAAGGTGTCTTTGACTGTCTCATTGGGCTTAAAATCGCGGGCATCGAAAAAGGCCTTACCTGGGTTTCTGACCACGCTCATGTAGACTTTCCCCTGCTGGCTAATAACACATTCGAGCTCGATCACGTCGCTGGCGCCCTTGGCGACAAGAACACAGCGTTCCTCTCGAGCCCAAGCCAGGACACCACTGACAAGATCACCCACGCTGTCGCTAAAGTGATCAAGCACCTCGTTGACGCCATCAGAACCGAGGCCATCATCTCCACGGTTGTCTTCTGCCTTTGGGTCTTTGTCCTCCTATGTGGCCTCACGCGTGCTCTCTGGCTCGGTTTCAAGCGCGACAAAGTTCGTGGTGTAGGCGGGGCTGTGCTGCCAATGGGCAATGCTGTGCCAATGACCACATTCGTATCCACAATTCCTCGTCCGGAGCCACTACCTACGGATGCGGCGCCGGCTTATGAGCCACCCCGCGAAGCTCGTGCGAACAACTTTGCAGCTTTCACAACACCCACACTTCCGAGACGAGCACATGCCAACGACTATGAAGCAGAGTGGCAGGATCAAAAACTAGGGTTTGCGGGAGAAAGAGGGCCAGGACAACTCAACGGCAACCACGCAAGGATGAGCTTGTACGGAGAAGTCGAAAAGTCATGAGGTTTTCAGGTTTTATGAGCGATCCTTTTCCAAAGAGTCAATAAATGCATCCATTTCAATTTTCTATACCCCATAACTCGAGGAACCGGATTTCCTTTGAGATTTCTTGTGATGACTGTGATGAATCTGTATGTAACTTTCCCCGTGTTTCTCTACTTAGCGAAGCGAATGCTTTTCCAGCGTCTTTGGATGGGTGGTTGGATGATCGCACCTCTTTGATAGGGGTTAAAGTGACGAAGATTGAGATATCAGGAGGTGGAACAATAACGCCATGTCAGTCGCTGCTAGTGTGGGCTCTTTTGGTAAACTTTTGGAAGTTTTGGGGGAAAACGAACGTTGGATTGCAATTCAAGGGGAAGCGAAGCTTGTGGAACGAACCAAGAGCTCTACCGCGAAATGTCAACATACGGCCTACGATCGCTGCGAACTGGACGCGCGCTTCGGCTGCTGCTACCTCTTCCAACCTTTTGTCTCATCGCTCAGAGCGCTTCACCTTCGCAATCCAATACCAACAATAACAAAATCGAAACACCAAAAAACAACCTTAGAGGCCCCGTCCGCGCGCCTTGCCGCGTTCGCTCTCTCCCTCGCACGTCTCTCTACCTGCCCTCACCTTTGCGGCGCGCAGGAAGATGTTGCAAAAGGAGTCGAGTACAGTTCTTTTTCTCTACGAAAGGCCCACTGCTGCTACCTGCTTGCCCTTATCGCCCCTCTACCAGGAGCAGGAGATTTTGAGGCGAAGCTAGACGCGCGTGGGTGGGATATAATCCATGGATGGAAGGGGGGGGACAAGGGATGTGAAGGGGAAGGGGGAGAATTAACTTTAGTCGTTCGTTTGGAGGGGTCTACTTCACTCTGTGATCATGTATGAAAGCCGGGGTTTGAGGATGAGGAAACCCTGGAGCGGATGTTGCACATAGGCTCTAGATAGTCTATAGTGAAATCTACATATCCTACGAAACGTTACCAAGTCCATTTACGGAGTGTTACTGTAAAACGGTAAGGTTGCTCAGATTACAATCACCAAATTCAATAAGCAGTGAAGTGGCATCCTGAGAGTACTATGATTGTAATAGCTGATAGCATTATCAATGTAATAAATCATGATGAGTACAGGAATGATATTGGCTTCAATTAGACTTAAGGTGACTTCAGATTTCTGCCCTTTCCACAAGTCCCCCACACTCCCTCTAATCCACCGCACCAACCCATGGCCCCCACCACTTCCTCCCTCCTCTCCCCATCCGAACTCTCCTACCTCCACACCTCCCTCTCCCTCTCCACCCCCATCCGCCCCGACTCCCGCCTTCCAACTTCCTTCCGCCCTCTAACGGCCGAAACCTCTCTTTTCCCCTCCACAAACGGAAGCGCAAGGATTTGCTTCGCCGATGGCACGGAAGCTATCGTTGGTGTCAAGGCTGAGGTCGAGAAGACACAATTAGTGGGGAGAGAAGTATTTGGTGATGGTGATGGGGAGGATGAGGGTATGGAGGTAGATGGGGAGCGAAGGGGTGGGATGGCGAAGGCAGAGGACAAATGGGTGGAAGTTTCGGTGGATATGCCCGGGTATCAGCGCGATGACGATGCTGTGGTTGTGTTTCTAGCTGCGATGCTACACGAAGCCCTCGTCGCCGATGGCTCGTTGCGCCAGAAACTCCTAATCAACAACCGCTGGCATTGGCGGCTCTATGTCGATGTACGTTCCCCGTCCCTCAATGACTCTGTCCTGCGCAAGAGAAAGACCCACACATACTGACAATCCCCCGCGCAAACCCAGATCCTCCTAGTCTCCTCCCCGCATACCTACCCCCTCCCCCTCCTATCCCTAACAGCCCACCTCGCCCTCCTCGACACCCGCCTCCCATCCCCCACTTCCAGCGACAACGAAGACCCCATGTTCAACGACGACTGGGCTGCCTCTCTCCCCCTCTATCCGCCTTCCTCGCGCACCAAACCCCCTGTCACGCTTCTTGTCACCGCCGTCGGCGAAAACATCTTCTTCGACCCTAGCAAGGAGGAGCTGGCTGTCGCGGACGGCGTGCTCGCTGTATCCATCTCTTCTGATCCCTCGTCGCCCGGCGCGGAGGCAGGTATCAAAGTCCTAGCGATCCGAACCATCGATCCTCCATCCCGGGTTTCGGCGTCAGCAGCAGGGGCTGAGGAGGCGGAAGTGGGGGTGTGGCAGGCGAAGAGGGGAGGTTTGGGCAGGAAGGCTGTGGCGCGGATGGTTAGGATGGTTACGGAGAAGGGGGGTGTGGGGGAAGAGATTCTGGCGGGGATGGAGGCGTTTGTGGGGTGAGGGGACAGAAGATTGATGGGAGTGGGAAGTATCTCTGAAGATGCGAGGGGTATAGCGGTGGGCGAGGGTTCTGGGGATGATGGGAGAGGCACCGATGTGGAGAGCGTTCAGAACACACGGCGGCAACAGTTTATTGAGAAACTACCACGCCCTCGCCGCACATCCCCCCGGATATCATCCCCCGTCCTCCACGTCAATAGCAGCTACGAAGTGCAGCTAGCAATAACCAGCAATTCCGCCAGGCTCGTACCGAGAGACTTTTCTTCCGAATGCAAACCGGCCAACTCCTACGATCCAGCCCCAGCAAAACCTGGCTGTGCAGGCAATTTTTTTTTTCCGAAACGGTACACGGGCCAGCAGATGTGGGGGTTAGTTACTGTAGTAGGCAGTGCTCGCAAGGCAAGAAGGCGGGGGTTCTCGGAGGAATTTTCAAGGAATCAAAAAGGGAGAAACCACGAGTATCTATTTGGGGACAAAAGTTTTAATCGAATCAAACCATACATACCCTCCTTTCCATCTTTCTCTTCTAACCCATTTACTGCTTTTCTTTCTTTCTTTCTTTCACCGCACATCCTTTGCTTCCACCCCGCCCTACGCATAAAACTAACCATCCCGTCTCCCCGCTTCTCTTCTCTTCTCTTCTCTTCCCCTCCCTTTTCCCACCCTAACCTATAAACCCCACCTTCACAGAACCATCCAGCCCTCTCCTCCTCCATTAAACCCCATCCACTCCCATTTCCAATCCGTCTATTCCGGACTCGAAACCTCATATACCATTACCGTTTCTTTTTAGAAATTCGTTTTTTGGGACTTAAGCATGAGGTAGTGAGTGGTGTTTGGGGATATGTTTGGTTTATACTCGGTGGTTTGTATTATATATTTCTTGTTTTCATCACCACCAGCCCTCACCACAAGAAAACCCCCATCTAAACTCCCGGTTCGAAACCACCTCTTCGAGCAGTATATTCCACACATCTCTCCCGGGGGGTGTGGGGGGGAATCATGCGGGGGGCAAGGAAAGGAACGGGATAACGCAGGATTTAGTGCTCGAGATGAAAGGGATTGAGATGGAGGGAGGGCTGGTGACGCGATGGGAAATGAGGAAGAAGTGTGTGATGTAATTGGGGTTTGGTGGATGTGAGATTCGTGTTGCTGGACTATATGAGCGAGGGGGGAGTATATATACATATACAACCCACCGCAACGAAAAGAAGGGGGGATGGGGGTGGAAGAACATCCAGAGGCTCGCGAAGATCGAAAGTCGGGACGCAGCAGCTGGAGATTTTTCGTTGCGCCTTCATGCGTGTGGTGGCAAGTTGTTGGAGATTTATTTGCGGGCGGGTTTGTATGTGGGTTTGAAAGGGGGCGAGTTGACGAACGGGGGTGGAAGCAGAAGTTTGGTTTTATGTTTATCTCTGAGGAAATCGGATAAGAATGGAAGTTGCATGTGTACCCGCTTGATGGTGATGCAAATCATGTACGTTGGTGGATTCCTACCTTACTAAATCGTAGGGGGGGTGTATATGTAATCGATATGGGGGCGTTACATGTATCGAAAGGGGGTGTACGTCTATTAGCTCCCCTATTTCTATGACGATAGCATATGGTTCGGGTTCACTTGTGAAAACACGTGCGACAGGGAGAGATGAGAGGAAGAGATCATGAAACAGATTGATGTAGACGTAACAAGATTGCCAATTATTCTGGAGATCACTCCTGTTGCACTTCCTTCGCTCGAAATCCAACCGCAGAACAAAGCCTTCTTGGGCCAGGCCAGTGGTAAATACCTGTTTCACCCCGTTGCGCCTTTTTTTTGGAAATTAATCAACTCCTCTGTGACGCGCTTCATGCGTCTGCAATGTCCATGAGCCTGAATTCCACCTCTTCCTGAGGAAACTCCCCTTGCGCTGATATGGCCTACAACAACATGTTGGATACCGCATACTCAATGCCGGCCACCGCGAAAGGGGACGGTTCCGCCTCCATCAGATATCTCTCGACAGTCTTTCTTAATGAATGCCCTTGCCTGGAGCGAGAATCGAGGATCATAGATTTACCAGAGGTGGTCCTGAAGTCGCCCGTGATGTGTATCCGCTCTAATCTTAAAACGCGTTGCATCTGCTCAAGGAAGACTTCCAATGATCCTGGCGTTCTCATGTTCAAGATCATCACTTCTGAGACTGTTACAATTACGTCTTCTAGTCGGACGTCCTTCAGGGCTTGCACATGTCTGCGGAGAAACCCGAGAAGCTTATCGCTCCAGACTTGGATCTGGGCGAATGTAACAGAAGTCAGGCTCGGCATGGTGCAACTATCGATGACATTTCGGAGTTGAAGATGGGTCTTCCGAAATGGGGAACCAACTCTCTGAGCTAGTCTGAGTATTCGAAGTTCTGGAACAGAGTTGAGAAGTTGAAAAAGGCGAGCGTAATCATCCTGGGAAAGCTTCGAAGGCAAGGCCAAATCTAGCCGCTGAAGATGGTGAAAACTTGTCATTGTTTCAAAGTCCATAGAATGAACCGTTCCCAGGCGAAGGCACTTGAGTGGCGGTCCTTTGCTTTGGAGATACCCTGTGAGAAAGCTGAATTGGGCTGGTGCTCTCGTACAGAAGAGCTCCTCTTGCCATCGGTTTCGCTCTTCGTGAACTTTCTCACGCACAGGCATTGCGAGAGCCAAGGTGATCGATTCGAGATTTGGGAATCGACCTATGGCGGCGAGAAAGACACTCCTAGCCTTTGCTCTGTCCATATGCCTTCCGTTGATTAGGGCGCAGCATGAGTGTTCTACGTCTCCGCAACTCCTCATCTTGGAAATTTCTTCCATGGTGACAGAGTCTCCTTGGAAAAGTAGAGATTTGACATGTTGACGGAGAGTTTCGTGATCCGAAATTGAGTTAAACCTGGTGAAGCTTTCGGAGGGACAGTAAGTCAGATGGAACTCCTCAAACAGGTACTGAGCTCCAACTGCTGCAAATGTCTTGCTTGCAAGACGGAAGTTGGGAAGGGTGTCAAGGTCAAGGGTGGTGCAGATTTGGTCGAGTATTTCGATTGGGAGAGATTTCATTTTCTGCGATGATGCCTTTTGCTGCTGTCGAGGCCGTGGAAGTTGATGGGCTATGGTTTCTGGTTGACAGGTCTCATGCTGTGGAAGCTGTAGGGATTTGGGATTTGGATGCTGAGACGTAACGGACTCCATGATGGCGAAAAACATGTGCTGAGAGAATGAAATCCGGATTAAAAATCCTCGAAGACGTATCTGTTGTGGAGTTGAAGAACTTCAGATAATGTTGTCGAGCATATGTTACTCTCACTTTGGTAAATCGTTCTTCGCTTAGGTGAACCAACCACCACCTATCACATCTGAAGAGCCACCAAAGCGAGTGGATACTCAAAAATTACAACGTCTGATATCCAGGTCGACTCTCAGAAACAGTCGTAGGGAGTGTGACTTGGGCAAACACATGTTCGGTTTCCAGGTGAATAGAGCGAGATATGTAATTCGTCTTGACATAATTACCGTCAATTGTTTCGATAGACAGCCTGTAGTCATGCCCTGGTGAAGATCGTTTGCTATTTACTCACTTTCGTTTTCCTCCCGGCGAGTGTCTAGACTGAGACAGCCAAAATTTGTTCAAGTACTCAGATTCATTAAAGGCTAGAAGGCTCATCAGACGAAAGTCAAGATTCGTATTAGTCCTTGATGTATAGATCTTCAATAGGTTGAAAGCTACGAACGCTACCAAGGTTTACGGCGTACCTCTACCAAATGCCCAGCCATTTCTTCACGGGTCGCCTTTTTCTTTCCCAGTCTACGTATGTATTCTCTGCCGCACTCCCGTCTGTCATTCCGGCACCATGCCTCAAAGCATTCCTGTCTTCCAGTGGTTTCCAAGGACCAAGTCCCTCCTCATCCACTATGCCATGCGCTTTCCTATATGAGTTTTTCTTCTGTACATCATCGATATTCTTCTTTCGCCGCTCTGCCGTTTCTTGACTTGTCCGCATGGTCTCTAGCCTGAAGATCTCTATGTACTGAGACACGAATGAGAGAGGGCTTGAGAAGAAAGATTTCGGTGGCGGGAGCAGTTCGGGGAAGCGGCAGGTGCGGTGGAAGTTTTCAACAGAGGTGAATAGGGCGAGGGAGAAAAGAACGCCCTAAAACCCCAATTTGTTAGAAAAAGACCTTATGAGAGCGTAGTAAATTGTGAATTATACAAGAGTAATAAAAAGATGTATATAACGGTTCGTCAAAAACCAATACAGGAAGCTACCTTCGGGGGGCATCATGTGGGGGTATTGTTTGGTCTTTTGGTCTTCGACTTGTTGTGCCGAAAGTGGAGGACCTGGGTATTGCCGTGGAGCTTTCGATTTGAGACGAGCGCCATGGGACGGAGGGTTGAACTTTGTTGGCTTTTCCAGCACAATGGGCTTGGATGGTGGGGATTTCTTAGAGGCATGTCTGCATTGAGGTAGTGTTCGCTGCGCAGCCAATGGAATCGTGAGCACAGTTCGGGGATGGAAGCGTAGACGCAGTGCCCCTTGAGGCAGCAGGAAACGCGGCATCATTGCCGCTGTCATTGTTGTCGTTGACCTTGTTAAGTTGTTAGGTAGCCCGAGTTTGCGCTTGGACGGACAGGTACTTAGTGACAGGACAGTCATACGGATAATTCGTAAGTGTAACAAATTGTACCCCTGAGGGCACCTTCTGTCAGATTGCCCGTGAAATTTGGCAAATAATGATATTACTACCTGGAAACACAGCACCCAGATCAATATGCTCCAAATGCACCGTCCATCTCAACATTGAACACCATCCGCAGGCTTTTCGTACACCATGCACCACCTATCCTTTACCAGCAAGCAAACGCCTGTTTATCCAAATATCACCATGTCTTAACCCCCTATCAATGAATGCCCCTATTGCGTTCACCTTCAAGCCATTCTCAATCGGTATCTCTATGCAAATCGCCTCTTATCTCCCTTCAATTTCCGTCCCTTCCTCCCTTCCAAGCACGGCCCTTCTACTTCCGGCTCCATAGAGCACCTCCAATACTCTGCCCTTCTGCTTCTCCCTCACCCGTCTCAAGTGATCATACGTCCCCTCAAGACCCCTGATCTGTTCCTCCACACCTACCGTACTACCGTCTCTCCTTCTCACCATCGGACTGAAAAGTTTCCTCCTCAAGTTCTCCAAATTCTCTTTTAGCGCCATCAATTTCTGATTATGATCGATTAGTAGGCCTTTATTCTGCGTAGTCTTTGCGCGCACAGAGGAGAGCAGTTGCTTGTTCTTCTCGTACTTGCGGAGGAGAGAGGCATTGGGACCCATGACTCGCACCCACATTGACGATAGAAATTCGCCTTCAAGACGCTCTTGAGTATCAGTTTCACGAACTACAATCCTTTGCAGATTGAGAAATTGGCGGTCAATAGACTCAAAAACGGAGAAGAGTGTAGTTGAATGTGTAAGTTCCGAGTTGATGGCTTCCTCCAGCACACCCAAGAACTCATTGAAAGTGCGATGAAGAGCCTGCTGCGTACGTTGGGTGCTTGTAGCACCAAAGACCTGAGTAACGATGTTCCCGAACCAGGTTGGCAGGCCTGTGGAGCGATTTTCAAGGACGCCAAGGCTGGAGAGGAGTGAATGGATGTTGGTAAAAGCCGAGGAAAGGCCTGAGGGAGGAAGAGATGAGAGTGCTCCAAGTTCCCGCCTGGCCCACTCCATTACGATGAGAATGCTGTCGATGTCGCCATCGATATTGGCGAAAAATCTTGTAAGCTCGCTAGCAAGACCTTTGAGGCTTTCACTGAGATTGTCAAGTTCTTGAACAATCAACGGCGTAGAGGTCATGTTAGCGAAGCGGACACTTTCGCCGAGATCCCAGACCGCAACGCCAGTCTCTTGAAGATCGCCGATTTGCGCAACACCATTTTCCGAATAAAATACCAATGGTTCGAAGGATCTAGCGAGACCAGCAACCTTTACGAGGTCTGGAACTGGTGGTAGAATAGGAGTGCCGGTGAGGATACGGAGAAAGGCCATAGTAATAGCAAGAAACATTATCGTCCATGATAGGGAGGTCCATGATTTAGAGACATGGTCAAAATAGGTACGACACCATGCCAGAGCGGCCTCAATGGGTTCTGTCCGTTGTTGGACCTCAGCACGCATAGCAAATCGGAAATCTTTGATACGGTCAGTAGATATTTGCACCAAATGAGTCGCTTTGCACACAATTGTTTGTATTTCCAGGCGCATCCGCATTTTGCTCCGCATTCCCGAATGTCTGCCCGAAGTCTTCTTCTCTCTTAGGATATGGTGAAGCGCTAGGCGACCGCTCCTTCACGGGTGACATCGACCCCCTCGGTAACGGAATGTTCGCTGGTAGTATGGTTTCCCCTTCATCTTCCCTGGCACTCTCGTATTGCGGGCTTGTGTTCCTCGAACGCGAAGGACTCGCAGAAGCTTTTGGACTTTGGTTCTCTTGCAGATACGGCTGATGCCTGTACCACCCACCGACTGCAGAATCCCTTCTCCACGCAGCTGAGGATCCCCCAGGTGGAGACCACGGCCCGTCTGAGGACTCTAAATCCGCTTCTGACTCATCTGACTTGAAGCCGGAATGTTGCGAGGGGAGCCCGAATGTAGGTGATGTAGGGGAGCGGTTCTCATTATGTTCGAAGTCTTCAAGTGACGCCGAGAGAGATGGGTGATCATCGAACATAGCGTCGAGATTGTCAATGTCATTCATTATTTCCAAGGCTTGCAAATTGGTCTAACAAGAAGCATGGATATTATGTCGAGACTTTGAGTCGTGTCCGGTTGCGGAGAATAGCGCGCTGTAGATTGTTAGCAGATGCGCTCAACAGAACCACAATTGCCTCGCAGGCTTACTATATGGGCATCGCTGGCATTCACATATTCCAAACGTGACACAAGCAATGTGCGATGCGAGTAAGTATTGAAGCAATGGTCGCTCATGCTATCAGGTGCGTTGGGTGGATGAGGGGCATTGGGAGTGGGTTTCAAAATGGCGTGGCTGGTCGAATCATTCGACTGCGACGCCCATCATGTGTGACGAATCACAGGGCGACAAGACTGCGGCCTGAGATGCAAGGTACAGAAGCACGCTATGATCTTCATGAATTTATCCATTTCTTCATGTGCCTGTATGGCAATAATCTGTCTCCATTATTTTATTCACCAGGTCGCCATGTCACAGTCAACGGCTTGTCACCTGCTCTTGAAAGCTGCCGGCCATAAATGCAATTATGAGAAAGTTCACTGACTACCTGGATGGTGGACCCGTTGATTTTCTAGCAAGTAAAACTTTGGTACTTATAGATGCATTCGCCGATGCGCCACGAGTGATGCAAGGCAATTGCAGAACGTATACATAACACGGCACCGGGTCTATCGAAATCTCTTTTCTAACCACGGCCCTCTTGTCTAATTAGAGTCTAATGCTATTGATACACGCCCTGAATATCTCACAGTAGGCGGAGGATGCAGAGGTAGAGTGGAGAGTAGGATGGGTATCGGATGAGTTGTTTATTTAGTTGCTTCCCGTAGGTGACTGTCAAAGGTTAGCAGAATGAGCCTTTCGTGGTGATACTTCAAACATACGTAATAAGGTCGTTCCTGTCCTTAGCTTTCTTCAGACCGCCAAAGGCCATCTTCGTGCCGGGAATGTATTTCTTCGGGTTCTCAAGGTAATCGAACTAGAAAATAGGTTGGCATGTATTCTCGGTGGCTGTGTCCAACGGCACTCATACCAGAGTGTCCTCACTCCATGTGATCCCCTTAGCTTTGTTCGCGTCGGTGTAGGAGAAGCCCTCGACCTGACCGGTCTTACGACCGAATAAGCCGTGTAGATTGGGACCGATCTTATTTCCCTCGCCTTCGCCTAGGTTGTGACATTGGGCGCATCGTGTCTAGAGCTGGCGTCAGTTGGGCTTCGACGCTGAGTTGCTAGCATATATTACCTTGAAGAGATTCGCACCCTTCTTGGCATCACCTGTTGAGAACCGAATGTCAGAATAATTCAGGCAAGGGGTATTGATCACCCGTGCGCTTTGGTTAAGAACATGTTGTAACGAGCGGAAAAATCCTCGGAGCAAGAAAGACCAAGGTGCTTGTTACTTCGTGACTATACCGCTGCTGCGACCGTATCGCTCCTCCCTATGATTGTTTTCTAAATCCGACAGGTGTGAAATGAAAGACGGGGCTCGCTCTCGATAAAATGACGGCATATCTGCCAAAGGGAAAGAAATCTAAGCTTGTGAAGATCACATACCGTCGGAGAATCCCATGGTGTACTATTGTCTGACAAGCTAATATGGAAATCTGTTGTAGTGCTGGAGCTTCAAAGGTACGAAAGTTGGCAAAATGAATGTTAGAAAGATGGCAAAAAAGGAAAGTCTTTTCACGCCGGAAACATGCATGACGGAACCATCCGCGTAAACCCTAATTTTTCCGATAGGGCTATTCAAGCTGACCTCAGCTCCCGACTTCTCCCTTTCCAGCCACATAACCACCCTCAGTACGTATGTTTTGGTACAGGTAAGGTCTGTGAAAAATTCGTTCAGTTCTCGATCTTGAGCTCTTTCTATGACACCGATGAGGCCCGGGACGTAAACGCCTATCCGACTGTCTTAACAGCATTTCCACCTGTCCGTATCGGTACTCCGCGAAACCCCTTGATTTCAATGGATATCACTTCAATTTGCAACAACTCGACCACATGGGTCATCGTAGGAGCTAGCAGAGGCATCGGCCTTGAGTGGGTGCGCCAGCTACTTACTCGGGGCGACCATGTGCTTGCAACCGTACGAGATCCTGCAAAAGCTTCACAGCTATGGGGATATGCAGGCATAGCGGAGTCTGGGTCTTGCCGAATCTTAGAGTGTGATGTTACTAAGGAGCCTAGCATTGATGTTTGGGGATTCCATATCGGCTTCTCTCAGAAGGAGACCTAACTTCCGCAGAACTTTGTTAGAGATGTGACATCAATGATTACGCAAATACGCAGGATTGATTATGTCGTCCTCAATGCCGGTGTTCTCAATTATCCAAATGTAAGCGGGGCTCTTGTATCATGAATCCTGTACTGACAGTCCTAGAGAGCCACCGAAGTGTACTTGTCCTTGTTTCACATCTAATTTTCGTCTGCTGAGAGAAGATAGCTCCTTTACCAGCTTTGAGGACCATCTACGCACTAATACTGTTGGCCCAATAATTGTCGCCCAAAAGCTGTTGCACATCGGCATTCCGATAGGGACAATTATATTTATGTCCAGTGACTCAGGCTCTACCACCGAGTTTCGAGCCTTTGAGGACGGGTGTGTTAACATCAGCTTGAATAGACATCAGTTTTGAATAATTTGCTACAGGTTTGCTGCATATGCTGCCTCCAAAGCTGCTCTTAACCAGATGCTCCGGCACATGGCGGTAGAGCTGCAAAGAAAAAAGAGCAGGACGTCAATCTTGGCAATGCATCCTGGTGAAGTTGCAACGTGAGTGGAAGCCATGGCAATATTATCGACATCCATTAATAAGTCTCTAGAGATATGGCCAATGTATCGGTTGGATGGGAAGTTGAAGGCATTATCAGTACCGAAGAATCTGTTTCCTCGATGCTCAAGGTCATCAGTACGAAGACTCTCAGAGATACTGGGAAGTTTTTCACATGGGAGGGAAAGGTAGGCCAATATCACAAATGTATTAGATTTTACACCCTGCTTACAGGCTTTAGGAGTACCCATGGTAATGAATAGATTGCTCAAAAATAAGGCGACGAATGTAGAATTTTACATGACACTTTCAATGAAGCATTATTTTTGATTACTGTTCTATGATGTCTATGTTGTGATTCAAATCTCAAGAAGGGCTGGTAGAGGATGAAAAGTGCGTGAGAACACTTTGAATATGGAAGAATTCTTTCCACAGTTGGACATCCTATCATTCAACTCTGTTAAGGTCGTGTTTCTCCCGTATGAACCTTCTGCAACACGAACTTCTCGACCATGCCTTCTTCTGAGAAACCTGAAAGATGGGCGTTCAGCATTTTGCGATCCTCCGGGTAGTCATAAAATTATCAATCAACAATTGCAAGTCGTCAATGCCACTATTTTCAAACACCATACTACTCTCATCCACATCCGCGAGGCCATATTGAAGCGCTATATAGTTCGAGCCCAACTGCATTGAAGGCCCAGGTGTCTTCTCTTGCTCGTGGTCACGATACCATGGTATTACAACATCCATGCCAAACACCTTGGCAACACGGAACGGCATTTTCTAGGAGATTGAATATCGAGGCTGAAGAATTATAATTGTATAACGATTGAAAGAGTAATGGTACGTAGCTCTCTAAATATATACACGAAGCGGGAGATACAAAACAGAAAGCTACTTCAGGCATACCGCGCAATCCCCTGACCCAGGATCCAAGCGTCGACAATCAAGAAGCCCGGGGTACAGCATAAATACACCATCGTGAGTTGACTAAGCGCTCCATGACCTCCTGCCCTTGATCCTCGACGGACGCTCCGCCAAGCTACTCGCCACATCATCCAGGAAGTCTTTATTGGCATACGCCTGAGTCGCATCCCACATCATCACCCCGCCAAAGTTCTTGAATTGCTTGCAGTACTCGATAATCTTCGCCAACTTGTCCGAAGGCTCATACCCAATCCGCGCGGCCTTTTTCGCAGCTGGAACGCCGAGAAGAATCTTGATCGACGGGTTCTTTGAAACGACCTTCGCCCAATCATCCCACGTGGAAAAATCAAAGTCGTTCTCGGCAGTGGCGCCTTCGAAAAAGGACGGCAAGCCGCAGGGGTTGTTGTAAAACTGAATGAAGATGGCGTCGAAGGCGATGACGCCATCGAGCATTGTGTCCGAGACGGCGTCCGGGTAGGGACATTGCGGCGCAGCTGTCAAGAGCCATTTTCTGCCTGTGTCGGCTGTGTCGGCGTCCATTAGGGAGCGAAGTTGGTTTGCAAATGGGGCCATGTTGTGGATGGGTTTTTCGAAGTCGAGGTCAAAGCCGTCGACGGCGGAGGATCCGAATGGGCGGTGGGCTGAGGAGCCGTCTCGCTGCGGGCCGAAGGTAGCCCAGACGAGATTTGCTCCCGCGATGGCGGCGGAGTCGGAGGAGAAACCGCCTGCTGTGTAGGTCACGCCCCCAATGGAGAGAAGTATGGTTTTGGAGTAGTCTTTTTGACAGGTTTCTATGTCCTGTGCCAGCTGAGGACAGTCAAATATCTGGGTGTGGGAGTATGAGCTACAATACTTGTCCGCATTGGCGATGTTCACGGTTGGTTGGCCGTCGGGACCGTTGAAGGCTGTCAGAAAGGAAATTGGGATTATGCTGATGTCGGTGTTTTCGCAGTAGTGGGATAATCGTTGCTGCCCGAGCGAACCACTCTCGGCGCCGTAGGAGTTTTGGCCCCAGTATACTGCAATATTACTTGCAGAGCCTGGGTCAAAGCCGGCATAGACGCCTCTCAGCGAAGCGAGCAGCGCTGTGCAAGATATGAATAAAAGCATTATGTTGATAGGTTTATGGGAGCGTTATGAGAGAGAATATTGCAGCTGTAGTCTTTGGGTCAAAACATTTTTTAGTAGAGAAGCACCGCAGCTTTAAGACCTTCAGCACAGGCCGACTCCTGTGTGCTAAGTAACAAGTCGATTTACATGCAACCACGGTGAAGGTATCCTCTTAATGTATATTAGAACTATGAGTACTAGACGATAATTGAAGTAGTCCAATTGCAGAGAGCTCTTCCAATCCAGTGGTACCTTTTGACGCTTTATTCGAACTTTGGACCGAACCTTGACTCTACAATCTTCCCAGATAGGAATCGTTCAAGGAGAGAACATACAACCTTTTTGAACAGATCAAATAGATCCTTATCTTCTTTTCGTTCAGAAGCAGGACTCCATAGACCATAGACAAGGGGATGTTGACCACAACATCCCCACTTGGATTGATGCAATTAGATCCAAGTATTGAAGGCATCTCACACCCTTCGAACTGATAGCACCGCGTATGCGATGTACCAGAATGATGAACATACTCATCCGTGGATAGAATGCTCATATTCATGAGCATATATGAGCGTTCTGTGCGCAAGTTTTACGGGTTGTACGTCTTTCCATAACACGCACTAAAGTCCACTAATTTCTTGCTAGTGGATTTGGCATCAACTTACAGACGATTGGTGTACACATTAAGAGTTGGGGGTAATGGAAAGCATATGGGTAGCATTAGCACCCCTTTGAACGGATATGTACGACGCGTTTGTTCATTTGTTAAAGTTCTAAGAGCTGTGGATGGACAAGGCTAGCTGACAAATTCAAAACTTGCTGTTCATGATGCTCTTACCTCCATTGTTTGACATGGAATTACAAATGACACACTTGTTTTCCACCCACTTCCTTTCATTTGTTTCTAGTTCATCTGGATCTTGATTCTAGGAGGTAGGCATCCATTTTAGCGGCAGCATCGTCTTCAATACCTGCCACAGTCCAAGTATAAAACAACGAATGCTCTGCCAGGCTTGTGATCTCCTTCCCCAAATAACTTTGTCCCCACCCAAGCTTATCTAGGAATCTCTTTCTATCTTTTGAATAGAGAATAATGTCTAGCAGCCCTTTCGGATCCTCTCCATAGAGCTGGCCTATGAACTTCCCTCTATAGCTTGATTCTGACGTGAGAACCTCGGCAATGAATCCATAGAATGAAAACCTAAGCCGACTTAAATGAGCTAAGATGTCTGCGGCTTTCTCTGCATCTGTAGAACGCGTGCTCGCCACAGGATGCGGAGCAGTTTGACGAAGGGTTGGAGTCTCCACTGGTAGCTCTGGCGAAGATGGAGGCCACGTCGGACTGGTCATAGCCACATCACTAAGTGGTGACAAAGATCGAGAAACGTCGAAAGCCATTGTGGTCACGTCGTACGATCAAGACGGAAGTATACTAAGTTTCAATTATATTGCGGGATTTTGCATACAAAAGAAAACATGATACAGTAATCGATGGTTTGGACGCGTGGGAAAACGAAGAGACCCCTGCTCTCAAAAACATACCAATGAAAGACAAGGATTGAGGGGTTAGCGTGGTCGTGATTCAAAGCTGAACAAATATTTGGCTTTTAGATGAGCATACTGACTGTTACCTACAGATATAAATATGGGCAGTCAAGTAGCCTTCATCAATCAAGAAATCACGATATATATGAGACGGAGAAAGACGTTACGAGCATGCATTTACTCGTAGTTGCGTTAGCGGCCGAATCCGGTTAGTAGTGGTTCTTGGCAAAGACTGGAAGGCAGAAAATATTGGTATATGAGGGTCAGAGCGAATATGTGCATATATTGACTATCTACCTAGTATCCGTGCCCCTCACTAAGCTCATTCTTCACTTAGTGCTCGGCAGCCATGCAACAGTTCCAGCCATGCAACAGCTGAATTCAACTATCTATCATATACATGATGATATTTAACCAATTCCTTCAAAATAACCCGCCATTTCTTCTGGTAGGCCTGTACGAACTTAATGCGAGCAGCCCTATGGGGCTTAGTAGCCCTGTAGCACTTCTTTAGTGCATTTAAATAAACCTTTTCCCAGGCCACTTCGCGCTTCTTCTGCCTCTCGTTCTCCAATTTCTGTCTATCTTGAGTCATACTTCGAGCATCTTTGACGTACAAGATGTCTTCGATTTTGAGAACCTTATCAGACTGCTTTTTGCGTGCTTTGCAAGCATTTTCAGCGACTTCTATTTGACTTAATTGATTCTGCAGCAACTTCATTTTACGAGCCATCGCATTAGCGCCTTTTCAGAATGTACAAAGCTTTTTCGTAAATTCTTCTGATGTCGATTCATCAGTTAGCTCAAGCAGCTGATTTTCAAGTGCTGCTCGACTAGTAGAAGTGATTCAAATGACTGAATCATTTCTAATAAATGATGATGTAATAGATTGATTTGAACATTCAATAGTTCAAACTTTATTCAGTACTATCTTTGAATCAAAAGAAATTAGGTCAGTATGCTTTCATGCAGATCGAATGATAGATTCTTTGAAGACTTTGATTCGAAACTCGTTGAATGCAGTCAGAAATTCGACTTTTGAAAAGATCTCATCACTCATTTGAACAGCTCAATTAATCATCTTCGAATGTCAATGCTTTAATGACTGAAATACACACACATCTAGCGATTGAAGCAGATGAGTAGTATGCAAAGATAAGTTGAAGAGTATGATCTTGTGATTCTCACAGTAGAATAGAAATTTGCTTGTATGATGAGATTCGTAATCATTCATCACAAGCAATCTTCAAGCTCTCTTTTGATGCTTTTGACTAAAGCGATTGAAGTGCTTCAGTCATCGAAGAAAAATTCAGTCATTTGAATAGTCTGTATCAGAGATAGTAACTAGCACGTCGTCATCAAGATTGTTGTTGAAATGAAAGATCAAAAGTTGAACTTCAGTCATAATTAGCATTGATGATATATTCTTGTTCTCTTTACTGATGCATTCAATGCTCGTTAATGACTCTTTATTATTTGAATTCTTGAAGTAGATTCTTTTATTTGAATCTACAGTAACAATTCAATTGAAGTGTGCAATGCTCATATGATAGTCGATTTCATCAAAATTTCATGTATCATTCTTCGTTATATCATATTTGATGATCATCTTGTTAAACTCATCAAAATGAGTCTGTAGTACTTTTGAATCATGCACATTCTTTCTGTCAGCTGCTATAAACTTTCGTTTAGCTTTGAAGAGATCTGACTTCTTATTTAATCATTGTTTGACTCATTTGTCGCTCAGTAGAGATGAAAGATTTCAACGAGAAAAGTCTTGAGCATGAAGAGTGTTTATCATCAATTGCATCATGTGTAGTCTAGCTGACAAGTTTAACTGATTCAGTTTGATTAAGTATTGTTGTAAAGCTGACTTCTGATCAGATTTTAAAGCTCTGTTATGCAGTTCTCATACTGCTGTTTTGAACTGATAATTCTTTAGTCTAGATTGAAGTCTTTCATATGAAACATGAAACTCGCGCGCAATTTCGATGCAATTAGAATTTTCACATATATTTATTGCTTCAATAATCTTCTGAATGCAATCTTTGATGATAGCATATGTAGAAGTCATGTGATTGAATTTTGATGAATTTTTGAAGATGATGAATCAAAAATATGAAGGTTTATTGTTGCATGACTGAAACTGTTGCATGACTGTTGAGCATTAAGTGAAGAATGAGCTTAGTGAGAGACATGAATAGATGAACTATGAAGAAAGAAAGAAGCGAAAATCAGGTAAATACTTTGAATTTCCTGAATTCACTAGCATCAAATCAATTTGAATCAATGTGAAGCAAAGATTACTAATCACAGAGATAATAGTAAAATACTATTGTCTCAGTTCTCAGATGTGTCAACGTCGCTAAGCTTCTTCAAGTTAATGCTCTCGCTAAGTCTCTTTGAGTTAGCGCTTTGCTGACTTCGCAGCATACGAGCGACATGTCTGAGTGCAAATCTCTGTAAGATAGATTGATCTGCGTTAATTTGATGACAGCTTGCACAACTTGTCTCATTAACTTTTGCAAGTCACAACATTCTTGTTTGCGACGCAATCATCAATGCACAACATGTAAATCATAATGTATGTAAACTTGCAATAGTACTTTCACATATGCTCTATCTGATGCGTTTAATTTAAGTATCAATAAAATTCTGCAAAATCAATAAGTTACATCATTGCATCATTGAGTTGACTGTGTGCAATAATTCAAGTAGTTGAACAGCGTAATCAAGAATATACTAGCTTTGATTTTTTACTTTTGTCATCAGATATTTCATGATCATATCATCAACTGAACTTAGTTGAACTTGTATTATGTTGTGTGATGAAGATTTAATTCAAATGTTCTTTTTGATGATTGAGAAAGTATGTTAAGTTGAAGCAGTCAACTGAAAAGTGACTAACTATGATCAAATCATGCAAGTCAATCTCTGATGAATATGTACATTAAACAATCAAAAATTGATTTCAACTGATGTCAAGAATTCAACAGATTAACACTCTTCATCTGCTGTTAAAGAATGAAAAGAATGTGATTTTCATCATCAAAATTGAATTTGAAAAGAGCATCATTTTTCAAATTGCATTCTTAATGTTCATTTTTGCTAAAACAGCATTGATCATCATGTCATTGAACACTTTGAAGAATGAGCAGTGTGAAAAGCTAAAAAACATTAGTGATTGTAAACTTTTTATATTGAACAAAAATAGTCACAGCAGTTTCAATATTGCATTAATTCATCAAGAAAGTTTCACTCATCATAAGTTTTCAATTTAAGCTGAAATTCTTCAAAAAATGTTAATGAATCAATGTTCATAAGTTCAAAGATTGCAATATTCAAATTCTTCAATGATGAGATTCTAAAACATGTCAGTTTTTTTGCAAATTTATGTTTATTGATTATTGATGAGATGCACTTAATATTGAAGTGAAGTACATTTTGTTTAGAGTACTTTGATCTTGAAGTACTTTATGTCATGATTCTAGTCTTGTCAGATTTATTCTCGCTTCGTCATCTTGACTAGTCTCTATTAAGTCTAGCGTCAACTGAGAAATACACATATGTAGTCAGCTTCTTTTCTGTAGCTATCTTTCTTTCTTAGCATTTATCTTCTAGTTAAATGACACTCATATTGACTCGCTCTATGCTGGTTTCTAACATTAGATAAATGCTCATCATCTATTCTGCTATTGATGAATAGACGATATGAAACAATCTATTCAGTAAGAAAAATTTGCAAGAAATTCTTCAAATTTGCATCATCATTTTAGATTGCAAGAAATTCTTCGATTCTACATTCATTTTCATCATTCTATTTGCAAGAAATTCTTCAAATAAAGCACTCAATTATTATCTGAAATTCACAAGAAATTCTTTGAATTTTCACTCATCAAAATGTCATGATTTTAGTCTTGTCAGACTCAGTCTTCTAGTCTTGTCAGATCTATTCTCGCTTTGTCATCTTGACTAGTTTCTATTGAGTTTAGCATCGACTGAGAAACACATATATGTAGTCAGCTTCTTTTCTGTAGCTATCTTTCTTTCTTAACATTTATCTTCTAGTTAAATGACACTCATATTGACTCGCTCTATGCTGATCTCTAACATTAGATAAATGCTCATCAACTATTCTGCTATCGACAAATAGATGATATGAAACAATCTATTCAGTAAGAAAAATTTGCAAGAAATTCTTCAAATTTGCATCATCATTTTAAATTGCAAGAGATTCTTCGATTCTACACTGATTTTCATCATTCTATTTGCAAGAAATTCTTCGAATAAAGCATTCAGTTATTATCTGAAATTCACAAGAAATTCTTTGAATTTTCACTCATCAAAACATCAACTTCTCATCTACTCTTATCTCAACAACTTCTATCTTCTTTCATCATGACATGTGACGTTGAATCAGTTGAGTCTTGAACAACTCGTCTGCTTAAAAGCACTGTCAATAGAAGAGTTTCACTTCTACTCATTGATGCTTCAGTTGAAGCTGAGAAAGCTGTCATTGCATGAAACATAAACATCGAAGAACAACTGTTTCATTGAGTCAGCAATCAACTCAACAAAGTCATCAATATGCTGAACGAGCTTCGAAGTCAGCGAGACTTGATTCTACAACTCAATGAACACTGACTTCTTGTACAAGATGATCACAAAAAGAAAGCAAAACAACTAGAAGTCGCTTTTGATAAGAATGATGAGCTAGAGAAAAAGATCAGTCAGCTACAAGATGAGCAATTGAACTTCAGAGCGAAACAACGTCAAGCTGATTGATCTATGCCTCGTCAAGATACTCAGTCAGCTGAGCAACAAGTCAATCAGAAAGAAGCGCGCTTTCAATGAGAATCTTCTACTCTATCTGATAATGAAAACGAGAATAATCATCACAAGTTCATCAAGCTTTTGAATTCACTCATCTTCATCGAAACAGATGATTCTATTTGAAAGACATGAAACATCAAAATAGCTGACAAGCTCGATGTCAACGCAAATCATTACTCTACTGAAAAGATTTATATTGTCTATGTGATTTTCAGACTAAAAGACGATGCTGATCAGCAAATCTATGCAAAGCATCATGTTGATGCTTTCTCATTCTATCAGTCACTATCAGAGCTACTGAAACATTTGAAAGAAATTTACGAAGATCAGAATCTGATTTGAAAGTGTCGTTGCAAGTACGTTGCTCTGAAGCAGCTCAACAAGTCTTTCAGCTCTTTCTATTCAGAATTCACTAGAATATTCAGCTTTCTGAACTACGACGATATCACTCTGATGAACGACATTCAGAATAAAATCAATAATCATCTTCAGAATGTGTTGTCAGTTTGTCTCATAAAGTTTAGCTCACTTGATAAGCTTAAGATCTTTCTTCAAGA
>JAABUT010001443.1_pt1 | contig 26995 bp, 21 predicted proteins | sample 5559281 | NCBI WGS metagenome assembly JAABUT01 (sample SAMN10711880, study PRJNA513359) | rock metagenome | isolation source: Antarctica rocks | place: Antarctica: Victoria Land, Ricker Hills nord | collected 2016-01-04
CTCGGCGATCTCCTGGCGCAGCCGCGGGAGAGCGGCGGCCTGGGGTTGGGCACGGTCGTCACCAGCGCCCTCTTCCTCCTCGCCATCCTGGCCACCGTCGTCTACCTGACGATCACGAAAAGGGATGTCGCCCCCGTCGCCGCGGCGGATGCCCCGATCGCCCCGGCGGCAAGCCGGTGAGCGATGACCTGGACGTGGGGACCGACCGCTTGCAGGATGACATCGCGGAGTGGCGGCCGCCGCGCTGGCTCGACGCGCTGGCCGTCAGCACCGCGCGGTCCTCGCCGCGATCGCCGCGCTGGAGGCGGGCAACTCCGCCAACGAGGCGCTGTTCGCGGCGAACGCGGGGGTGTTGCGCCAGACGCAGGCGGTCGACGCCTGGAGCGAGTACCAGGCCGACAGCATGAGACCGCGAAGTTGTGGTGTGCCGCCGGGGCGACTGGTGTGCCGCCGCGGCGTGCAGCCTGCCGCTGCGCCCGGGTTACGCGGCGACGCGCAGGCCCTCCGCGAGCCAAGCGCAGGTCGTCGCGGCGGCGCGCGCCCGCGCGTGTGGTCCGGCACCGTCGCCGAACACGGCATCCGGCGCGATCACATACCCCCGTTGCACCGCCCGGGCCAGTTCGATGCCTTCGATCGCGCGCTGCCCGGTGCGGATCGACTGGAGCCCGCGCATCGGCCGCAGCCGGTCCTTCGTCGGAACGTGGGACCGCTCGATCGGCTTCGTGTCCGGCCCGTTCGCGCGGTGCAAGCCGCTCTGCGTATGCCGCGCCCCGGCCACCGCGTCGCGCACGGCGCGCACGTAGGCGGGGTGCTTGTCGGTGATCACCTCCTCCGGCAGGGCATGGCGGCGGTCGGTCGCGAGGACGAAGAAAGCCCGCGCGCCGTCGAGGTCCCGGTGCGTGCGCAGCAGCACATCCACCACCTGGCCGGCCTCGTCGATCGCGCGGTACAGGTAGGCCCACTGCCCGCCAACCCGGACGGAGGTTTCGTCGCACCACCAGCGTCGTCCGGGGCGTGTGGCCGTCCGGCGACCCGCCCGGGCGAGCAGCGGGGCGAACTTCTGGACCCAGTACAGGACCGTCCGGGCCGAGACATCCACGCCGCGCTCCGCCAGCAGATCGCGCACATCCGCCGCCGAGAGACGGTAGCGCAGGTACCAGCGCACCGCGGTGACGATCACCTCCTGTGGCCGGCGGTGCCCCGCGAACGGGGTACCCGTGCGCGCGATGAAGGTGCGGTGGCAAGTCTGGCAGCGGTACCGCTGCGTCGCACCATCCTGCCCGTCCTTCTTCACCCCGACCCCTAAACAGCGCGGGCACGACGGCATACTCGCCCTCCTTCAACCTTTCCTACTCTCAGCACCCCGAGAGTAGCACACCCACACTTCGCGGTCTCTTGACAACGCCCGCTAGCCCATATAGGCTATGGGCAATTACCCATCCGGCCTATCGATTCGGTACTGAAGTCCCTCGCTGCCGAAGGGCGATGCGACGGCTCGACGGCGATGGCCGCCAGCGGTGCCGAGGGGCGTGGCATGGCGTCGGCGGGTAGATCCGGGGATCGAGAGGAGCGCCATGGCACGCGAGGTGAGCGGCGGTCGGGGCGCGGGTTGGCTGACCCGCCGGGGCCGGGCACGGGCGCTGCTGCCCGTCGCCGCGCTCAGCGACGCCCCGGCGTCCGTCGACCGACGGCGACTGGTCGGCGCGGCGCGGCAGCTCGTCGCCAGCCTGCGGGACGGCACCGTCTCGGAGACGGCCTACGACACGGCGATCGTCGCCCGCCTCGTCGCCGCCCGCGACCCAGGTCGCCCGGCTTTCCCGGCGGCGACCGAGTGGTTGCGTCGCCACCAGCACGCGGACGGCTCCTGGGGCGGGCGGATCGAGACCGGGCACGATCGCCTCGTCTCGACGCTGGCGGCGCTCGTGCGACTGGCCGAATTGCCGGACGCCTGGGCCGGTCCGGCGATCTGGGACGGGACGGCCTACATCCGGGGCCATGCGCGCGACTGGCAGGGGGCACCGCACGAGACGGTGGCGTTCGAGCTGCTGGTGCCGCAGCTCCTCGGCGCGGCGCGACAGCGCGGGCTGTCGCTGCCCTACGAGTCCTTCGCCCCGGTCCTCGCGTTGCGCGATGAGAAGCTGCGGAAGATCCCCCCCGGGTATCTCTACGATGCCCCGACGACCCTGCTCCATTCGCTGGAATTCCTCGGGCGCGAGATCGACGCCGAGCGGATCCTGCGGCTGCGGGGCCTGAACGGCTCCTACGGCTGCTCGCCCTCGGCGACGGCCCATGTCCTGGCGCACGCGCGCGACGACGCCGCGGAGCGGTATCTGCAGCGGGTGATGGGGGAGGCGCTCAACGGCGGCGTCCCGACGATCTACCCGTTCGAGATCTTCGAGCGCGGCTGGGTGCTCTACAATCTGGGGCTCGCCGGCGTGGAGGGGGCCGGGATGGGTCCCCACCGGCGCTATCTGCTCGAATCGCTCACCGCGGCGGGACTCGGCATGTCGCGCGAGGGCTTGCAGGCCGATTGCGACGACACCGCGATGGCGCTGATTGTCCTCGGGCGGGCCGGGTACCCGGTCGACCTCGAGTTGCTGCGCCCATTCGAGCGCGAGGGCTGGTTCTCGACCTTCCCCTTCGAGCGTAACACCTCGAACACCGTCAACGCGCGCGCACTGGAAGCCCTGAACGTCGGGGCGGCCGGGGCACCGCCACGCCACCTGCCGCTGATCGCCAAGATCGTGCGTTTCCTGGGGGAACAGCGGATCGACGGGGCGTACTGGCAGGACAAGTGGCATGTCTCGCCCTATTACGCGACGGCCCAGGTCGCCCTCGCGTCGCGCGGCGTCGCCGACGCGTTGCTGGGCGGCACGCGCGCGTGGCTCCTGGAGACGCAGCGGCCGGATGGCTCCTGGGGGCGCTACGGCGGCACGAGCGAGGAGACGGCCTATGCGTTGCAGACGCTGCACGCGCTCGGCATCGTCGACAATGCGCGCGCGGCGGCGGCCCTGGCACGCGGCGCGGGCTTCCTGGCCGGGCGCTTCGACGACACCGATTATCCCGAGTTGTGGATCGGCAAAGGGCTCTACACACCCTACGCGATCGTTCGCTCGGCGGTGATCTCCGCGCTACTCCTCTGCTGTCGGCCGTCGTGACGGCGCACGATGGGCGGCAGCTTTCCGACGAGACCCTGCGCGCCGAGGTCGGTGCCGACCTGCGCGCCTGGTCGACGCGGTACCCGCTGTTCGATCCGGCCCGCTTCCCGGCCCTGGCGGCGACGACGGTCGCCTACCTGCCGACCGCCCGACGCGCCGATCGTGCGCTCGCCGCGCTGGTCTCGCTCTGGATCGTCGCCTTCGACGCGCTGGTGGACGAGCGTGACACCGATACCGCCACGCTCGACGCGCTGGCGACGCGCTATGGCGGGCTCACCGCGGCCGACCGAGGCGCGCGGCACGCCGGACCGTTGCGCCTAGAAGGAGTGGCAGAGCAACTCGACGCCGCACTGCGGGAGATCGTCGTGCTGCTCGACGACTACCATCCGCCGACCGCGGTGCGCCTGTGGTGGGAGCACTCCTGCCGCGCGACGATCGCCGCGATCGTCCGGCAACGAGAGCTCGGACGGACCGGCGCCCCGCCGCCGCGCTACACCGCCGCGTTGCCCTTGCTCGTCGACAGCATCGGGGTCCGGCCCTATCTGGCGGTCGGCGCGATCGTCGGGCGCGAGCCGGGACTGGTGTCGCGGCTGGCCGCGACGACGGCGTTGGCGGGCGAGTGTGCCCTCGCGATCCGGCTCGCCAACGACCTGCGCACCTGGGAGAAAGACGAGTCGGAGGGCGGGTTCAATACGCTCACCGCGCTTCGTGCGGAAGTCGTGTCCGCCGAACCCACGGTATCGGCCACGGTCGCGCATGACAGGACCCTCGCCGCGCTCCGGGCGCGGCTCGCGAGCAGCATGGCGCGTTGCCACGGGCATCCGGCGGCGACCGCGGCCGGGGCGACCGCGTCCGCGATGGTTCGCGTGACGGAGGTCGTTGTCGCCATCTATGCCGCCCATGATTACCACACCTACCGCGAGTGAGGCCATCGGACCGCATGCATCAAGGACCAAAATACCATACCCCACCATATGTCATGCGCGTCGGCCTTGCTATACTGTGTGGGGCGGCCATGGCGATCCATCGCGTCGTCGTGCATGGCACGATACGTTATGCGCCCGACATAGGACGCGCCCATAGCCGCCGGCGGTAGGCGTATCGCGAAGGCGTCAGCGTGAACCGCGCGGAGTGAGGGGCACGGTGGCGCGACACATCGTATCCGAGGGAGCCGACGAGCCGCGCGCCGCGGAACGGGCCACGTGGCGGGGTGACTGGCACCTCGGGTCGCCCCGCCCAATACCGTTGGCACTTCGTCTCGCCTCCACCCATACCTCCCCGACGTCCCCCGAGAACCTGGACACCGAGCGGCGGATCACCCAGATCCGCTGGATCGGTGCCGCATTGTGCGCGGCGCTCGCGCCCTTCGTGGCCTCGGGTACCCACCTCGTTGCGCTCTATCTCTGCCTGGCGGTGGTCGCCGCCTACAACCTGCTATTCGGCCGCGTGGTCCATGGCGGGCGACCCGCGTGGCTCTTCGCCGCCTACGCCTACGGGCTGTTCGACATCGTCATGGCCACGGCGCTCATCGCCGCGACCGGCGGGGGAAACTCGCCTTTTTTCCTGGCGTACTTCCCGCTCGTCGTCCACGCCGCGATCCGCTTCGGGCGCGGGGTCGCGCTCGGTTCGAGCATCGTGGTCGGTCTCGGCTATGGGCTTGTCGGCATGGGGCTACCCGCGACGGCACCCGACGGGTACGGGCAGTTCCTCCTCCGGGTCGGATTCGTCGCGTTGACCGCCATCTTCGCGGGTCATCTCGGCGATCGGGCACGCGCGGCCGAGGTGGCCCTCGCGCGCCAGCTCGACCGGACCCGCGCGCTGCACACGTCCGGTTCGGCGTTGACCGCGAGCCTCGACCCGGCCGCGGTGGCGACGCGGATCGTCGCGCACGGCCGGGCGTTGGCAGGGGCCGATATCGCGATCCTCGCTCTGCGCGGACCCGCGCCGGGGGGGGGCGAGTCGGGCGGTCGCCACACCGATGTGGTGCCGGCGGCCGCGTATCTCGCGAAGCTGATCCTCCAGAGCGGCCTCCCGGATCGGCTCGCGCCGCCGGACGGCGCGACGATCACGCACCACGAGCTGGCCCGCGACGCGGAGTCGCTGGGGGTGGGGCGGCGGGCGCTCCCGCCCGCGGCACTGCTGCGCGCGCCGATCCTGCTCGGCGGGCGGTGGGCCGGCGATCTCCTCCTGCTGCGACCGCGCGAGTTCGAGCCGCACGACGCGGATGTCGTCGGCGCTTTCGCCAATCAGGCGTCGATGACATTGGAGAACGCCCGCCTGTATCAGCTGGCGCGGGAGCAGGCGGCGACCGATCCCATCACCGGCCTGCCGAACCACCGCGCCCTGAAGGAGCGCCTCGCCGAGGAAGTGGCCCGCGCGCGGCAACAGGCGCGTGCCCTCTGCGTCCTCATGCTGGACATCGATCACTTCAAGAACTTCAACGACGCCTTCGGCCACGCGGCGGGCGATGGGGCGCTGCGCGCGGTGGCCGCGGTGCTCCGGCGGAGCCTGCGGCGGGGCGACTATGCGGCCCGCTACGGCGGCGAGGAGTTCGTCCTCATCCTCCCGGATACCGATCTCCGGGCCGGCTCGGCGCTGGCCGAGCGGCTGCGAACGCGGGTCGCCGACCTGGCGGACGACGCGAGTGCCGAGGACTATCTCTCGGCGGCGCTCACGGCCAGTATCGGCGTGGCGGCTTTCCCCGAGCACGGCGACGATCGGGATCTCCTCCTCTATAACGCCGATCTGGCGATGTACCTGGCGAAGCATATCGGGCGCAATCAGGTCTGCCTGGCGACCGACCTCGGCACGGCCCGCGGGCTCGACGCCCTCTTCGCCCAGGTGACCGGCCACCTATCGCGGCCGAACGCGCGGTGGGGGCCTCGCGTCGTCGACGATCTCGAGCGCCGCTTCACGCGCCTCGCCGCCCTCCGTTCCCAGGCGGGCGAGAGGGCGGGGGGCGGGGAGGGCTATTCCATGCAGACGGTGGAGACGGTGACCGCCCTCGCGGCGACCCTCGATGCCAAGGATCACTACACCGAAGGCCACTCCCGGCATGTCGCCACGCTCGGCGTGACGCTGGCGCGCGCCGTCGGCTGCTCCCCCGACGAGATCGAGGTCGTCCGGATCGGCGGCCTGCTGCACGATATCGGCAAGATCGGCGTGCCCGAAGCGCTGCTGAACAAGGCGGGCGGGCTGACGGACGACGAGTGGGCGATCGTGCGCGCCCACCCGGATATCGGGGCGCGTATCCTCGCGCCGCTGGGCACCTTGCAGGAGATCCTGCCGCTGGTGCGCTACCATCACGAGCGGTGGGATGGAAACGGCTATCCCCTCCGTATGCAAGGGGAGGCGATCCCGCTCGGCGCGCGCATCCTGGCGATCTGCGACGCCTACGACACCATGGTCTCCGACCGCCCCTATCGCCGTGGCATCGGCCGGGCCGATGCGCTCGCCCGACTGGCGGCGGCGGCGGGGACGCAGTTCGACCCCCAACTCGTGCACCTCTTCGTCGCGCTGCCGCTCGACGACCCAGCGCCGATCCCGAAGATCGCGGCCGGATAACGACACACACCTGTCCTGGCCGTTTACTCCATCCGAGGGGAGATCCTGGCACTCTCGTGGATAGACTGCTAGAGAATGGTAGCAGATAGAGTAAACGGCCAGGACAGCGCTATCTGTGGCGCGTGGTCGATCAAGACGGTACCATGCTCGACATCCTCGTCCACAGCCGCCGCGACAAGCGCGCCGCGAAGAAGCTTTTCCGCCGGCTGCTCAAGCGGCTCCAGTACGTCCCCCGCGTGCCGATCGCCGACAAGCTGGCGAGCGACGACGCCGCGAGGCGCGCGAGCTTGCCGAGCGTGGCACCCCGACGCCACAAGGGGCTGAACAACCGTGCAGAGAACGCGCACCACCCCACGCGCGAGCGCGAGCGGCAGATGCGGCGGTTCAAATCGCCCGGGCACGCGCAACGCTTCCTCGCCGCCTATGGCCTGATCATCGGCCATTGCCGCCCGCGCCGCCACCGCCTACCGCCAACATCGCCACGACGCTTTCGCCACTTGGCGCGAGGTTGCCGCGTGGCCGGTGCCGCCCGATCCACCGGGTGGCTCGGGCCGAGCACGCCGACGAACGATCCCTCACTGCACCGCATGCTCAGGTTGACAATACCGACGTACCCTCCGCCAGCGCAACAGGCCAATGTCGGGATCAGGCCGCGTCGAAAAGCGCGGTGACCTCCACGCCGAGCGTGGGCAGGAGTGCCGAGGTCGCGCGCGTGCCGCGCCCGAAGACGCCCCGCTCCCGGTAGGCGTCGCCATGTAATTGCAGGACGACGACTGTCTCATCGAGCGGGTTGACGATCCAATATTCATGGATCTTGGCCTCGGCATAGTCGCGGCGCTTCTCGACAAGGTCGCGCGCGGGGTTGTCGGGGCTGACGATCTCGACGACGAGATCGGCGCCGGTCCAGTGCTGCTTGCCGCGCCGCTGGTCGCTCGCGTCGAGCAGCAGCAGCAGATCCGGCTCGCGGTACTTGCGTGCCCGTATCCGGAGCTTCAAGGGCGCATACTGGATGACGCCACCGCGCGGCCGCAGGGCCGCGAGAAAGTCGAGCAAGAGGTACTGCGAGAGCAGTTGATGATCGTCCGTCGGCATCGGGAGCACCTCGATGTAGCCATCGGTGAACTCGATCAGGCGGTTTGCCTTGTCGGCGAGCCAGATGTACGCCTCTTCCTCCCACTGCCCCTGTGCGGCGAGCAACTCGAGCACCAGTTCATCGAGTTGCTCCTGGCTGGTCCTGGTGGTGGCGAAAGGTGGTGCAGTCATGTGCTTGCTCCAATAGGCCCGGCGGCGGGTTTATGGTCACCCCCGCGAGCATACTCCGTACCGGCACGCGGCGCAAGCTCCTGCCATCTCGCGGGTGCGCGGTGCCGACAGGGGATATGCATGGCCTGAAAGATCCGCTCCCTGTGCTGGCCGTTTACTCCATCCAGGGCCGGATACCGGCACTTTTGCGCCCGGACTGCCAGAAGAGCACTTCGGATGGAGTAAACGGCCAGCACAGGTGGATCGCGGGGAGTACGAACGTACTTACGTCGCCTCACTCTTTGACCAACATGAGGTCGGCGATACGTCCCGGTGGACGCCTGGGACTGTCATTTACGTTTTCGTCTGGATACTTTCGGTACGATTCACCCTTGCCTTCTGACTTGTCAAAAGCTACTATTATGGTTAGAGAACGTACATTACTGTAGGATTGGCAGAACGCGAATTTCCCATCCTTTGACTGTCCTCTTTCAAGTGGGAGGAAGTGGTGGCTTCGTATTTTGCTGGGAACCAAGCGCGTATCAGTATTCCGCTTGGGCTCGCGTCGAACATACCAGGCAAAGGGCTACGGCGAGGACAACGCGGTGCTCTGCATGCGCTAGGAGCACACTTCTCCCTCGACCAAGAACAGGCAGCTATGGTGGTCATGCCGACGGGGTCGGGCAAGACGGTCGTACTAATGCTCACCCCCTTCCTCCTCAGCGCAACTCGGGTGCTCATCATCACGCCAAGTCGATTGGTTCGTCATCAAATCACTCTCGGCTTCGCGTCACTCGACGTATTATGACAAACTGGCATCGTTCCCAAGTCGATTAAAGACCCTAAAGTCACGGAGGTGCATAAGCAGCGGCGAACTCCTAATTCGTGGGAGGAGCTACGCGCGTCGGATGTGATCGTGGCGATCCCTAATAGCATCAGCCCGGGTCATAAAGAAATTGCTACCCCGCCCGCAGACCTATTCGACCTGATCCTGGTTGACGAAGCCCACCATCTGCCGGCTACTACCTGGACTGCGGTACTAGGGCGTGTCCTCAGTTGAGGAGGATGACGGAGGCGGCGAGGTGGATGGCGGCGAGGAAGTTGCGCCTGGTCTTGTCGTAGCGGGTGGCGATCGCGCGATATTGTTTCAAGGCGCAGAAGAAATTCTCGATCAGATGCCGCGCCTCGTACAGATCACGGTCGTAGGCGCGCGGGCTCGTGCGATTGCGCTTGGGCGGGATCACCGCCGTCTTGCCCGCCTCTCGTGGCGGCCCAAGCACCCGCGCCTCGGCGTCGTCGCCCGTGTCGGCGATCACGAGCGGGGCCGCGATCCCCGGCAGCAGCGCGTCCGCCCCGGCGAGATCGTGCGCCTCCCCGCCCGTCAGGTGGAAGCCGGTCGGGTTGCCCAGGGCGTCCGTCGCGGCGTGGATCGTCGTGCTCAGCCCGCCCCGGCTCCGTCCCAGGGCCTCGTCGCCGCCCCCTTTTTCCGCGCCCCCGCGCTGTGCTGGTGCGCCCGGACGATGGTCGCGCCGAGCATGGCGTATTCGTCGTCCGCATCGGCACTTAAGGCACCGAAGACCCGCCCCCACACCCCGCTCGCCGCCCAGCGGCTGAACCGCGTGTGGACCGCCTTCCAGGGGCCGAAGCGCTCCGGCAGGTCCCGCCACGGGATGCCCGCCCGATACCGATACAGCACCGCCTCCACGAATAACCGGTTGTCCCGCGCCGTCCCCCCGACATGTCCCGCGCGCCCGGGGAGCAGGGGCGCGATCCGCGCCCACTGGTCGTCCCGCAAGGCGTACCGCCGTGTCATCTCGCCCCCTCGTCGTCAGCGCCCCACGCCCTCCTTCCTACTCTACCACAACTGAGGACACGCCCTAGAGTCTTTCCCCTCCGCACGACGAGTGCTCTTCACTGCAACGCCATTTCGGCGTGACGAACAGGAAATCAAGGGTGAGCCTGTTTATGCCTACCCAATCGGTGAGGCGGTAAAGGAAGGGATCCTCAGCAAGATCGACTTTGTGCCCGTTATCGTACCTGTGCAAGAGGCCGAAGGGGAAGGCGAAAGCACCGAGCGAAATGACCGGGCGATTGCGCGCGAGGTCGAAGCAATATTCCGCCGTGACCGTGCCGACGGCTTCGAGCACCTTATCATGGTGCGAACTGACGAGAGGTCGCGCGCAGAGGTGCTCGCGGCGGTGTACGCTGACGAGACGGCGTTACGATTAGAGGTAATCCACAGCGAAAAAGGGACCAGGGCCGTCGATCAAACCATTAAAAATCTTCGCGGCGGCACAATCGACGGGATTATCTGCGTGGACATGCTTGGGGAGGGATTCGATCTCCCGAAGCTGAAGATCGCCGGTATCCATGCGCCGCACAAATCGCTCTCGGCGACACTCCAGTTTATTGGGCGCTTCGCACGCAGCGGGCCGGATAACCTCGGCCCCGCTACATTCCTAGCAATACCCAATGATATCGCTCTGCAATCGGTGGAACTTTACGAGGAGAGTGCAAGCTGGCAGGACGTGATTCCAGGTCTATTGGAGCAGGGGGTGCAAGATGTGGTGCGGACCAAGAAGGTGCTCTCCGGCTATAAGAGGCTAACCGATGATCGCGACAATGATGCGGCCGATGAGGTGTCGTTGTTCGCTCTTCGCCCTTACTCCCATGTACGCGTCTACAACGCCGTTAGTGAGGTGAAACTGGGTAATACAATCGACTTTGGTTCTGCTGTGTCCATCCAACACCGTTGGATAAGCCCTGCTTCTGCTGTGCTAATAACCAAAGAGCAGCGTCAGCCAAAATGGACCACGCTAGACATTTTCCCAGAGGTGACACACGAGCTGATCGTCATCTATGTGAGTGTGGACCGAAAATACCTCTTCATTTGCTCGTCGTATCGGGATAGTGACGGCCTGTATGAACAAATTGCGGAACAGCTCTGCCCTGGAGGTGCCTACCCTGTCTCAGAGGACACGGCCAAAAAGGCACTCTTGGGGTTGAAGGAACAAGAGCAATTCATGGTCGGTCTCAGGAATTCCTTGCACCGTAGCAGGGCGGAAACCTACCGCATGGTCACGGGGCGCACAGTAAATCGTGCTATCCAGCCCGCTGATGGCCAGTCGTACACGCTCGGACACAGCTTCGGAACGGCGCTCGATGACGGCAAGCCCGTTACTATCGGTTGGAGCGGGACAGGGAAGATATGGAGTAACACGTCGCACCGCATTCCTGACCTGATCGATTGGTGCGAGCGACTTGCCTGTCGATTTGCAAGCCCGGATGAGGTGCTTACGGAATCGGAACTGGATTTCTTTCGCACTGGCAAGGCGATAACCACAATCCCGATCGGTGTTATCTCTGCCGAATGGGAAGAAGAGGTATATAGTCAGCCGATGTACATTCGATATGTTGATAGTGCAGGAAATGCACGCCAGACCGACCTGACCAATACCGACTTAGAAATAGACCAGGACCTTACGACCACCACTGCGGCTCACATTCGTCTCGTTGCTCCCAACATCGTGCTACCAATAGAGTTCCGGCTCGATCGAGGAAACTGGTTCTCCCTACCCAACGGTGATCCGTATCGCATCGAGATCCTCCGAGGTCGGCAAGAGCTATCACTTCTAACATATTTGAACGATCATCCCCCTATGCTCTACTTTTGGGACTTCTCCAGTCTAATACGCGATACCTACTATCCGACCCCGCCCTCGTCCTGGGCTCCATTCCTGCCGGAATGGATTGAGGTGGTGGATTGGGATGAGCGGAATGTGGATGTCACGTCCGAGGTAGCCCCAGGTAGGGGAGGGAAGTTATCGGTTCACGAATATACGGAAGCACATGCGCGCGCCGAGGGCTGTAACCTCATCACTGTCGATACCCTCCTGAAAATAGCCCTCTCAAGCGGCCACGATCGGCTCCAGCGCTGGGGCCGCGAGGCTGACGGTGTAGCCGAGGCGCTCGAGGCGACGCACCAGCCGCTGCTCCACGCGCTGTCGCTCCAACTGGTCGAAATACGCGACGCCGCGCTCGTGGTAGGGCTGCCGCCGGGTCAGGAGGTGGTAGACGATCACCAGGATGGTGTGCCCGAGGGCGACGAGCGCGCGCTTCTTACCCCGCCGGGCGGCGATGCGGCGATACTGGGCGGCGAGGTAGGTGTCCTTGGTCTTGCTCGCGACGTGGGCGATCTGGATGAGCGCCTGGCGCAGCGCCTGGTTGCCCTGGCGCGTCTTGCCGCTCAGGCGTTTGCCGCCGCTCTCGGCGTTGCCCGGGCACATCCCCGCCCAGGAGGCGCGGTGCTTGGCATCCGGGAAGCGGCTCAGATCGGTCCCGAGCTCGGCGAGCAGCACCTCGGCGGAGCGCGCGCTGCTGCCCGGCACCGTGTCGAGCAACGCGACCGCCGCCAGATCCTCCCGCAGGCGCGCGGCGATCGCGGCGCTGACCCGCTCCATCGCCTCCTCCAGGTAGTCGAGATGGCGCAGGTGCTCGGTGAGCAGGAAGGCGTGGTGGTCGGTGAAGCGCCCCACGACCGCGCGGGCCAGTTCCGCCCGCTTGGCCCGCAGGCGGCCGCGCGCCAGATCGGCGAGTCGGGTCGGGTCGGTCGCCCCGGCGAGCAGCGCCTCCAGGATGGCGCGCGCCGAGACGCCGCGTACGTCGGTCATGACCGACGCCAGCTTGACATTGGCGTCCTCGAGCACCGCCTGGAGGCGGTTGGTCAGGCGCGCGCGCTCCTCGACCAGGTGCGTGCGATAGCGCGTCAGGTCGCGCAGGTGGCGCTGCGCCGGCGAGGGGATGAAGCTGCCGCGGATCAGCCCGTGGCGCAGCAGGTCGGCAATCCACTCCGCGTCTTTCACCTCCGTCTTCCGCCCCGGGACGGCCTTAATGTGGTACGCGTTCGCCACTAGCAACACCAGCTGCCCTTCGAGCAGGTTGTACACCGGTCGCCAGTAGCTGCTCGTGCTCTCCATGGCGACGTGGGTACAGCCCAGGCCGGTCAGCCAGTCCAGCATCGCGAGCAAGTCGTCGGTCATCGTGCCGAAGGTGCGCGTCGCCTTCTGCACCCGCCCGTCGTCCGCCGTCGTGAGGACGCACGCGACGACGAACTTCTTGTGGATATCGAGCCCGCAGCAGCATGGGTAGATCACCTGCATCACGCACCTCCTCCGCAACCCACACCAGGTGCGACCGTCGGCGGGGTGTCCGCGAATACGAGATACGCTCCTGCGTGCTGCCCACGGGGGGCGCAACAAACGGTGGTGCCTGGGGACACCCGGGTCCAACTGCTGTCCGGCTCGGAGCACGAATATCAACCGACCTCTGGTGCCGACGACGCCCGGCCAGTATAGCCATTTTCATGACCGGTGGCGGGCCGCAGGCCGGGGGTAACTGCTGGCGAATTGGCGCTGAGCGGCGCTGTGGCGTGGTGATAGCGGCGGCGGCGGGGGAAGTGCGCTATGCTCGGCGGCCAGAGCCGCCCGAGGGCCGCCCCGCTCGGCGTATGTGAGGAGGTTCGTGATGTCGCTGCACCCGCTCGCCGTCTCCCTCGTCCCGGAAGATACCGCCCGCGTGGCGCGCGCCGCGTTCCCGAAAGGGAATAACTATCTCGCGCTCCGCGACGAGTTGGGGGCGATCTTCGCGGAGCGCGCCTTCGTCGCCTTGTTCTCGGCGCGGGGCCGCTCGGCCATCGCCCCCGCGCAGCTGGCGCTCGTCACGATCCTGCAATTCGCCGAGGGGCTGTCCGACGTGCAGGCGGCGGACGCCGTGCGGGCGCGCATCGACTGGCAATACCTCCTGAGCCTGGAGCTGGACGACCCCGGCTTCGACGCCTCGGTGTTGTGCGAGTTCCGCGCCCGGCTGCTGGCCGGCGAGCAGGAGACGCTCCTGCTGGATACCCTGCTCACCCTGTGCCGCGAGCGCGGGCTGCTCAAGGCCGGCGGGCGGCAGCGGACCGATTCGACCCATGTCCTGGCCGCCGTGCGCGCGCTCAACCGGCTTGAGCTGGTCGGCGAGGCCATGCGCCACGCGCTCAATTGTCTGGCCGTCGCCGCACCCGCCTGGCTCCGGGCGCAGGCCCCGCCGGACTGGGCCGATCGCTACGCCCGCCGCGCCGAGGACGACCGCCTACCGGCGAAGCAGGCGGCCCGCGACGCCCTGGCGCTCACCATCGGGGCGGACGGCTACGCCTTGCTCGCGGCCATCGGCGCGGCCGACGCCCCCACCTGGCTGCGCGAGATCCCGGCGGTGGACACGCTGCGCCAAGTCTGGGTGCAAAATTACTCCCGCGACGACGCGGCGATCCGCTGGCGTGCCACGGAGGATACCCCGCCCTCCGCCGCCTTCATCAGCTCGCCCTACGATCGCGACGCCCGTTTCGCGCGGAAACGCACCACCCAGTGGGTCGGCTACAAGGTCCATGTGACTGAGACCTGCGACGACGACATGCCACCACTGATTACCCACATCGAGACCACCGCTGGCCCGGTGGCCGATGGGGACGCCATGCCCGTCATCCACGCGGCGCTCCAGGAGCGCGACCTCCTGCCCAGCATCCACATCGTGGACACGGGCTTCCTCGACGCGGCGCTGTTGGTGAGTAGCCGGGCCGACTTTCAGGTCGAACTGGTCGGGCCGACGCGCGGCGACTACCACTGGCAGGCGCGTGAAGGGACGGGGTTCGCGACCGCCGATTTCCGGATCGATTGGGACCGCCAGCAGGCCACCTGCCCGCAAGGCCGCACGAGCATCAGCTGGACACCGGCCGTCGACAAACGCACCAACCACGTCATCAAGATCAAATTCTCCGGGCGCGACTGCCAGCCCTGTCCGTGCCGCGAGTCCTGCACCCGCTCGCGGAAATATCCGCGCCGCGCGATCACCGTCCGCGCCCGCGACGAGTACCACGCCCTCCAGGACGCCCGGCGGCGCGAGGCGACCCGCGCCTTCGCGACGGCCTACGCCAGGCGCGCGGGCATCGAGGGCACGCTCTCGCGCGGCGTCCGGACCTGCCGCCTTCGTCGCACGCGCTATGTCGGCCAGGCGAAAACGCATCTCGGCCACATCCTGACGGCAGCGGGGCTGAACTTCCTGCGCCTCGGCGAGTGGTTCAGCGCGCGACCGCGCGCCAAGACGCGCCGTACCCCCTTCGCCAAACTGATGGCCCAGCCGATCGCCGCGTGAGGCCGATCGAATTCGCCAGCGGTATCAAGGATCTCGACTTTGGCCCTTTTTGCGCTTACAGCCCAAACTTCTTTCGGAACAGTGCCGTGCCCATGGTCCTGTTTGCGGATCGCGTCCCGTTGCGTAAGATGGGGCTTCCTGCGGGCCGGTCTGGAGGAGCGTGGGGAGGAGCGTATGCCGAACCCGGCACCGGTGCTTGTCCGTTTGCTCGCGATGTTCGCCCCGGCGTTCACCGCGCCGACCTTCGCGCACGCGCTGCCCCTGGCCTACGGGGCGATCCTCGCGCCCGGTCGGCGCACCGTCGCCGCCGCCCTACGCGCCGTCGGCCGCAACGACGAACGCCACTTCACCACGTATCATCGCGTCCTCAATCGCGCCGCCTGGTCGCCGTTGGTGCTCAGCAAGGCGCTCCTCGGCCGCATCCTCACCGCCTTCGTCGGCCCCGAAGCGCCGCTCCTGTTGGTGATCGACGACACGCTGGAGCGCCGGTACGGGCGGCACGTGGCCTACAGGGCCCGCTACCACGATCCCGTGCGCTCCGCTTCCGGCCATGTGGTGACGACCAGTGGCGTGCGCTGGCTCTGCGTCTGCGCCCTGGTGCGCGTCCCCTGGAGCAGCCGTCCCTGGGCACTGCCCTTCCTCACCGTGCCCTACCCCACGCCCGCCGTCAGCGCGCGCCTCGGCAAGCGCCATCGCACCGTCCCGGCGCGGGCGGCGACGTTGATCCGCCGCATCCGGCGCTGGCAGCCCGATCGGCCGCTCCTGGTGACCGGCGACAGCGGTTACGGGGTGGTGGCGCTGGCGCGGACGTGCCGTGAATGCGGGGTGACGCTCGTCGCCCGCCTCCGCCTCGAGGCCGCCTTGTACGCGCCCGTCCCGCCGCAGCCGACCGGCAAACCCGGCGTCAAGCCCAAGAAGGGGCCGCGCTTGCCGACGCCTGGCGCCCGGCTCGGGGATCCGACGACGCCGTGGACACGGCAGGCGGTGCGCTGGTATGCCGACGCGGTGCGCGCCTTCGACGTGACGAGTGGGCTGGCGCTCTGGCATCGCGACGGCGAGCCGCCCGTCCCCATCCGCTGGGTGCTGCTGCGCGACCCGTCGGGCGAACTCCGGCCGACGGCCTTGTTCTGCACCGATCAGGAGGCGACTCCCGCGCAGATCATCGCATGGTACGTCGGGCGGTGGAATATCGAGGTCACCTTCGAGGAAGCCCGTCGCCATCTGGGTGTCGAGACCCAGCGACACTGGAGCCGCCGTGCGGTCGAGCGGACGCTGCCCTGCCTGCTCGGCCTCTTCAGCCTGGTCACGCTCCTCGCCGACGTCCTTCACGGGGCCGCCCTACCGGCGCGCCAGAGCGCCTGGTACGCCAAGCCGGAGGCGACTTTCCTCGACGCCTTGGCCGCCGTGCGCCGCCACCTCTGGATGAGCGGCCAGGCGAATGCGCCAACCCCCATGCGCGCACCGGATGTGGCCGATTCACCGGCCCACCTCTTCGCCGCCCTCGTCGACGCCGCGTGCTACGCGGCGTGAAAGGACTCAAAAAGGGCCAAAGTCGAGTCGAGAATGCGGAAGAGCCAATTAACATGATCAGCCACACAACTCGCCGATCCGCGCGACGAGCCGGTCGTAGTCGCCCATGGCAGCGGTGTGGTCGATCGGCGGGCGGACCGGCAGCGGGGTCATCGCGCCACTCACCCACACGACCGTCGCCTCGACGGTATCCGGGCGCGGCCTGACCAGGACAACGCGGCGGATCAGGCTGCGGAGCAACTCCTGCTTGTTGGCCGAGGTGAGACGTCCGCGCGCCCACAGGGTCGGCAGGTGGCGGCCGAGATCGCGCAATTGCGCCTTCATCGCGGGATCGAGCGCGGGCGTGGTCGGCTGGACCGCGAAGCGCCCGGCCGCCTCACGCGCCTCGGCGAGTGCCTGCAAGGCCAGCTCCCAGCGCCGCTCTAATTCTGCGGCGACGAGCCGGTTGTCGGGATCGACCGCCTGGTATTGCCTTTGCGCCAGGCGGGCCTCGTACTCGGCGCGGGCGACATGGTCGGCGTACGGTACTGTCAGGTAAAGTTGAGCCGCCCCGGCGTGCGATACTGGGGTATGGATGAGAGACCTGCCGACCACAACTATAAGCGCCATCGTTTCCCGCCCGCGATCATCGGCCACGCCGTGTGGCTGTACTTCCGTTTCGCGCTGAGCTATCGCGATGTCGAGGAGCTGCTCGCCGAGCGCGGCGTGATCGTGACCTACGAGACGATCCGGCAATGGTGCCAGAAGTTCGGGCAGGCCTACGCCAACGAGTTGCGTCGGCGACGCCCGCGCCCTGGCGATAAGTGGCACCTGGACGAGGTGTTCGTCAGCGTCAACGGCGTGCAGCAGTACCTCTGGCGCGCGGTCGATCAGGACGGGCACGTGCTCGACATCCTGGTGCAGGCCCGGCGCGACAAGCGGGCGGCCGTGAAGTTCCTGCGCAAGCTGCTGAAGGGCCTCGCCTACGTGCCACGCGTGGTGATCACCGACAAGCTCGCGCGCTACGGCGCGGCGCGGCGGGAAGTCTTCCCGAGCGTGGAACACCGGCGGCACAAAGGGCTGAACAACCGCGCCGAGCATTCCCACCAGCCCACGCGAGAGCGCGAACGACGGATGCGGCGGTTCAAGGACCCGGGGCACGCCCAGCGCTTCCTCGCGGCCTACGGGCCGATCGCCGCCCACTTCCGCCCGCGCCGCCACCGCCTAACCGCCGCTGACTACCGCCAGACGAGAGTTGAACGCTTCGCCACCTGGCGAGCCGTCACCGGCAGCCCGGCGATGGCCTGACCAGCGATGCCACCCGCCTTCAACACGCCTGTGGTCACCGGCCGTCCTGCCAGTTCGACTTTACCTGACAGTACCGGCTCGGCGGCCTGCTCCACGACTACTACCGCGAGGCGGCCCGATCGGCGGCGTGTCTGCGGATACGGTTTCCGCACGCTACGCTTGGTCACGGGCCCGCGAAGTAGAGGCGGCGGAGGGACCGGTCGGTGCCGAGGGTGCGGTAGGGTGGCAGCCAGGTGTCGTCGGGCAGGAGGAAGTTGGGGGTCCAAGGGACGCTGGGGTGGGTGTGTTTCCAGAGCGCCACCGCCTCGCGGAAGGCGTAGTGCGAGTAGCCGCGCATGAACTCGCCCAGGTAGATGTCGGCGACCCGCTGGTCGTCGCGGATGATGAGCATATTTTCCTGATTCGTATCGGTGCTCGGCTCGCTGAAGTTCGCCGAGCCGGTAACGACGACGGGATGCGGGCCGAGGGGATCCACGAGCATGTACTTGGTGTGGATGTACTTGACGTGGGCGTTCGGCAGGCCGGGCAGTTCTTCGAGCCACCGGTCGAAACCGTTCGTTGTGATGCTGGTGGCGACGGCGACGATGACATTGGGGAGGGCGCGGATGCGGCGGATATCGGCCTTGCCCTTCGCGAGGCCGCGGCCATTGCCTTCCTTTTCCATGAGGGCCAGGCGGAGGACCCCGTCGGGCAGCTCGTAGACGACCTGGAAGTCCTTATGCATCCCGAAGGCGAAGGTCATGAAGAGTGGTCGCCGGGCCTGGTCGAGGAGGGTCCCGGCGATAGCGGCGTACCACTCCAGGACGCGGAGGCCCTGGCGCGGGGAGAAGACGACGGTGGTGTCGGCGACCCAGGGGTCGGGGGGGGCGGGATTGTTGGTCGCCACCCAGGCACGTTCGGCGTCCGCCTGCGGGTTGCCTTGTAGCTCGTCCCAGTAGGCCTTGTAGGCTGCGGCGATGGCGGGGTCTTCGACGAGGTGCCCGCAGTTGGCGTGGCCGAATATGCCGTTCTCGGTCAGATTGGTGGAGCCGGTCCAGACGGCCACCGGCCGACCATTCTTGACCAGGACGAAGAACTTGTTGTGCATGAGCTTGCCGGTGGTGCGCGGGATGCAGAGCGCCTCGATCTGGGCCGCGGCTATGGCCTGGGCATTCTTGCTGCCTGGCCCGGAAGCGCCGGGGATCGCATCGTAGAGGACTTTGACCGCGGCACCAGCGACCGCCGCCGCCCTAAGCGCGGCCAACACGCCGGGCCACTGGAATTCGTAGATCGCGCCATAGAGGGCATAGTCGGCGCTGTCCGCCCGGGCGATGAAGGCGAGGAGTGCTTCCAACAGCCCGCGCGAGAGCCACTTGTACGCTGGATCGCCGACCTGATCGGGTGGTTGGTTCTGGAACCGTCGCGCGTATTCTTGCGAGGCGATGGCGCCGCGATTGAAGAAGACCGAGTGGCGGCCACCGACCTCTTGTTCCGTCCGGATCCCCACCGCAACTGCGGCACCCTCCGTGAGTGCCGCCGGTTGACCGTAGAGTGGGAGCACCGTGTACGTATAGTCGTGTGCCGGCTTGGCGCTGTAATCGGCCCACTGGAACGTCTGGAACGGGTGTTCGCGACTGGAGACCTGGCCGCCGGGGCCGAGGTGGGGATCGGTCGCCTGGAAGGTCTTCATGCCTTTCAACCAGGCGCGCTCGTTCTCGGTGTGGTCCTCCCGCTGGATGGCGAAGCCCAGGCACCCCTGGCACTGTGCGGGGTCGAGGTCGAGGCCCAGCAGTACCACATGGCTCCCGGCGATGGCATTCACGGTGAGGCCATGCTGCTTTCGCCGCTTCCGCATTGGCACCACCTCTCTTACTCACGACGCGAGTAGTTGCACCATACTACATCGCGAAGATACCCGCCGCAAGAGGCTGCGGGGGGCTAGTCCCTAAGATGCCGCTGGCGAACCGGGGCTGTAGGCCCTGCTGGGCCGGGAAGGTCATGCCGCCGGGGCGAGTCGTGCGAACGCGGATACACGCGTCTGCGCACGTGGGCGCTCCGCGAGCCACGCCGCCAGGCGGTGGACATTGAGCGCGGTGGCGATGAGCAGGTGCAGGAGGCGCGTCTTGGCGAGCCTGCGGTAGCACGTCCGGCGCAGGGCGCCGATGGACACCCCCTGCGAGAACGTTCCCTCGATCCCGGCGCGGGCGTGGTACCGCGCGCGGAACTCGGGTGTGCGTTGGCGCTGTCGCGCGTCGTGGAGCGCCTCGTACAACGGTCGGGGGCGGATGGCGAGGGCGCGCTCGCGGCCGGAGGACACGCAGCGCTGGCGGGCCGGACAGTCCCGGCAGTCGGCGTAGTCGAAGCGGATATTGATGATGGCGTGCCCGGCGCTGTCGCGCGTCGGCTTCCAGATCTTGCTGGCCCGGCCCTGCGGGCAGATCGCGCGCTCCTGCGCCCAGTCGATCGCGAAGTGGGCGGCCCCGAAGCCCGCCCCCGCCCGCGCCTGCCAGCTGTAGTCCTCGTGGATCGGGCCGAGCAGGGTGCACTCGTGCTCCCCCTGGCTGGTGACGAGGTGGTCGGCGGTGACATAGCTCGTGTCGACGAGGTGCTCGCGCGGGGTGAGACCGCGGGCGGCCAAGCGCGTCTGGACGACCGCCGTCACCGCATGGTCGACCGTGGTCGCCACCGTCGTGTCCACGTCGGTCACGATATTCGGCAGATCGTCGTCGCAGGTCTCGGTGAAGTGGACTTTATACCCGGTCCACGCCGTCTCGCGTTTCTTGCTGTAGCGTGCCTCCGGGTCGTAGGGCGAGCTGATCACCACCGCCGACGGCGGCAGATCCTGCGCCGCCCGCCAGCGGATGGGCTCCTCGGCGTGGAACTGCTGCACCCAGACCCGCCGCAGCGTCTCCACCGCCGGCACCTGCGCCAGCCACGCAGCCGTCTCGCTCGCGAAGGCCATGGCGAGCAGGGCGCGCCCATCGGTGCCGATCTGTTCAGCCAGGGCGGTGCGGGCGGCGAGCGCATCCGGCAGGCGATATTCCGCGAAGCGGCGACTGTAGCGCGCGAACCAGTCCGCCGGAACCCACGACTCGAGCCACGCGGGGGCCACGGCGGCGAGCGTGTTCAGCGCGTGGCGGAGGGTCTCCCCGACCAGTTCGAGCCGATTGAGCACGTGGATCGCCGCCAGCACATGCGTCGAATCCGTGCGCTGCCGACTCCGTGGCTTGACCAGACCCTCCGCCTTAAGGGCGGTCAGTAGCGTCTCGAACAACACCGCTTCGGCGCCATTGGCAATGAGGCGGTCGCGGAACTCGCTCAAGACAGACGCAGCGAAACCGGGGTCGTCCAGTTCCAGGCACAGGGCGTACTTCCAGTCGATGCGCCCGCGCACCGCGTCGGCAGCCTGGCGATCGCTCAGCCCCTCGGCGAATTGGAAGATCGTCGCCAGGGCGAGTTGTGCCGGGGCGACCGCCGGTTGGCCATCCTTGGGGAACAGCGCGGCGAGCTGCGGATTCGTGAAGATGGGGCCGAGCGCGTCGTACACGCGCAGATAGGTATTCCCCTTCGGGAAGGCGGCGCGCGCCACCCGCGCGGTGTCCTCCGGCAAGCAGTAGACGAGCGGCGCGCGCAACGACATCGGCGGCCTCCTTCCGCGACCCGCCGGCGTAGCCCTCCGCTCCCGACGGGCCACTATCCCACCACCGCGACCAGGCCGCGCCGCTCAGACAGGGTTCGCCAGCAGCATCTGGTTAATCGGAGATTACAAGATGATCGCCGCCTGACTGCTGTGGGGGCAGGATTCACGCTGCCAGTGACACGCCGCGACGAAACGCACCGCCCCAGTTCTGACACAACCGTTCAAGTCGCCAGGCCACGCCCGACGCTGCCTCGCCGCCTATGGCCCGATCGCCAGCCACTGCCGCCCGCGCCGCCACCGCCTCACCGCCGCCGCCTATCGCCACCAACGCGACCAAGCCCGTGCCATCTGGCGGGAGTCACCGGCGTGGCCGCCGCCGCCTGATCCTTAGGTTGGCCTGGGCCAATCACGACGCTGAGCGAACTCCTCACCATCCTACCCGGTCAAGTTGACAGTGCCGTTCGCCGGAAGGGTCCGCGCACGCCTTATCTGAATGGTCTTGTTGTCAGGTGAGCAGCGCCACCAGGCGCCCCAGTCGACTGCCGCGCCGACCGGCCGTCGCGGCGCGCGGGTGGAGGACCGCATCGCAGCCGATCCAGCGCCCGGCGGCGGTCAGCGCCAGAACGAGATTGACCAGCGCCAGCATGATATAGGTCCAGTACCACTCGTGCGGGACCGCGGAGAGGCCGAGCCAGAGGTTCACCCCCTGCACGAAGCCGAGGAGTCCCCCGAGGCGGGTCAGCACCCCGAAGACGAGCAGGACCGCCGCCGTGGCCTCGCCGAGCCAGATCAGCCAGCCGAGCGTGCCCAGATTGGGGGCGACCACACCGGTGAGGAAGTCCTTATAGAAGTCATATTGCGGGGAGGCGATCTCCTTGCCGACCCAGTCGCAGAGGCCGCCATTGCCGTCCCCCACCCCTTTGCCGGGGTCGCACCCGAACCGTGGGGGGAGTTTCCAGAGGGTCTGGGTGTACCAAAGGTAGCCGATCGCGATGCGGACGAGGCCGAGGAGCGGCCCCGTCAATCGGTTGATCGCTGCCTCCCCGCCACCCCGTAGATCGGCCTCGCTGCGTGTCGCCATCGTGCCCTCCCTCGCCCGTCGCCGGGCCATCCGGTGGTGTCGTACGTTCTTCGGTGTTTGCCGCTTGTTATCAACATAGCACACGATCCTTACGACGATATTACGGCGAGGCGGCGAGGTACCATCGCGCCTATGCCACATGGTGGTCGGTGCGAAGAAACCCGCGCCCGTTCATACTCTCGTAAGGAATTCCTGCTACGATAGTCGAGCATGGTGCTTGCGAGGGGTGAGCAGCCGGCCGCGTCGCCGCGCGCGCCGAGGGAGGGTGAGACGATGACCGCAGCCATACTGCGCGATCAGGCGCAGGGGGGGGGGGGGGGCCCTTCCTTCCCGTGGAAGCTCTGGATCTACACCAATTACGACTGCAACCTACGCTGCACCTATTGCGTGGCGAAATCCAGCCCGAATGCGCCGCGCCGCGCGATCGGGCTGGCGAACGCGCGGCAATTGGTGGACGAGGCGGTCGCGCTCGGCTTCGAGCATATCTTCTTCACCGGCGGCGAGCCGTTCATCCTGCCCGACATCTATGCGATGCTGGCGCACTCCTCGGCTCGGGTACCGACGACGGTCCTGACGAACGCGATGCTCCTGCGCGGCGCGCGCCTGGAGAAGCTGATCGCGATCACCAACGACAACCTGATCGTCCAGGTCAGCCTCGACGGTGGGCGCGCGGAGGACCACGACGCGTACCGTGGCAAGGGTGCCTGGGAGAAAGCGGTCGCCGGGATCAGGCTGCTCCAAGAGGCGGGCTTCCGCGTCCGCCTCGGCACGACCGAGACGCCCGCCAACGCGGCCCACCTGGATCGCTTGCGCGCCTTCCGCGAGGAGCTTGGCATCCCAGAGGAGGATCATTTCATCCGCCCGCTCGCGAAGCGCGGTTACTCGAAGGAAGGGCTCGATCTCGGCATGGGTAATCTCCTCCCTGAGCTGACCGCCAATCTCGACGGCCTCTTCTGGCACCCCCTCTCGACTGACGCCGATATGCAGGTCAGCAAGAAACTCTTCCCCCTGGAGCGGGCGGTGCGGGGCGTTCAGCAACAACTTGACACGATGGCGCGTACAGGTGGTGTGCCGCTGATGACCTTCACTTGAGGCTGAGCGTGCGGCTCCCGTGGGGAGTCAACGGCGGCGTGCCGCGCACCAAGCGCTTGCTGGTGCGAACGAACCGAAAGCCGGAGGAAGACCGATGATCCATGCCTATATCCTGATCGAGGCCGAGCCGACGCGGGTCCAGGAACTGATCGAGGAACTGCGCGATATGGAATTGGATGGCTCGGTCATCAAGCAGATCCACGCGGTGACGGGACGCTTCGAACTGATCGCCTACGTCGAGAGCCCCGACCTCCGCTCGCTGGGGAATTGAACGACCACGGGGATCGCGAGCGCCGTCGGCGTCCGCAAGACCGAGACGTGCATCGTCGTCTGGTGAGGGGTGCAATGAGCGAAGCATCATCGCCGCCCGTCGCCGATCTGACCCTCGATGTCGGGCATGAGGGGTGCGGCACCCTGCTCGTCGTGCTGCGCCAGCGGATGACCGGGCTGGCTCCCGGCACGATCCTGGAGGTGATCGGTTATGACCCCGGCGCACGCGAGGATCTGCCGGCCTGGTGCCGCATGACAGGCAATGAACTGGTGCTGATGCGTGGCGATCTGCGTCGTGATACGCCGATCCATTACTTCATCCGCAAAGGCGATCACTGATCGTCGCAAGAAAGGACGATGACGATGGCAAAAATGCTGGTCAGTATCACGCACGCGAAGGATAACCGGGACAAGGCGACGATCGGCTTCGTGGTCGCCAATGCGGCGGCGGCGTCCGGCGTGGAAACGGCGGTATTCCTGACCTCCGAGGGGGTCTATCTCAGCCAGCGCGAATACAACACCGACATCCACGAGGAAGGCTTCCAGCCGCTGCCCGCGCTGATCGCGAGCTACGTCGCCAATGGCGGGCAGATCTGGGTCTGCTCGCCCTGCTTCAAGCGTCGTGGCCTGGTGGAGGATCAGTTGGTCGCTAACGCGATCATCACCGGCGCGGGCAAGGCGGTCGAGTTCCTGGTAGATGGCGCGGCGTCGATCTCCTATTAAGGCGGTACCGCATCGCGCTTTCTGTGGATACAGCCACCCTGCCGCGAAGGGGGCACAGCTCCGCCGCTGTGCCCCCGCCATCGCTGCCTCTCGCGGTGAGCAAGGGACGGATCGGCTACCGACGCGCCCGGACGCTGGCGGTGGATCGCGGGGGTGCCGCCTGCGGCCCTGGCGCGGCCTTTCATGCTTCTCCCGGACGAATGACGAGTGATAGTGGGATGCGTCAGAAATCAGATAACGCCTGGTAGAATGGCCCCGTTCTGGTAACGTAGCGGCGTGAGCCGTCGCGTGAAGGAGACACCCATGCCCTGCCCCCACGGTGCCATGACCACGACCGTCGAACCGCATCGGCGCACCGCGCTGGGCTAGCAACCTTCCGCCGCCGCGCCTGTTGTCGGACGTTCAACGAGCGTACCGGCACGTCATTCAACCATCTCCAATACCCGACCGATCGCGTCCTGCTGGTCGTCCTCTGGCGGCTACGCTACACGCTGGGCCTCCGAGACCTGGCGGAGCTGTTCTTGGAACGCGGCTTGTCTTCAGCCATGAGTCCGTCCGCGACTGGGAGGCGCGCTTCGCCCCGCTCCTGACCGAGTGGTTGCGCGCCAGGCGGCGCGGACAGACCGGTACGCAGTGGCACGCGGACGAGACGTATGTCAGGGTCGACGGCGCTTGGTACTCCCTCTACCGCGCGATCGACCGGGACGGCAACCTCGTCGACACGTTGTTGAGCGAGCAGCGGGACATGGCGGCGGCCCGGCGATTCTTCCGGCAGGCGCTCGACATTGCCGGGCACGCCCCCGAGCAGGTGACGACCGACGGGCACGACGCCTATCCGCGCGCCATTCGCGAGACGCTCGACGATGGTACCACGCATCGCCGCAGTCGCTATAAGAACAATCGGATCGAGCACGATCATCGCGGACTGAAGCAACGCTATTACCCCATGCGCGGCTTCGGTTCGTTCGACTCGGCCGCCCGTTCCTGCGCAGCCTTCGCGGAGCAGCGTCAGTATTTTCGCGCCCAGAGACAGTCGGGCGCGCGTGCCCCACAGGCGGAGTGCCGACAGCGGTTCCAGAATCGCTCGGCGACCATCGTGGCCGAATGAGTCGCCGCTTGATCGCATCGGGGGCCGCTTCCACGCTGCCCACCGCACGCTCCAGCTACTCCTGTCATCCCATTCCTGACACATCCGCCCCCACTGGGCGGGCTAGGGGCGTTCCCCCGCTGCCCAGAGGAAGACGTTCTCGTAACGGATACTGCCGTCCGGGCGGGTGTGGGCGCGGTCGGCCCCCGCCAGATTTCTCTGACGTCTTCGTTGGTATTTTGTGACGCCGGCCGCTGTGTTGTCCCTGACGCATGCGGTCGCATGGCTGGCGCGGTTCGGCGCTGCTCCCGCGCCGGTCCTGTCAGGGTTCGGGGCGTGACTGGGGCGCCGGTCAGGCCGTGTCGACGGGCTGATCGCGCGAAATAATCGCACTGCCGCCGTCGCGCCCTCGCTCCATACGACGGATGGCGCGCGATTTGGCCGTGAGCGGCGTGGAGCGGCGGCGCACCGCTCTGGGCTAGCGCACCTTCCGCTGCCACGCCTGTAGGCGGGTCTTCAAAGAGCGGACTGGCACCCCCTACAATCACCGGCAATATCCCACTGATCTCGTCCTACTCGTCGTCCTGTGGCGGCTGCGCTACAAACCCAGTCGCCACGATCTGGCCGAGGTGTTCCTGGTCCGCGGCTTTGTCTTCAACCACGAGGCGGTGCGTGACTGGAAGGCCCGCTTCGCCTCGCTGCTGATCGACCGCTTGCGGACCAAGCGGCGCGGTCAGGGCGGGATGAAGTGACATGCTGACGAGACATACCTGCGCATCGAGGGGCGTTGGTGCTACCTCTACTGGGCCATCGACCGGGATGGCAGCCTCGTCGAGGCCCTCCTGAGCGAGAAGCGCGACATGGAACCAGCGTAGCGGTTCTTCGCGACTGCCCTGGAGGTCGTCGGTCAGGCGCTCACACAGATCACGACCGACGGGCACGACGCCTACCCGCGCGCCATACGCGAGACGCTCGGCGATGACGTCACCCACCGCACCAGCCGCTACAAGAACAACCGCAGCGAGCAGGACCTGTAAATTGTCGCGGAGAAGTCGGCAGGATTGTCGCCTAAAATACGGCAGCGAATGCGGTAGGCTCCGCCCGACGGACTGGCTTCGTTGGGCGGGGAGGCCGAAGGATGCTGAAGTATATGGACC
>JAABUT010001444.1_pt1 | contig 26988 bp, 17 predicted proteins | sample 5559281 | NCBI WGS metagenome assembly JAABUT01 (sample SAMN10711880, study PRJNA513359) | rock metagenome | isolation source: Antarctica rocks | place: Antarctica: Victoria Land, Ricker Hills nord | collected 2016-01-04
CTTTTAAAGCTGGGCTTAAAGCTATTGCCAAGTTTTTACACCTTAGCATGAACCGTTGCCCAAAGCTGCTGACTGTTAAAGATCGAAAAACCCTATTTTTGGCCGGAATTGTGCAACAGCCACTTGATGAAAAAGAACCAACAAAATCAAGAACGGCTGATCGCTCGTCCGCGCACCCGTTCGGCCCCACGCTCCTGGGCGATGATATTACCAGCGGCTCTTGCATTCGGAAAAAAAGCGGCTGAAATGACAAAAGGTTTTCTGCAATTTTCCCTTTACAAACCTCCAACCGAAACATAATTTCAATAGCTTAGGCATTTCGAAATATTTTCTCTTTCCATGAAAAAACTAATACTGTTTTTATCGATACTTTTTTTTGTTGATGTGGTGATGGCGCAAAAAATCCAGTCGCCATCCGAATTTTTAGGTTATCAGTTAGGCGATCAATTTACCCAGCATTACCGTATTGCCGATTATTTCAGATACATCGCCCAGGAATCAAAAAACGTAAAGTTAGTTCAATATGGAACCACAAATGAAGGCCGGCCGTTACTGGCTGCGTTTATTGCTTCGGGTGAAAACATCAACCGGCTGGAAGAAATTAGGAAAAACAACCTCAGTTTAGCAGGGTTGGGTTTCGGACAGGGCAATACTAATTTCCCGGCCATTGTTTGGCTGAGTTACAATATCCATGGCAACGAACCCAGTTCCAGCGAAGCGGCCATGCAAATGCTTTATGAACTTGTTGATCCATCCAACACCAACACCAAAAGCTGGCTGCAAAATACGCTTGTGGTAATTGATCCTTGCCAAAACCCGGACGGACGCGACCGGTATGTCAATTTTTACAATCCGGCCCATGCTACGCCGCCCGATGCTGATCCTGCTGCACGGGAACACCGGGAAACCTGGCCGGGCGGTCGCTACAACCATTATTATTTCGACATGAACCGCGACTGGGCTTGGCAAACGCAAAAAGAATCGAAGGAAAAACTGGCTTTATACAACCGGTGGCTGCCCGAAGTGCATGTAGATTTCCATGAGCAGGGCTACAATGCGCCTTATTATTTTGCGCCTGCTGCCGAACCTTTTCACAAAAACATCACTGCCTGGCAGCGGGAGTTTCAAACTACGATCGGGAAAAACAACGCTAAATATTTTGATCAGAACGGCTGGCTGTATTTTACCAAAGAAGAGTTTGACCTGCTGTACCCTTCTTACGGCGATACTTATCCGCTTTACAACGGTGCTATCGGCATGACTTTCGAGCAGGGCGGCATCGGTGCCGGTTTGACCATCAAAACTGCTGCTGGTGATACTTTAACGCTGGCTGATCGTATTGCACATCATTTAGCTACCGGTTTAAGTACGGTTGAAATTACTTCGGCAAACACCAAAAAATTAATGGAAGAGTTTAAGCGTTTTTTTGACCGGGCCAGAAGCGACCCGCCCGGAGAGTTTAAAACCTATATTGTTAAAAACGAAAACCCCGACAAGCTGAAAGCACTGGCAAAATTGTTCGATAAAAACAGCATTCAATATGGTTTCGGCGGCGGAAATACCTTGAGCGGCTTTAATTACCTCAATGGGAAAATAGAAAAGTTTAAGGTAGAAGTTAACGATATGATAATTAGTTCGGCGCAGCCAAAAGCAATTCTGTTAAACGTTTTGATGGAACCTAAAACGTTTATGACGGATTCCAACACTTATGACATTACGGCCTGGTCGCTGCCTTATGTTTACGGCATCAAAACTTATGGCATAAAAGAAGCATTGAGGCCACAAGCAACAGCAATGAAAATGCAGCAAGAGCCGGTTTACAATCAGAATAAAGCTACTTACGCTTATGTTTCTGCCTGGAAATCCATAGAAGATGTAAAATTTTTGGCTGCGCTGATGCAGAAAGGCATTAAAGTAAGGTGTTCCGAATTACCTTTTGAAGCTGCTGGTAAAAAGTTTGATGCCGGTTCGCTGATTATTGCCAGGGCCGGCAACAACGGACTGCGCGATCATTTTGATGAACTTGTACAATCAACAGCAAAAACATTTGGCCGTAACTTAACCCCTTTAGCTTCAGGTTTTGTAGAGAAAGGAAACGACTTGGGTTTTTCTTCCGTTCATGCCATTAGCAAACCTAAAATTATGCTGGTTACGGGCGAAGGTGTTTCGGCTTCGGCCATGGGCGAAGTTTGGTTTTATTTTGAAAAGGAATTGCACTACCCGGTCAGCCTGATCAACGCAAAAGATTTAAACCGGGTAAAATGGGGCGATTTTGACGTAGCGGTTTTCCCCGATGGCAATTATCCGGATTTCCCTGCGGAAGATGTACAAAGCTGGGTTAGCGGTGGCGGAAAATTGATCCTGATGGAAAGTGCTGTCTCAAAAGTTGCCGGTAAAAAAAGCTTCGGCATAAAACTAAAAGAAGATAAGAAGCCTGATGCGGAAGCTGATGCAAAAGCGGGTTCGAAAAAGAAACCATACGAACAGATTAAAGCGTTTGATGCCCGCGAACGTAACGCGATCAGTGAAAATATTGCAGGCGCTATTTACAGGATCAACCTGGACAACACGCACCCGCTTGGTTTTGGCTTCCCCAATTACTACTTCAGCTTAAAGCAAGACAATAATTTATACGAGTTTCTGGAAGATGGCGGCTGGAATGTGGGAACCATCCGCAAAAATGCTTACGTAGCTGGTTTTGCAGGGCAAAAAGTTAAAGCGCATTTACAGGACGGTTTGCTGCTGGGCGTGCAGGAAATGGGCCGCGGAAAAATAGTTTACCTTGCCGACGACCCACTTTTCCGCAGCTTCTGGGAGAATGGAAAACTGCTTTTTGGCAATGCTGTTTTTATGGTGCATTAATTAATTGCCTGTAAAATCAAATGTTATTGATAAAATGATAAAGGTTTACTACTTTTGAGTTGCAAATAATAATAATATTTGTATCAAAATCAAATCTAATGAATGGGAACCACTGCAATAACATTTATTATATTAATTGCTGTAATTTCGCTTTCCATATCAGGATGGATAGCTTTTAAGCGTTTATATAAAGCTATGTTTTCCGATGAGATCACCTTTATAAAAGGGGATAAAAAAGTTACCATCTCCAATAGCTTAAATACCAGCACTAAAAGAAAAGAGCTGGTTAGTTTATAATGGATGAACATCCTTCATCAATTGGAATCAGTGCGCATTCTAAAAAGGCAACATCTTTAGCATCCTTGATTACCGGTGTAGAAGCAATAGCAGTTTTAATTCCTAATCCGGTAATCAAAAATGTTGTTATCATTAGCGCTCCTTTTTTATCTTATATATTCACCATTTTTTGTAAAAGCATTATACATGCCATTGAAAGCAACAGAGGGATCAAGGTTTACAAAAGTTTGATCGAAGATTTAGAAGAACAATTGCTACAAAACCAATCCCCGGAAATAAAAAAACAACTGGAAAAAGAACTTGTCAAACTCAGGGGAGACCTCCAACAAGCTAAAAAAGACACTATAAAGATAGTAGTTTATCAAGTTCTATTCTAATTGCCCCCTTTTACCCTGTTCTTTTCCGCATCCGCGCCGCTTTCGTGGCGGCGAGTTGCAAGTTTGCTGTTGCCAAAGTTGTAGGTAAAAGTTAAACGGGCAATGCGTGATTCCTGTTTTTCGTTAAAATCAATATTAACACTCTGGTATCTACTGTTTACTTTGCTTATTCGTGTGTTAAAAATATCGCTGACAGATAACTTTAGGTTTGCTTTTTTCTGAGCGAAAGAACGACTTAAACCCGCATCAAATGAGTATTGTGGTTTGATGTGAAAAATACCGTAAGTAAGCGCCGACTGATAATCCGAAGAAACCTCTGCTTTAAAGGCTTTTCCAACCAGAAACGTTTGTAATGTTTTGAACTGATAAGCGGCCTGGCCAGAATTTAGGTTCGCTCCGAGAAGGGAATCAGACTTAAATCCTAAATAAAACCCATTTAAATTAACATTGCCAGACCACCATTTTGTAAAGGTAAAAGGAGCATTAATGTTGATGTTGTAAGAATTCTGGCTTTGTAAATTCAATTGAGTAGCGAAGGTTGCTTTGTCTTTTGTGAGCAAGATATTTGTGATCACATCTTTGGTATGGCTGTAGCTTAAACTTACATTAATCGTTTTGTTGTAAGTGTAATTCAACTCATAAGATTGCGTGTATTGTGGTTTTAAAAACGGGTTGCCCTGGCTGTACGTGTATTGATCGAGATAATAAACAAAAGGGTTTAAATTATCGTAACTCGGGCGGTCAATTCTTCTACTATATGAAAAACCAAGGTCGTTTTTTGCAGATAAACTTTCATTCAAAAACACACTGGGAAAAAAGTTTAAATAACTGCGGTTTACTACTTGGTTTGTTGTAATTAAATTACCGTTTGAGGATGTATTTTCTGCCCTTAAACCAACTTGTACAGATAGCTTTTTAAAAGTTTTGCTCAGGTTGATATAACCAGCATTTACTTTTTCGCTGTAAACAAAGCGGTTGGTGCGCGAAGTATCATTGATAAAACTACTGCCCGATAGCTTTTGCGCCTGTAAATCATTGTCTGTTTTTACACTGCTCAGTTTGATACCGGCTTCCAGTTTGACGATCTTTTTAAAAGATTTGGTATAATCTGCTTTTGCTGTATTGATGGTGATAACAGATGGTGTTTGGTTTTGCAGTGGTAAAGGTGCATGTTGCAGATCGCCATTGGCCAGAAAAAAATCAGTATTATATTTTGCAATGCTGTTGTTGTTGAACCTGGAATAGTCCAGGTCAATGCTTAACTCCTGTCCGGCCGTATCGATCTGTAATTTATCATTCACATTAAAAGCAAAATTCCGATATGTTTGATGAATGTTGGAGGTTGTGTTTTGCATAGAATCGGTAGAAGAAGGATTGGAACCAATCAGCGTATGGTTGATATTATTGTCCTGCTCCCCGTTAAAGTAACCGTTAACTAAAAAACCGATCGTGTTTTTTTTGGTGATATCGTAATCTACGCCAGCCCGGTAATTGTTGCTGTAATTGGTTTGGGGCATAAAATTTTGCTGGGTAAAAAAAGTATTGACGTTCTGAATGTTCACAACACGGTTAATCAATAAATTATTGTAACGCTGATTATCGTTATGGCTGTAAGAGCCAAAAAAATTAAACTTGCCTTGTTTATGGTTCAATGTAAGCGACTCGTTGCTTTTTGGATAAACGCCATAACCGGCGCCAAGCGTCAGGCTGCCGTTTGTGCCAACAGATTTATTTTTTTTGAGTTTGATGTTGATGATACCGGAATTTCCGGCAGCATCATATTTTGCAGAAGGATTGGTAATAATTTCGATGGATTGGATGGTGTTTCCATCGGTAGAACGCAGCAAAGTAGCCAGTTGTGCGGACGAAAGATAAGTAAGCTTGCCATCCAGCATCACCGTTACGCCTTGTTTGCCTTTCAGGCTGATGTTGTCGTCTTTATCAATGGTAACACCGGGCGCTTTTTCCAGTATTTCCATCGCCGAGTTACCGGCTGCCAGCACGCTGTTCTCTACATTTAAAACCGTCCGGTCTGCTTTTCTTTCGATCAAAGGCTTTTGCGCAACGATGGACACGCCTTTCAGTTGTTGGCTTCCGGCCACTAATACCAATTTTTCTATGGTAAAAGAAGCATTGGCTTCGCTGATGGCAAACGGTTTGGAAAAAGTTTTTTGATAGGCAATTACACTAATTGAAACCAAATAATTTCCAGCCGAAATACCGGAAATCTGGTACTGGCCTTTGCTGTCTGTTAATGCTCCTTTTACCAGTGAAGAATCTTTGGCTTTCAACAAACTAACCGTTGCATAATCCATCGGTTTTTGTTGCTGGTCAACCACTGATCCGGAAATTGTTGCGGTTGATTTTTGCTGTGCATAAGTGTTCAGGCTAAATAATGTTGTTGATAAAAGAAGTGCAATGGAGGTAAAAAACTTATTCATGTTAGTGATTTTTTAGGCAAAAAATTCCCTGAAAGAAAAACTTTTCTTTTTAAAATGATGATTGATTTAATTTTAGAGAGCTGACCCGAACGGTAATCCGGGCCTTATTTGTATTTTTCTTTTTGTTGTTTTTTGTAGTAAGATGCAGCAAGTTGGCATTTGGTTACAGCATTTTCAATATTTATTTTTTATAGGTAAAAGAAGCATTGGATGTGTTTGTGCTTATTGTTCCTACGGCAGAAAGCGATCTTATTTCAACCAGCCCAACGTATTAGTTTTATGCCGATAAAAGGAGTATTTTCTTTTGAAGAAGATCTTTCCTTAAAATGGAGACAAAGATGAAATAGAATATCAATGCTTTTCCTCGTGATGTTTGGTGCTGTCTTTCAAACAAACCAATCCGGTTTCGGTCATTTTAAAATTTGCCAAACGCTTGCCCCAGTTTTTGTCTTCGTCGTTCCAGCAATCGTATAAATTTACATTGCGCAACATCTGGCTCAACCCTTCATCAACAGTAACAATTGAATTTAAGGGGATTTTAAGCGTAAGGTCAATTTTTTGACCGCGCCACAATGCTCTTTTTACCGGCAATAATTTGCGGTCGAACTTGATGACGGTATCTTCCTGAACAAAATTATAAGCAGTAGAGCGGGCATTCTTTAAAGCTTCCTGGTAATTTGGCCCTTGCGAACGAAAGGATTCCACCAGGGCCGGCCACTCGTTATCGCTTTTTTCTACAAAGAGCGAAACGTTGTCCGGGCTGATGTCGCTATCGCTTTCATCCGTCGTGTTGACTACAATCCTGTTGGCAAAATTATCTTTTTTGATGCCCAAGGTTGCGCTGTCTTCTTTGGTCAAAAGTTTAACATTGTTTAGTTTAAGAAAGTAATGCTGATTTTGCGTTGGCGCAATATTCATTTCCTGACTGAAACTGGCCGTGGATTTAAAGTCGGACGCTATTTTTGAGGCATAAAAAACAACTATACTTAAAGCCGCGATCCATCCGATCAGCAATACAAAACCAACGGAGCGGCCAAGAACGATCCGGGAGAATACTATGCGGATGGTAAATAGGATCAGGCCAAAAAGAGGAATAACGCAAACCAGAAACCCACAGAAATATAAAATATTGCTGAATTCGTAGTTAACAATGTTGAACGGTGAAAGCCCGTGGGTAAATACAGATTTGTTGGCCGAATACACAATTAGTGTGATCAGCAAAGCAACGATAGCACAGATACAGGCAGCAATAATAGCAACGGCAATCAGCTTTAAAAAGATTTTACCGCTTCCGTTTAGAAAACGTTTCAGGAGCAAAAAAAATTCGCCAATAAAATCACGAAGCTTGTAAATAAAGGGTTTGGCTTCGAGGTTGGCGTTGGACAACGATTGCCTGACGTGTTTCAGTTCTTCATCAAAGCTTTTTTTAAAACCCTGCAAGTCAGCTTTTTCCCCTTTCATCGCCATCTTTTCTGCGCGTGTATTAGCTCTCGGAATGATGATCCACAGAATAATATAAACCAGCAAGCCGCTTCCGGCACCGAAAAGCGCGACGGCAAAAGCCAGCCGTATCCAAATCGGTTCGATGCCAAAGTAGTTGGCCATACCGGCAGCTACACCGCCAATCAAATGGTCTTCCGGGTCGCGGAACAAGCGGCGCCCGGCAGCAGGGTCAGTGGTTCCAGAAGTAAAAACAGGTTCGCGTTCTTCGGTAGAAAAATCTTCGATCGTGCCCATTTGCAAAATAACGGACGTAACATCAGGCGTTTCGATTACTTGTTTTCCTTCACGCTTCAATAGTTCCGCAAACATTTCGGCAATACGGTTTTCAATATCCGTAGTTATTTCAAAGCTGTCGTCTGTCCCGGCAAAATGCTTTTTGATGCCGGTCATGTAGTTTTTCAGGATGTCGTATGCCTCTTCTTCGATATGAAAAACGGTGCCGTTTATGTTGATGATAATTGTTTTATTCATGATTAGGTAATGATAATAGGTTTAGGAGTTGTGATTTCTGTCTTTTAAAGCTACTTCTACGGCGAAGGATAATTCCTGCCAGGTTTTGTCCAACTGTTTCAGCAGCACCAAGCCTTCCGCCGTAAGTTGGTAATATTTCCGCGGCGGCCCGGAAGTTGATTCCACCCAGTTGTAGCTCAGCAAGCCATTGTTTTTAAGGCGGGTGAGCAATGGATACAAAGTGCCTTCTACCACCAGCAGCTTTGCTGTTTTTAATTCGGCAATAATATCCGAGGCATAAATTTCCCCGCGGGAAATAATAGCGAGAATACAGTATTCCAGTATTCCCTTCCTCATCTGGGTTTGCGTGTTTTCCAATATCATAATACAAAGATATATGTTTACAATTGTATCTTGCAATACATAGTACTAAATAAATTAAAATATTTTTTAAAAAAATTTGATTAGTGGGAAAATGCAATTTGTCCGGGCAAACGGCAGCTATGAGATTAGTTTGATAGCTAATTTGTTATAAAAATTTAACATGCTTCTTTTATCACCTAAAAGTTCGTGTTGATCATTAGAAGTGAAAAGAAAAGCTAAGGTTTGAACAGTATTTTTTAGGTGATAAAAGAAGTATCCGAACAAAACCGGGCAAATTTTAAACAAGATTTATTTTAGAATGCTTTTTTTGAATTAATTGCCCTAAACTTTTATTTTATTTTGCGCATTTTTTGACTTTTATTAAAATTAATACTTGTTTAGGCTTTTATTTTTGCTAACTTTCAAAATCATTTAACTAAAACCATGTAATGAAAAAAATTTTACAAACTTTTTTGCTATTTCTTTTTCTGATAGCCTCGACAGTGTATGCACAAACCCGCACCGTAACCGGAACCGTAACCGGAAGTGATGACGGACTGCCTTTGCCAGGTGTAAGCGTTGTAGTAAAAGGGATGAAATCCGGTACACAAACAGATGAAAAAGGCAGATTTTCTATTCCTGTTCCGGATGGCGGGAATACGCTGGTGTTTACTTTTATAGGTTACGATACACAATCTTTGCCTATCACCGGCTCCCGGTTCAATGTTGCCCTTCGATCTACCTCACGGGAACTGAGTGAAGTAGTGGTGAACGGCTACACCGTACAATCGAGAAAAGATTTTACCGGTTCTGCAGCACATATCGGTGCAGAAGCATTTGCAAATAAGCCGGTGCAAAGTTTTGACCAGGCACTGGCAGGGCAAGCCGCAGGTGTGAGTGCAACTATTCCTAACGGTGTTTTAAACAACCCGCCGGTTATTCGTATCCGTGGCTTTAACTCTTTATCTTTAAGCTCCGATCCGTTATACATTGTTGATGGCTTACAGGTAATTACCGGACAGGTTGGCAATAGTGCGTCCAACAGTCCGCTGTCGGATATTAACCCGGATGACATCGAATCCATCGAAGTTTTGAAAGATGCTTCTTCAACCGCTATCTATGGTTCCAGGGCAGCCAACGGCGTAGTGGTCATTACCACAAAAAAGGGTAAAAAAGGCAAAACCCAGGTAAACTACAGCGGTTGGTACGGTTTTAACAAGCCGATGAATTTAGCTTCTGTTTTAAATGCACAAGATTATGTAACCATAAAAAACGAAGCCAGGAAAAACGCAGGTTTAACATCTGTTTTTTCCTTGCAGAATATCAACGGAAGCCCGGTTGATACGCGCTGGTATGATTATGCTTACCGTACAGGCCAGTCTCAAAACCACAGTTTAAGTGTTTCGGGCGGTACAGACCAAACCAATTATTTTCTGTCGGCTAATTTTAGCAGGCAGGGCGGTTTTATCACCAAAAATGATTACAACCGGAAAGCTATTCGAGCCAACATACAGCATCAGTTGGTTAAGCATATCAATATTGGCGCTAATTTCTCTTACAGTAACTCTTTTAATACTGGTGTAAATAGCGGTTCGCTAAGCGGGCAAGCTTATAATACTGGCGGCTTAGCCCGTTTGGCTATTTTGCTTCCGCCCAATTTGTCTCCTTTTAATGCTGATGGTTCTTATAATATCAGCGGGTCAAATTCCATTGGTTTGCAAAATGGTATTTCCGGCGTTACCATCAGTTATTACAATCCTGTTCCGTTGATTGATTTAGACCGCTATACTTCTGAAAACAACAATATTACCAGTAATTTATACGCGGAGTGGGAGCTGGTAAAAGGACTAAAGGCAAGAACAAGTTACGGGTTGGAATACCTGAACGTTACCAATGAAACCTTTCAGAACTCTATTCATGGTGATGGTTATACCAATAATGGCTTAGCTCTAAATACGCAGCAAAAATATAACCGAGAAGACTGGACGAATACTTTGTCATATTCCCACACTTTTGGCGGAGGTTATAATCTAAATGTTTTGGCAGGTTATGAAAGGCTGAGTACTTTAACGGATAACTGGGGTGCACAGGAAACAGGCATATCTGATCCTTTTTATACTACTTATCAGGGCGGTTTCAGTACAGTTGTTGCTGCAGGAAATAATCAAAACACTCAAAACACTACTGCTTTTGAATCTACTTTTAGTAATTTATCTTTTGATTACAAAAAGAAGTATTTGTTAAACGGCAGTTTTCGCCGTGATGGTATTTCGCAACTTGCTGCCGGGCACAAGTACGGAAACTTCGGTGGAGGCTCAATCGGTTGGGTATTTTCAGAAGAAGACTTCTTTAAAAATTCCGGGCTTTCCAATGTATTTTCTGATGTAAAGATCAGAGGTGGTTATGGCGTAGTGGGCAATTCAAACGGGTTGGCGCCTTATGCTGCTTTGTCCAGCTATAATTCAGGCCTTTACGGTACTAATGCAACTTTACAATTTAACCAGGCGGGCAATCAAAACCTGAAATGGGAAACCAGTAAAAAAACAGATGTAGGCTTGAACTTTGCGCTATTGAATGGCCGCATTGCCATTGATGCTGACTATTACTACAATAATATAGACGGTTTGATTCAACAAGCCAGGCAGGCTCCTTCAACCGGAATTCCCGGACCCACCACAGCTACCTTAAACACTATTTTTGCAAACGTAGGCAGTATGTGGAACAAAGGCGTAGAGTTTGGGATTACGGTTAAAGCGATCACTTTAAAGAACTTTAGCTGGAATACAAATTTTAACTTTAGCACTAATAAAAACAGGGTAACCACGCTGGCAAATAACAACGCAGATTTGTTTGGCTCCACCTCCAGCTTAGAAACATCTAATATCACCCGTATTGGTTATTCGGTAGGTTCTTTATTTACAGTACAAACTGCGGGTGTGAATCCGGCGAACGGGCAGCGGATTTTCGTTAACCGATTTGGTCGTCAGGTACAATACAACCAGGTAGGCACGCCAAGTAAATGGACTTATTTAGATGGTACAACTGCACCGGCTATTGATGGCACATTGGACGGTATTGTTGCCGGGAATGCCATTCCCACTTATTTCGGAGGCTTCAACAATAATTTCGCTTACAAAAACTTTGATTTAACGGTGAACATCACTTATTCCGGTGGTAATAAAATTTATTACGGCACAAGAGGTACGTTGCTTGATCAGAGGTTCTGGAACAATTCTACCGACGTTTTAAACCGCTGGACAACAGCCGGACAAATTACCGATATTCCGAAAGTTGTTTATGGTGATAATTATTCCAACGGTTCTGCTATTCCAATCAGTGAAAACGTACAAAGCGGTGCTTATGCTAAATTAAAAACCGTAAGCCTGGGTTTCAGGGTTCCTGCAAGATACCTTTCCAAAGCAGGTATTTCTTCTATAAGAGTATATGCCCAAGCTTATAACCTTTATACCCTTACCAAATACAAAGGATCTGATCCTGAAATTTCCAGCAACGGAAGTTCCAATACAGCTCCCGGAGACGATAGAAACTCTGTTCCGTCTGCCCGCTCTTTTACATTTGGTGTTAATGTTGGCTTTTAATGATTAACGAAATGAAATTTAAAAATAAGAATACCAGAATCATACTATATGCTTCTGTGCTAAGCGTTATGCTTGCAACAACAACTTCCTGCAAAAAAAACTTCCTCAATACAGTTCCGGTAACTAGTTTTTCTCCTGCAACAGCCTTTAATACGCCTGCCAGAATGCTGGCTCAGGTTAACGCTTTGTATGAACAACTTAAAAGCGGTTACTTATTAGGCGGACGTTATGAAGTTTACGGGGAATTAAGGGCAGATGAATTTATCAATGCCAAATCCAACGGAGTTACCGGTTTGGATACCTGGAACCAGAATGTAAATTCCGGCACGAACGAAGTAAAAAATACTTGGCAGTATGCTTATCTGACTATCAACAGTTGTAATGTTTTTTTGCAAGGTTTAAGCGACAATCCAAATGTGCTTGATGCTGCAACCAGTGCCCAGTATGCTGCTGAAGCTAAATTTGTGAGGGCCTACTCCTATTTATTGCTGGTACAGCTTTACGCACAGCCTTATACCGCCAATAACGGTGCAAGTTTAGGCCTGCCTCTAAGGCTTAAAGCAGAATCCGGTACAGGCAGTAACGATCTGGCCCGTAGTACAGTAGCACAGGTTTACCAGCAAATATTAAGTGATTTAAATGCTGCTGAAACAGGTTTGCCATTGACGTACGCAACTGCTGCCCTCAATACTTCCCGGGCGCATAAAAACACAGCTATCGCTTTAAAAACAAGGGCTTACCTGAACATGGGCGATTATGCTAATGCGGTAAAAGAAGCTGCCAAAATTGTTACGTTAACCGGAAGTGCTTATCAGGCGCCTACTGGTGTAGCTAATAAATTAGAAACCAGCGATGTAACCGTGTTCAACAGCAGTTATACCGGCCCCGAAGCTTTGCTCACTATGATTTTTGCTTCAAACGATCAACCTGGTTCGCAGTTTGCATTAGGTTCTTATTATACGCCTGGTACAGAATATTGGTTAAATCCGGCAGCTACTATTGCTGATCCTGCTTACAGCAGTGCAACTTCAACAGACACGCGTAAAACATTGCTGCAGGTTACTGGTGGGCATACTTATTTAAATAAGTGGAAAACTACACAGTCTCCTTACATAGATTATATCCCTGTCATCCGTTATGCTGAAATTATGCTGAATTATGCTGAAGCCGCTGCCCGCACTAACGATTTGGCGACTGCCACAAGGTTGTTAAATGCCGTGCGCCGCCGTTCTGATCCGGCTTATGTTTTCCCGGTTACGGCCACAGCTACCCAAACTGCTTTAATAAATACCATCTTAACAGAGAGAAGGATTGAGTTGCTGGGGGAAGGTTTTAAGTCATTTGATTTGATGCGATTGCAGCAGCCGCTGCCTGCTAAGTCAGGCCCTCCGGGAAATGCTCCTGCCGTAGCGCCAAGTGCGCCTAATTATATCTGGCCTATTTCGGGTGATGAACTGGCATTGAATAAATTGTGCCAGCCAAATCCATAACACTTAAAATATACCGATAAAAGAAGCATCACCTCACCTTTCCACCACAATTTCAACCCGAAGGTTCTTAACCGCTTCTTCGGGTTTTTTGTTGTCGTACAATGGGTTTTCCCCGCCCATGCCAAAGCAGTGAACACGATCAGAAGTGATACCATGCTGCAGCAGGAAATTTTTAACGGCCCAGGCCCGCTTTTCGGATAGGTGCTGCAAATAATTTGCATCTGCAAAAACATTGGAATTGGTATGGCCGATCACTTGGATCTTACAGCTTTTGTTTTCCTCCAAAAAGTTTAACAAACGGTTCAAATCAGCACCGGAAGTATTGACGATAGCCGCACTGTTCGGCAAAAATTGGATATTATAAAAATTGATGCGGCTGCCCGCTTTCAGCTTTTGCAAAGGATAATCCTGCTGGTTCAACTCTTTTCCCTCAGGCAAAAAATCATTCAGCAACACGTATCCTTTTTTATGAATAGCAACTGTCAAACGTACGTCAGCAGGCACCTTAAAACTGAATTTTCCGGTCAAAGAATCAGAAACAGTGCTTGCTACGGTTTTGCCTGCGGCATCTTCTGCTGTTATTATTGCTGAAAGTGGTTTTGTGCTTTCTTTATCACTAATTGCTCCGGAAACCAAGATCGGCGGTATTTGGGACGGCAGCGTTTTTTGTACAGATGATACAAACGTAAACCCTTTTCCGCCGGGATAAACGTTGTCCACCAACAAAATATAGCTTTCGCCTTTGCGTACGCCGACCGGTTTAGAATAGCTTTTACCCAAACCCGGCCGTGTAAAGAGATCTGTAAAATTATCCTTTAATCCTGTTTTTCCTACAATTGAAGGGTCATTACGGCTGTTATTGGTACGAACCGGATGGTTATAATCAATCGTTTGATCTGCGGCATTAGCAGTAGTTTCTTTAAAAAGCATCCAATCGTAATCATCCTGACCTTGAAAAGGTATGATCTCAAACGTCAGGAAACCATCCGCAGGAATGCTTAAACTGAACCAGCAAGTGTTTCTTTCCTTTTCAAACAAATAAGCCGGGCGGTCCTTCTTTTGCGGATATTCCTGCTTATGGCCAAAACCAACCGCACTGTTTTTAAAGATGTATTTTTGGTTGATGTTAAGGTTGACGGCTTCCGCGTAATCTCCTTTAAGCATATCCTGACCGCTTACTTTTAAACTAAAAAGCCATAAACTTAAAGCAAGAAGCCATTTGCTGTTCATTTTTGTTCGAAAGGATAATTGTCAGAAAGGATAAAACAAACCATATATTTCACTACAAATACACAAAGAATCCCAATTATTGTATTGTTAAAAGTTTTAGAGAACGATGCTGTTAAGCGTAAGTTGCGGCAGTATGCTCTTTTTTTACAGCTAAATTTAATGTTTTTCCAAAGATCAAAGCCAGGTTGTTGGGAATATGTCCGGCAGGAAAATTAAAGCAAACCGGATAACCGTATTCTTTTACTGCTTCAAAAATGATTTCTTCGGCTGTTTGTCCGAACGGGATATCGTTATCCTTCAGTTCCGTAAATCCGCCAACCATTAAACCGGCCAGTTTTTCTAATTTTCCGGCACGTTTCAAAGTGCGTATCATCCGGTCAATAGCATATAAATATTCGCCTACATCTTCCAGGAACAAAATCTTCCCGTCATAATCAGGATCAGAAACCGAACCAGAAACCGCAACCAATAAAGCTAAATTCCCGCCCACTAAAATGCCTTGTGCTTCACCAAAACGGTTTAGTTTTTCTGCGGGGAAAGTATAGCCGAAAGTTTCTCCAAATAAAGCTTTTCTTAAAGTTTGAAGTGATGCTGCTGATCCGTCGGGAATGGTTAAAGGCATTTGTCCGTGAATACTTTGCAAGCCGAAAGCAGCGAAAACATGTGCATGTAAAACGGTAATATCGCTAAAACCAACAATCCATTTCGGTGCTTCTTTTATCGGCATAAAATCTACGTCGTCAATGATCCTGATCGTACCGTAACCGCCGCGTGCAGCAAAAATCGCTTTGACGCTCTTGTCATTGATAAAACGTTGCAGATCGGCAGCACGCAAGGCATCATCTCCGGCAAATTGATGGCAAGAGGCAGTTACCGTTTCACCCAAAACCACTTCCAGTCCCCAGGATTCTAAAAGCATTATTGCGTCCGTCATCGGGTGCGGCAGTTTTTTTGCCGGGCAGGTGATGGCAACTTTATCGCCTTTTTTTAAATATGGCGGCTGGATAATATTCATATAAATCAAACCAAATTTTAACAGCGGGCAAATTGGCTTATCTTTGCAAATTAAAAAAATCCCCGCAAATACATTGGAAAAACATCAGATTAAAAGATATACCGTAACCGCAGCGCTGCCTTATACCAATGGGCCGGTACACATTGGACATTTGGCCGGCGTGTATATTCCGGCAGATACGTATGTGAGATACCTGCGGTTGAAAGAAAAGGACGTAATTTTTGTTTGCGGTTCGGATGAACACGGCGTTCCGATCACTTTAAAAGCCCGCAAAGAAGGCGTTTCCCCGCAGGAAGTGGTAGACAAATATCACAAGATCATTGGTGATTCTTTCCGTGATTTTGGTATTTCTTTTAACATTTATCACCGTACTTCTTCGGCAACGCACCACGAAACGGCGGCGGATTTTTTCAGGAATTTGTATGATAAAAACGTTTTTACAGAAGAATCAACCGAACAATATTTCGATGAAAGTGCCCAGCAGTTCCTGGCCGACCGGTATATTGTAGGCACATGTCCGGTTTGTGGCAACGAAAATGCTTACGGCGATCAGTGCGAAAAGTGCGGCACTTCTTTAAACCCGACAGACCTGATCAACCCGCATTCTACTTTGTCCGGGCAGCCGCCGGTGTTGCGCAAAACCACCAATTGGTTTTTACCGCTGGATAAAATGCAGCCTGAAATTGAAGCTTATGTAGAAAGCCATAAAGAGTGGCGGCCAACGGTTTTCGGCCAGTGTAAATCGTGGTTGAACGGCGGTTTGCAGCCAAGAGCCATGACGCGCGATTTGGAATGGGGGGTAAAAGTTCCCGTAGCAGGTGCAGAGGGAAAAGTTTTATACGTTTGGTTCGATGCACCGATTGGTTATATTTCGGCTACAAAAGATTTGCTGAATGCCGATCTGTCCGAAGAAAAAAAAGCAGCATACTATATCAAAAATATACCGGTAAAAGCAGCATCGTGGGAAGATTACTGGAAAGCAGAAGATACTAAACTGGTGCATTTTATCGGGAAGGACAATATCGTTTTCCATTGTATCATTTTCCCGGCAATGTTGATGGCGCATGGCACTTATCATCTTGCCGATCAGGTTCCGGCAAACGAGTTTTTAAACCTGGAAGGCGACAAGATCTCTACTTCCCGCAACTGGGCCGTTTGGCTGCCGGAATATTTAAAGGATTTTCCGGGAAAGCAGGACGTGCTTCGTTACGTACTTACGGCTGCTGCACCGGAAACCAAGGACAATGATTTCACCTGGAAGGATTTCCAGGCGCGCAACAACAACGAACTGGTTGCTATTTACGGCAATTTCATCAACCGCGTGCTTGTTTTATCACATAAATATTTTGATGGCAAAGTAATGCCGGCCGGTAGTTTATCAGAGCAGGATCAGGAAGTGGTCGAACAGTTAAAAGAATTTCCGGATAAGATTGGGAATGCTTTGGAGAACTACCGTTTCCGCGAAGCCTTGTCCGAGTTTATGAACCTGGCACGTGTTGGCAACAAATACCTGGCAGAAGAAGAACCCTGGAAACTGATTAAAACAGATTCGGACCGCGTACAAACCGTATTGAATATTGGGTTACAAGTAGCTGCAAACCTGGCGATTTTATCGCAACCCTTTCTACCACACAGCGCGGATGCTTTGTTTATCCTACTAAATCTGTTGCCGCAAAATTGGGACAAAGCCGGAACAGTAGATCTTTTACCGGAAGGACATCAATTAAAAGAAGCTAAACTATTGTTTGAAAAGATAGAAGATGCGCAGATAGAAGCGCAAATCCAAAAATTACTGAACACCAAAATGGAAAACGAACAGGTAAAACTGCCTTTGATTGAAGCAAAACCGAATATTAGTTTTGAGCAGTTTGCTGCGTTAGACATCAGGGTTGGAACGATATTAGCCGCCGAAAAAGTAGCCAAAACAAAAAAACTTTTAAAATTAAGCATTGATACCGGTTTAGATCAGCGGACAGTCGTTTCAGGCATTGCTGAATATTTTGATCCGGAAGCTATCGTTGGAAAACAAGTAAGCATTCTGGTAAACCTGGAACCGCGCGAAATCAAAGGAATTTTATCACAAGGCATGATTTTAATGGCCGAAAATCCCGAAGGAAAACTTAGTTTTGCAACACCATCGGAAGCGTTTACCAACGGTAGTGTGATCCGATAAGTTAAAACAAACTGGCCCCGTAGTTCAACGGATAGAATAGGCGTTTCCTAAACTCTAGATATGGGTTCGATTCCCGTCGGGGCCACCTCTTGGGACAAACGATAAAAATTATCGCTTGTCCCTTTTTTATTGCCATGTAACTTGTTGTTAATATAATAGATAAGCTTGAACACTTCGCCTTGTTTAGCGGTTCGAACTTTCAATTCCTCAAAGTGAACTTTTCGGGGTATATCGGACCAATTAATTTTCTCTTGTCTTAATGATCTGATTCACAATATATTTTGTCAATGGATGTGAGATTAACAAGAGCCGAATCCAATGTTTCCTCTATCTCACCAACGCTCATACTATTGCTGCGCAACTCGCTTATCTTACTTTCCAGTACCGTTATTTCGCGCTCCGTTTCAATGGGCAAATTAGGTATTCCGGAGCCAATGATTTCATTGTATAACTCTTGGTACTCTGCTTTACTAGTTCGAAATAATAGAAGGAGATCGATAAAAAATGGGAGACCTGTTACCAGAGAAATATCAAACGCGGTATAGTTTTCCAACGCTTCGGCTGGAACTTTAAAATAGTCTGAAAAAAAATCATCGGGTAGATAATAAGGTTATGCGAAGATATAGATATAGTTGATTATTAATGTGCTGCACAGCGCTATGGAAAGCATGATAAATTGGAACTGTTAAGTATGCATAAATGTTTTTATTGTAACCTACTGATGAGCCCTTTCTTTAATTAATGGCGCACAATGTTATTAAGGGATGATGATATTCTTTTTATGTGATCCAATATTTTTTTAACGCTTCATTTTATCAAATGATATGTCGCCGGTTTTTGGTAGCTAAACAGATTGTTATTGCCACTTACTATCGCTGCTTTTATTTTCAAAAATGTTCGTTGTGTTTTTGCAGATGATAATATTTTATTAACAATAATGAAGGCAAAAACATAAAATAGCTTTATACTTTTGCCAGCATGGATGACTTTCATTACTGGAAGGATGTTGAACTGCTATCTGCTGTTAAAGCGGGTAATGCTGCAGCGTTCCGGGCGCTGTATGATAAGTACTGGAATTTGCTTTACACCAGGGCCTGCAAAAATGTTAATGAGGATGAGGCCAAGGATATACTGCAGGAGATAATGGTTTCGCTCTGGAACCGAAGGGATGATATACAGGCGATTAATGAAGATGACCTGAGCAAATACTTATTCACCGCCTTAAAATACCGTACATTAAGCTATTATGCCTACACCTCGGCACAGGTTAAAAAGGCCGATAATTTTGAAGCAGGTTTTAATGCAAGCCCCGAGAACCTGCTGGAAAGCAAGGAACTGCGTATGCTGTTGGATAGTACCATTGAAAGTATGCCCGGAAGAATGCAACTGATCTTCAAAATGAGCAGGGATGAACATATGGCTCTAAGTGATATCGCCATTCAATTAAACATATCCGAACAAACGGTTAAAAATCAGCTTACCCAGGCTTTAAAGCGGCTACGCCTTGTGGTGGTAGACCACCGTTCTGGTGATTGGGTATTTTCTGCAATTTTTATGTTATATGCCCATAGTAAGTGAAAAAGTTAATAGAGAGTTAATATACTTGATATAGTACCAAAAGCCCTTTGCTTAGATAATAGGTCAAAAGCATAGGAATGGAAAGTACGAAGATCAGGGAGATACTTATTAAATACCTCAATGGAAAAACTTCCACTCAGGAAGAAAAGGCTGTTGATAACTGGTATCAGCGCCTTGATGAAGAGGTACCAGGCAAGTTAAGTAGTAGGCAGGAAAGTAAATTGCGGGAAGATATATGGCAGTCTACACAGCTTGGCATCACTAATAAACCTGCTATAAAAAAGCTTCAATTTCGTACCCAGATCAGGGTTGCGGCTTCTCTCCTTTTAATAAGCGCTGTTGGCATCTATATGTGGCGAACCTACTCGCACCCGCCCGCCGCAACTGTCGCAACAATAGGTTATACCGATATATCCACAAAAACAGGTGAGCGCAAACAGGTTAATTTACCCGATGGGTCGCAGCTTACGCTTAATAGCGGCTCGTCTATCCGTATACAAAACGATTTTTCAAAAAAACGCTACGTAATTATCATTGACGGTGAGGTTTATTTTGACGTAAAGCACGATACCTCCAAAGCATTTATTATCAAAAGCGGTGCGCTTACTACGCAGGTTTTGGGTACCTCTTTTAATATCAGGGCCTATAAAAAACTTAATAGCATGTCGGTAGGGGTAACCCGGGGTAAGGTAGGGGTTAACGTTGAGGGTAAGCCGGTTAATTTTCTTGTTAAAGGGCAGCAATTGTATTATGCAAAAAACACATCGGCCATCAGGCTTGCTGCATTAAACGATAAGGTACTGGCCTGGCAAAAAAGTGAATTAGTACTTGCCGACGCCTCATTTGATGAAATGACGGTGCTTATCCAAAAGAATTACGGGGTTTATGTAGTTGCCCCTTCAAGATCTGTACGACTCAAACATTTTACCGCCACTTTAAACACCCAGATGCCTGCTGTAAAAGCATTGGAAGTGTTGGCTGCCATACATCAATTTAAAATTAAAGAAAGGAGGGATACCATAGAAATTTTACGGTAAAACAAAAGAGACAGTTGCTGTAACAACTATCTCTTAATACATGCCGCTGTAACGGCAAAAGCTTCAAATCGTTTCACAATCAAAAGCCATACAATGTATGAAATTTAAATTTAACAACAATATCATTAAAGCAATGAGATTCACTTTTGTGTTAATAAGTATTCTCGCTACTGCTTCCTTAATGCTGCCGGCCTATGCAGGCAACAGCCAGATACTCGAAAAGCGGGTATCTGTGAACATAAAAAATGCGACTATGGAAGCCGCGATATCAGAAATACAGGATCAAAGCAAAGTTAATTTTGCTTATGACCACCAGTTGATAAGACGGTTTACTGGAGTTACCTTAAACGTTCAGAACGAAACGCTTGACAATATTCTTAAAAAAGTGTTGGGTTCACGCGCGCTGGGTTATAAGGATGTAAACGGCGTAGTAGTAATTAATGCGCTTACCAAAGAGGAAATAAAGCAACAGCAACCCGGCAAGCTAGCGGGTAAAGTGGTAGACGAAAAAAGTCTGTTCCTTCCTTCTGCTACCATACGTATTGTTGAGCTTAATAAGGCAATTCAAAGTGATGAAGCCGGTAATTACCAGCTATCGGCACCGGCCGGTACTTATACGGTAGTGGTAAGCTATATATCGTATGAAAGCCAGCAGTTTAATAACGTGCAGATAAAAGCGGGCGCAACCACACCATTGGATGTAAAACTCCTGCCATCCCAAAATGGCCTTAACGAAGTTGTGGTTGTAGGCTACGGCACACAAAAGAAAGTGAATTTAACCGGTGCTGTAAGCCAGGTCGATGCAAAGGTTTTTAATGATAGGCCGGTTGCCAATATTGGCCAGGCTCTTGAAGGAGCGTTGCCTAATTTAAATATTACCTTTGGCGATGGCCACCCGGGCAGCCAAGGCAAATTTAACGTACGCGGTTTCGCATCCATTACCAACGTCAGCGGTTCCCCCTTGATATTGATCGACGGTATTCCCGGCGATATTAACATGGTAAACCCGTATGATGTAGAAACGGTGACTGTTTTGAAAGATGCGGCTTCGGCCGCGATTTATGGTGCAAGGGCCGCCTTTGGTGTAATACTGGTTACAACCAAAAGCGCCAAGAACGGAAAACTTACCGTAAATTTTGGCAGCAGCTACAGTTTACAGTCAACCACTACCAAGACCGATTTTATTACCGATGGTTATACCCAGCTGCGCCTGGTTGACGAAGCCTTTTCACGCACCAACGGAACGAGCTATAGCGGTTACACTGCTGAGGATTATGCCCAGCTTAAGCTAAGACAAACCGACAAGTCGCTGCCGGATGTGGTTATTCAAAACAGGAACGGGCAAAATCAATATGTTTATTACGGAAGTACGGATTGGTGGCACTTTTTGTTTAAGGATATTACCCCGGCTATGGATCATCATCTCAGCATCACCGGTGGTAATGACAAGATTAATTTTGTAATGTCCGGAAGATATTATCAACAAAAGGGGCTATTCCAGAAAGACCTGCGTGAAGATGTATATAATGCATACAATTACAGGGTAAAGATCAATGCGCATTTGGCCAGTTGGCTTACTGCTTTTTCAAATACGCAGTTTGCCGCCAATAATTATGTTTACCCGGGCAACAATTATGCATATCCGGGTAAAGGCTATCTTGTTACAGGCCTTTACAACCATGCTATGGCTGCATATGTGCCAAAAAATCCCGACGGTACAATTACCTTTCGTACGGGTTTAAATAATTATGGTGCAAGCGAATATCCCGACCTGCAAAACGGAAAGAGTTTTGGTGGTACAAATAATTATGACATTACCAACACCTTAGGTTTTACAGCTACCATTATCAAAGGATTAAACTTAAATGGCAGCTATTCCTATCAATTGAGCCCGGCCACCGGCTTTCAGCGTAATGACGTTATCGCATGGTCGCGTATACCCGGTGTGATCAATCATGACGGAACGGATCAGTACAGGGAAAATACAGAGTTAGATCAGCATCACTCTGTAAATATTTATGCCACGTATGAAAAAAAGATCAACCTCAATAACTTCAAAATAACAGGAGGATATAATTACGAATTGCAGAAATATAAAAATAACTCGTCAAGAGCGCTGAGCTTGTTATCCGAAGATCTTAATCAGATTGATTTAGGCACAGGACCGCAGCAGGCCGGAGGTAACGCCAGGGAATGGGCCCTATTAGGCTATTTTGGCAGGATTAATTATGATTATGCCGGTAAATACCTGCTTGAGGTAAATGGCCGGTATGATGGAACGTCCCGCTTTCCGAGTAACAGCAGGTTTGGCTTTTTCCCGTCGATATCAGGCGGCTGGAGAATCAGCGAAGAGGACTTCTTTAAAAGTATCAAACCAGCTATCAGCGAATTTAAGTTAAGAAGTTCGTACGGTACATTAGGTAACCAGGATATTGGTAATAGCAGCGCAAGCCTTTACCCTTATATCCCGGTAATTAATGCCGCACGGTCTAATTGGATAGTAAATGGCAGCCAGGCGCAAACCATCAGCGCGCCAAACCCGGTAGTTCCTAATTTTACCTGGGAAAAATCAACATCGCTTGATTTTGGAACAGACATTGCATTCCTGAATAACCGGTTACAAGCTACGTTTGACTGGTACAGCCGCAAAACAACTGATATGCTGATTGACGGTAAAACCCTGCCATCTGTATTCGGTGCCGCGTCTCCAAAGCAAAATGCAGGGGACCTGGTTACCAAGGGATGGGATTTAAACATCAGATGGAACGATAATTTTAGCCTTGCAGGTAAAACGTTTAACTACAACCTGAACCTTGTACTTTCTGATTATAAAGCAAAGATCACCAAATTTGATAACCCTAACGGATTGCTGGATAATTATTATGTCGGACAAGAACTGGGTGAAATGTGGGGATACAGCCTTGATGGCTTTTTTAAATCAGACCAGGAGGCCCAGAACTGGAAAATTAACCAGGATTATGTTAACGGCGAGCGTGTAGGTACACCGGGCCAGTGGGGCAACTTACAGGCAGGCGACGTTAAATTTAAAGATCTGAATAACGATGGTGTAATTAACGATGGTAAAAACACGCTCAAAGATCATGGCGATCTGAGAAAGATCGGTAATTCGCTGCCGCGGTATTCGTTCGGTATCAATGCCGGTTTTAACTGGAATAATTTTGATGTAACCTTGTTTTTTCAGGGCATAGGCAAACAGAACTGGTACCCTAACACCGAAGCGGGCATGTTCTGGGGAACACTTGGCAGGCCATATTCGTCTTTTATACCAAAAGATTATGAGAGCAAATTGTGGACCCCCCAAAACCCTAACTCGTATTTTCCTATCAATAGGGGATATGCCGCTTATCCGGGTTCTACACTATCATTTAATAATGATAAGTACTTGCAGGACATAGCCTATATCAAGTTAAAGACAGCTACATTGGGTTATAATTTACCAACAAGCTTGGTTAAAAAGCTTAAAATGGAGCGACTGCGTATTTTCTTTACCGGGCAAAATCTGTTAACCTTTACTAAGCTTAAAAATAACTATATCGATCCGGAGTCGATCAATCCCAACGCTACCGATGTCGGCGCGAGATCTTACCCGTATTTAAAAACTTACACATTGGGTTTAGATGTAACCTTTTAACTAAAACAACATGAAAAAAATATTATATGCAGTAATGGCTGGGGCAATGCTATTCTCGGCCTGCTCAAAATCGCTCGATCTGAAACCGCTTTCACAGATCTCGCCCGACAATGCTTTCAATTCTGAAAATGAATTAAAACTTTATGTATTGTCTTTTTATGACAAAATGCTGCCCAATGCTGATAATGAGGATAATGGGTTCACCAGTTTGTATACCGAGAACAGTGACAACATTATACTTACCGCTGAGGACGATAAGGTTACCGGTAAACGTACTGTGCCTGTATCGGGCGGCGGTTGGAACTGGGATAAATTGAGAAATGTTAATTATTTTTTGCAAAATTATCAGCGGGGTAATCTTGCACCGGCCATCACTAATAAATATGTAGCCGCGGCCAGGTTTTTCAGGGCATATTTTTATTCAAACATGGTAGCAAGGTTTGGTGATGTGCCATGGTATTCAAAAGCTATTGAAGTAACAGATAACGCGGCGTTAACTAAAGGCCGCGATCCCAGGACAATGGTGATGGACTCTGTGCTGAATGATATTGATTTTGCCATCAATAACTTGCCGGCAAATCAATCGCCCGACGAAATAAACAAATGGACAGCACTGGCCTTGAAATCAAGGTTGTGTTTATTTGAGGGGACTTTCAGAAAATATCATACAGAATTTAAATTGCCCGATGCTGATAAATTTCTTCAGCTGGCTGCTGATGCCGGCGGACAGGTAATTGACCATGGGCCGTATGCCATTTATAATAGCACACCTGATAAGGCTTATGCCACGCTTTTTAACTCGTTGTCCGTTATCCCATCAGAGGTTATATTGGCAAGAGAATACAGTGCTAACCTGCAAATATTTCAAAACGTAAACTACTATACTATATCACCCTCATTTGGTAAACCCGGACTTGAAAAAAGGCTGGTTAATAGTTATTTGATGAAAGATGGATCACGTTTTACTGATATCCCGGGTTATCAAACTATGCAGTTTTTTGATGAAACGCAAAACCGCGATCCTCGTTTATCGCAAACAGTACGTACGCCGGGTTATAAGAGGGTAGATGGTACCGTTGCCCTTGCGCCATCATTCGGCGGAACGGTAACCGGTTATCAGTTAACCAAATTTGTAACCGCCCAGGCTAATGACGCGTTGGCTAAGTCGCCTAATCCGCTGCCCATTTTCAGGTATGCCGAGGTATTACTGAATTTTGCTGAAGCTAAAGCCGAATTAGGCACATTGACACAAGCCGACCTGGATAAATCCGTCAAGCGTTTAAGAGATCGTGTTGCTATGCCTGCAATGAACATGGCCAATGCGAATGGCAATCCTGATCCTTACCTGGTAGTCCAATATACGCATGTAAACGGGGCAAATAAGGGCGTTATACTGGAGATCCGCAGGGAACGCAGAATTGAATTGGTAATGGAGGGATTTAGATGGAATGACCTGATGCGCTGGAAGGAAGGGCACCTGCTTATCGATCAGTTTAAAGGTGAGTATTTCCCGGGGCTTGGAAATTATGATCTTGACGGAGACGGCAAAACAGATTTGGTTATTTACAGCGATTCACAGCCTACCGTACCTAATGCGCAGTTTTTAAAACTGGGCACAGATGTGACTTTGGAGAAGGGAACCTTAGGGGGCAATATTCTGCCAAACTCAAATCTCCCTAAAAACTTTAATGAAGATAGAGATTATCTGTATCCGCTGCCTACGCAGGATATATTGCTGAACCCCAATTTAAAACAAAATCCTAACTGGTAAATAACAACAAGCCGCTATGCATGTATGGTAATGCATAGCGGCTTTTATAAAAAAACTAAAATGGAAAGAAGATCTGCTATAAAAAATCTGGGCGGTTTATTGATTGCACCATCCCTTGGCTTGGGGCTGAATAAAAGTAAGGATAAACCGGTTTTAAGAATTGCACACCTTACCGATGTACACCTGAAAAATAAGTTCGATGCGCCTGCCAGATATGCACGTTGCCTGCACCATGTTCAAAAACAAACACCCAAAGTTGATTTTATTATGAATGGAGGCGATGTGGTGTTTGACATGAATAAAGAAAACCTGAATACCCTTGATGAGCAATGGAAACTTACCCACAGCATCATGAAAGACGAATGCAGTTTGCCGGTTAATTACTGTCTCGGTAACCACGATATATGGTGGAACGAAAACGACAAAGGCCAGACACGCTATGGCAAAAAATACGCGCTCGATCAATTGCAGCTGATAAAACCCTATTACAGTTTTAATAAAAACGGGTGGAAATTCATAGTGCTGGATAGCGTTCATCTTGATATCGACGATACCTGGTACATTGGTAAATTGGGCGACGAGCAGTTTACCTGGCTGGAAGATGAGTTAAAGCAAGCCCCATCAACCTCGCCGGTACTGATCATGTCGCACATTCCTATTTTAACGGCGACTAACCTTATTGAGGATGACACCGTTAATAAATGGGTAATGCTGGGCGGCGATATGCATACCGATAACTCAAAGCTCATCAACTTGTTTTATCAGCATCCAAACGTAAAGTTATGCCTCAGCGGTCACATCCACCTGCGCGAAAAATTGGTTTACAACAACGTTACCTACATTTGCGACGGCGCGGTAAGTGGTGGCTGGTGGGAAGGCAACAGACGTGAAACCTTTCCGGGCTATGGCTTGATCGATCTGTATGCCGACGGTAGTTTTGATGAGCAATACATTATTTATTAAAAAGATATTGATGTTATGTTGCTTGTCTTTGTGTTTGCAAAAAATAAGCCATTCAATCTGAGCAGGGCAAACGCATTAAAAATTCAGGAGCATAAGTAAATATTTAAGATCCCATGCGGCGATGTTCTTTTTTCTTCTGATGCTAATGTTCTTTGTTTTATCATTTTTTAGGATATTGATAGCTACT
>JAABUT010001445.1_pt1 | contig 26964 bp, 27 predicted proteins | sample 5559281 | NCBI WGS metagenome assembly JAABUT01 (sample SAMN10711880, study PRJNA513359) | rock metagenome | isolation source: Antarctica rocks | place: Antarctica: Victoria Land, Ricker Hills nord | collected 2016-01-04
CGTCATGCTCCTTATGGGGCGCGCGACCGCGTGCAGCAGTCGCGCGGCATTTTGGCAGATCGTTAATCGAGTTCTTCGTGCGCGAGGGTTGCCGTGGCGAGCGTTGATTCATGGCGGGGGTGCGAGGGCGCGATGCGCAGGAACCGCGCGGGCACGGTCGGCAGCCACCAGTTCCAGCGGCCCATCAGCGAGACGAGCGCGGGCACGAGCAGCGCGCGGATGATCGTCGCGTCGAGCAGGATGCCCGCCGCCAGTCCCGTCGCCAGCATCTTGATCTCCGTCACGGGGGCGGAGGCCATCGAGACGAAGGCGAGGGTGAGGATCAGCGCCGCGCAGGTGACGAGCCGCCCTGTCCGGCCGATCCCCTCGACGACCGCCGCATCCGTCGAGCCTGTCCGGTCGTACTCCTCGCGCATCCGCGCCATGATGAAGACCTCGTAGTCCATCGAGAGGCCGAAGAGGAAGGCGAAGACCATCAGCGGCACCCACGCCGTGATCGACCCCGTCGCGGTGACCCCGCCGATCAGTTTGGAGCCGTAGCCGTGCTGCCAGACGAGCGCGAGGATGCCCCACGCCCCACCGACGGAGAGGACGTTCAGGAGCACTGCCTTGAGCGGCAGCAGGAGCGACCGGAACGCCCGCACGAGCAGGAGGAAGGTGGCGAGGGCGATCAGCGCGAGCATCAGCGGGAAGTTGCCGTAGACTGCGGCGACGAAATCGGCGTTCGCCGCCGCAACGCCGCCGATGCGCGCCTGCGTTGGCCCCCTATGCGCGGCCTGCTTGACGTGGTCGAGGGTAGCACGGCCCGCGCTGGAGTTCGCGTCCGCAGTTGAGATGACGGTGATCAGCGCCGTGCCGTCACGCCGCCACGCGGGGTCATTGGGAGCAATCGCCGCGCGCACACCGTCGGCCTGGCCGAGGCGCACCGCGACCGCATCGGCATCCGCCGGTTGCGCGAGCGCGACGATCGGGGTGAGCGCGCCCGCGCCGATGCCCGCGTTCTCCAGTGAGACGAGGCCATCCCGCGCGTCGCCGGATTGGGCGAGGGCGTCCGCCTGTGGATCGCCGGGGTTGAGCGTGAGGGCGGAAACCAGCAGCGCGCCGAGGATGAGCAGGGCTACGCCCGCAGCGGCCCACCGCCGCCGGATGACCATGCGTGCCCACGCGGTCCAGGCGTGGCTCACATGCGCCTCCCGGCGACCGCGCGGCCAATCCAGGCGCGGCCCGATGGTGGCGAGGACGACGGGCAGCAGCGTGACGGCAACCGCGACGCTGACGAGCGGGATGAGCATCCCGCCGAAGCCGACGCTCCGCAGGAAGGGCACCGGCAGCGCGACGAGCGCGAGCAGCCCGACCGCGACCGTCGTGCCGCTGTGGATGACGGCCATGCCCGCCGTCTCCATCGCGCGCTGCACGGCATCCGTATTGTCGTGCCCCGCCGCGCGCTCCTCCCGCCACCGCACGACGACGATCAGCGCGTAATCAATCGCCACACCGAGGCCGATCAGTCCGATCAGGAACTGGACGATGAAGGAGACATCGGTGAGCGTCGTGACGCCCCAGACGAGCAGGAAGGTGCCCAGGATCGCCGGGATCGCCATTACGATCGGCACAAAGGCGAGGAAGGAACCGAAGACGAAGGCGAGGATGATCAGCGCGCCCAGGCCGCCGACGATCGACTCAGTGAGGACGCTGCCGCCCCCGCTCGTCGCGCGGGCGCTACTGAGCGCGGTCGTGCCGGTCACATGGACGGGTGCGTCGGCGATTCGGACATCCCGCACCGCCGCCTGCACCTGCTTCAATCCCTGCGTCCCGTCCGCGAAACCGACGGGGCTGGTCGGGGTATCGACGAGCGCGAAGGTCGTCCGGCCGTCCGCCGAGACGAAGGCGCGGTCGCCGGTGGACGGGTAGGAGAGCAGATGCGCGCCGGGAACGGCCGTCGCGACGCTTGTGAATGCGCCGGTCAGTTGGTCAGTGATGCCGGGCGAATCGACCGTCGTGCCGTCCGGCAGTGTGACGACGAGCACGACCGGCGGCGTCCCGATGCCGTAGGCGCGCAGGATGGCCTCGTTCGCGATGGACGACTCCTGGCCGGGCGAGGAGAACTGCTTGGAGAGCGCGCCCGCCGCCTGCGAGACCGTGAGGATGCCGACCACCGTCACGGTGAGCCAGAACAGCGTGACGATGAGTTTGTGGCGCAGAATCCAGTGAGTGAAACGTGTCATGGCGACTGCCTCCTGTTCAATGTTGATCGCTGCGGTTCAGGTATACGTGGCAACAACGCGCCGCAGTAGCGCTGTACCCACTGTAGAATCAGTATGAGGTCGCGGTAAGTGCGGCATGTCAGGTTCTCGCCCTGACATTTGTCATCCGCAGCGATGTCGCGCGCCGTTACGGAATTGGTCCTCCCGCGCGTTGGGCAGGGTTGACCCTTGCGCGCCGACTCGACTAGGATTACGTCCGGGTTCGACACGCGAAAGACGGGCGGCGGTCGCCGTCGAAGGGGGTACGCAGTGGTGCAACTACGCTTGAGCGACGCCGAGTATGCCGGTCGTCGGCAGACGATCCTCCAGCGACTCGGGGAGCGCGGGATCGCGGCGGTCGTGCTCTTCGGCGCGAACAACATCTCCTATTTCAGCCGCTTCGGCTTCATCCCGACCGAGCGACCGATGGCCTACATCCTCACGGCGAACCGCTCCGCGCTGCTCGTGCCCCGGTTGGAGGGCGAGCACGCCGAGGAGTTCGCCCTCGTCGATCGGGTCGTGACGTACCCGGAGTACCCTGGCGAGCGCCACCCGATGGAGTTCATGAAGGACCTGCTTGCGGACTTTGGCCTAACGCACGCACGGATCGGCGTCGATAGTGACGGCTACGGCGCGCTCTACGGCTATCGCGGCCCCTCGGTCAGCACGCTGCTACCGGACGCGACGATCGAGAATATCCGCGACGATGTCGAATACATGCAGATGATTAACTCGGAGGAGGAACTGAACCTCATCCGCGAGAGCGCGCGCTGGGGCAACCTCGCGCACGTCTACTTGCAGGAGTACTGCAAGGTCGGCGTTTCGGAGACGGAGATCTCGATGCGCGCGTCCGACGAGGCGACGCTGGCGATGATCCGCACGCTCGGCAAGGAGTACCGCCCGGTCAGTTCCGGGCGTCCCGGCGCGTCGGCGGGCTTCCGCGGGCAGGTCGGCAAGGACTCCGCCCTGCCGCACGCGATGACGAGCAATGCGCGCCTCAAGGCGGGTGACGTGCTCGTGACGGGCGCGGGGGCCTCCGTCTGGGGCTACGGCAGCGAGCTGGAGCGCACGATGATTATGGGCGAGCCGAGCAAGGAGCAGGAGAAGTACTTCAACCTGATGCTCGACGCGCAGACGCTCGCGTGCGACGCGATCAAGCCGGGTCTCCCGTGCAGCGAGGTGGACCGGCAGGTGCGCGCCTTCTTCACCGAGCACAACCTGTGGGAGTTCTGGCGGCACCACACCGGCCACGCGAAGTCCACGCTCGTCCACGAGGCGCCCTTCCTCGACATCGGGGACGACCGCATCATGGAGGTCGGCATGGTCTTCACTGTGGAGCCAGGCATCTATCTGAAGGACTTCGCGGGCTTCCGCCACTCCGACACCGTCGCCGTCACCGAGGACGGCATCGAGTGGCTCACCTACTACCCGCGCGATCTGGAAAGCTTGACGATTCCGGTCTGAAGTTAGAAGCCAGAAGGGAAGAAGCCAGAAACCAGAAGCCGGATATTCGAGCCTGATGTGCAATACCCCCTCTGGTTTCTGGCTTCCGGTTTCTGGCTTCTAGTTTGGGTAGCGGCGCAGGAAGCGGAGAGGCGCCGGGAATCTTCCCGCCGCATTCCGCGTTGCAGCGGGCAAAGGAGGGTATCATCCATGAGCAACGGCAGCACCGACACCGCGCGGGATCGCATCGCCTTTCTGCGCGAACTGAACGCCACCCGCAACTTTCGCCCGGACCCGGTGCCGGACGCGGTCATCAACGACATCCTGCAAGTCGCCCGCTGGTCCGGCAGCGCGAGCAACCGGCAGCCGTGGGAGTTCCTCGTCATCCGCAATCGGGAGACGTTGCAGGCCCTCGCGGAGATCAGCTCCAACCTCGGGCACGCAAGGGGTGCGCCCCTCGGCATCGTGCTCGTGATGAACGGCGACCCGGATCGCTTCCCCCATGAGACGTACGACGAGGGGCGGTTGAGCGAGCGGATCATGCTCGCCGCCGAGGCCCACGGGCTTGGCACGTGCATCGGCTGGCTCAACGCCGAGACGGCCCCGCCCGCGAAGCAACTGCTCGGCATCCCGGAGAACCGCCTCGTCCGCACAGAAATTTCCATCGGCTACCCGGATGAGGAGGCGCGACGCGCCCGTCAGAAGCCGCCGCAGGCCCGCAAGCCGCTCGCTGAACTCGTCCACGACGAACGCTATCGCGGGTAGTCTCCGTGTGGAGGCGCAATCAGCGCGCTGCCGCAGCGCGCGACGCGCGTTGCTCCTGCTGATCTAGCTGATCCGCAGGTTAGCGCGTGTGCCGGACGCGGATTTCCAGCGTGAAATCCTCACCGAGCGCCTGCACATAGCGACGGAGCGTGTTGACGGTATAGGCGTCGTATCCGCGCTTCTCGGCCCGCGCGAATTGCGCCTGCGAAACGCCGAGGCGCGCCGCGAGTTCCGCCTGCGTCAGCCCCGCCGCCATGCGCGCCTCGACGAATTGTAACCAGAGGTCCTTCTTCGCGGCCTCTTCCGCGTAGACGGCACGGAACTCAGGATCGGCCATTTGCTTCGCCCAATAATCCTCGTAACGCCACTGTCCCTCCGTCATCTGCTCGCTCTTCATTGCTTATTCCTCCTTTACGTCGTCGATTGGTACGTTTCAGGTCGCCCACCCACTATGACCGATGATCGTTGCAGTGCCAGCCAACCGCCGGACATTATCAGAAGCAGCGCATTCACGTAGGGCAGCAGCGACCAGAGGCCGAATGCGTGCGCGAGATTCCCCGCAAGCCACGGGAAGAGCGCCGCACCCATGCTGCCGGTGCTCGCGAGGAACCCCACCGCGCTGGGGACGAGGCGGGGCGGGACGAGCGAGGGGACGAGTGCGATGGTCGTGGGGAAGATCGGCCCCAGGCTGTAGCCGGTCAGCCACAAGCCAAAGGCCGACACCGCACCGATGGGTGCAACCCAGATGCACGCGACGCCGATAACCGCGCCCAGGAGGCAGTAGCGGATCAACCGCTGATTATCCACGCGGAGCCGCGCCGCGAGCCGCGCCAGCGTCAGCCGCCCGAGCGTGATGCCGAGCCAGTAGCCGCTCACCGCCCAGCCGGAGAGGAGCGCGCCGTGCTGCCGGACCTCGGTGAGGAAGCTGTAACTCCAACTGCCGAGACTTATCTCGGCCCCGACGTAGAAGAGCAGGAAGAGCGCGGCGAGCCAGACCACGCGCAATCGCAACGTGGCCGTGAACAGGTTCGGTTGCTCGGTTGATGGGAGCGCGGGCGTGGATTGAGCGCCAACCGGGTTTGCCGTGAACAGCAGACGGAAACCCGCGAGCAACGCGAGACTGAGGGCAGCCCAGAGAATGTAGACGACGCTCCACGGGAAACCGATCGCCAATACGCCGGATGCGACGATTGGGCCAAGGAAGCCCCCGATGCCGTAGAAGGCGTGAAGATTGTTGAGCGGCGTCGTGTTGTCCGGGAGCGCCGTGATGGCAGCGTTGAGGCCGGCATCGATCACCGCGAAGCCGACGCCGAGCGCCACCGTCGTCGCGAGGACAACCACGAACGGGGGCCGCACGCTGAAACTGGCCGCGCCCACGGCGAATGCCACCGCGCCGAGCATCAGGAACCGGCGCTGGCCGAGCCGCGCGACGAGCAACCCGCTGCTCAACCCCGCGATCATGTAGCCGGTCGTCAGCGCGAGGAAAAGAAAGCCAACGGTGCCCTTGCTGACGTGGTAATACGCCTGCAAACTTGGCAGCAGCACGCCCGTCGCGCCGTCCGTCGCCCCAAGCAGGATGAACGCGCCGAACGCGAGTGCGAGTTGGCGCCGGATGCGCGGGCGGGGCGTTGTCGCGTGCTGCTGCATTCGATGATGCTAACAGGATTGGCGGCTACGTGACAGGGAATGAGAAGGGGACGGGGGTGAGGAAATATCAGGTATACTGGGAGTTGCGGTGACTCCGACTGGCAGCGGGCGTCCGGCTTCGGGGAATCGCCGCCAGAAAGGGTGCACACCGATGGGTTCCGTCCTTCGACCGCTGTTCATCACTGCTTCCCGCTCCGAGCGCGCCGAGCACCTCGTCCGCTCCTCCCCGCTGACGCAGCCGCTCGTCGCACGCTTCGTTGCGGGGGAGGCATTCGCGGACGCCCGCGCCGCCGCCGACCGCCTGGCGAAAACCGGGCTGCTCGTCACGTACGACCACCTCGGCGAGGCGGTGGCAGACGAAGCCGCCGTGCGGGGGATGATCGCGCAGTATCAGACCTACTTCGCGGTGGCGGCGCACGGGTCGCACTTCTCGATCAAGCTCTCCCAACTCGGCCTGAGCGTCCGCGAGGCGCTCGCGAAGGAGGCGGTCACGATCCTCTGCACCGAGGCGGCGAAGTACGGCCACCGCATCCGCGTGGACATGGAGGAATCGGCCACTGTCGATGCCACGCTCCGCATCGTGGAGGCGACGCACACGCTCGGCGGCGACCCCGGTATCGTCGTCCAGGCGATGCTCCGCCGCGCCCCCGACCTGCTCCAGTGGGCCATCGACCATGATGTGCGCGTCCGGCTCGTCAAGGGGGCGTACCAGGAATCCGAGGCGGTCGCGTACCAGGGGCGCGAGCCGATCCGCCGCGCCTATCTCGCGCTGCTCGGCCCGCTGCTCGCCAAGAGCCGCGCCCCGGCGGTCGCCACGCACGACGATGTGCTGCTCGGCGGGGCGTCGCAGATCGCGACGCAGTTCGGCAGCCCCTACGAGGTGCAGTTCCTCTACGGCGTGCGCGAGGACCTCGCGCGGGAGATCGCGCACAACGGCGTGCCGGTGCGCCTCTACACACCGTTCGGGGACGCCTGGTACCCCTACTTCATGCGTCGCCTCGCCGAACGCCCGCAGAATGTCGGCTTCTTCCTCCGGCAAGTCCTCGATCGCGGGAAGAATTAATCGGGAGGCAGGCTGGAAAGCCTGCGCCGGGCTGGAGGGTTGCATAAACACATGACAAGCCTCTGGCGCAACGCGGGTTTCCTGAAACTCTGGGTGGGGCAGACGGTCTCGCAGTTCGGGTCGCAGGTGACAGTCATCGCACTGCCGCTCACCGCCGCGCTCACGCTCCACGCGAGCGCGGCGCAGATGGGATTCCTCGCGGCCTCCGGCACCGCGCCGTTCCTGCTTTTCGGGCTGTTTGCCGGCGTCTGGGTGGACCGGATGCGCCGCCGCCCGATCCTGATCGCGACGGACATCGGGCGGTTCGCACTCCTCCTCGTGATCCCCGCCCTCGCGCTCCTCGACGCACTGACGATCACCGCGCTTTTCGCGATCGCCTTTCTCGTCGGCATCCTGACGGTCTTCTTCGATGTCGCGTACCAGTCGTTCCTGCCCGCGCTCGTCGGGCGCGCGCACCTCGTTGACGGCAATGGAAAACTGGAGATGACGCGCTCCGCCGCGCAGATCGCGGGGCCGGGCGTGGCGGGCGGGCTGGTGCAACTCACCACCGCGCTTATCGCGATTGTTGTCGATGCGCTCTCGTTCCTCGCCTCCGTGCTCTTTCTCGGCACACTCCGCACAGCCGAACCAGCCCCCGCGCCGCCCGGCGCGCGGCGTCGGGTCGGGGCCGAGATCGGTGAGGGTCTGCGCGCCGTCCTGGATGATCCCGTGCTCCGCGCGACGATGGGCAGCGCGGGCACGGTCAACATCTTCGGTAGCCTGCTCTTCGCCGTCTTCGTGCTCTATGCGATCCGGCTGGGGATCGGGGCGGGATTGCTCGGTCTGATCTTCGCCGTCGGCAATGTCGGCTACCTCGCGGGCGCGTTCCTGACGCGCCCGATCACGCGCCGCCTCGGCATCGGGCCAACGATTGGCGCGGGCCTCGTCATCATGACCGTTTGCGGGTTGCTCGTGCCCGTCGCGAGCGGGCCGCTTGCTGTGAGCGTTCCCTGCCTGATGATCGCCCAGTTCGCGCGGGGCTTCGGCGGCACGCTCTTCAACATCAACAATGTCAGCCTCCGCCAGACGATCACGCCCGATCACCTGCTCGGTCGGGTCAACGCAACCTCCCGCTTCGTCAGCACGGGCGCACTCACCATCGGTTCGTTGGCGGGCGGCACGCTCGGCGCGGCCTTCGGGTTGCGCCCGACACTCGTTGTTGGTGCGGTCGGCGGACTCTTCGCCGTCGTCTGGATTCTCTGCTCCCCGGTGCGGACGCTGCGGGAGCAACCGGCGGCGGTGGATGCAGAGAAGCGTGCAGCATGAGAGGGAATACAACGAGAAACCAATGGAACCGCAAAGGCGCAAAGAAGACGCAAAGGACGCAAAGGAATACAAAAAGGGTGTCCTTCTTCGCGTCCTTTGCGCCTTTGCGTTCTCTGCGTCAATCCGTTTTGACTCTTTGGCGCTACCGGAGGCTCAGTGCGATTCGCGCGTCGCCTCGTCGTGTTCCTGCTGGACGTAGTAATCGGTGATGTTGTCGTAGATGCCGTCCGGGAACCGCAATTCGCTGTAGATGTTGCAACTGGTCGGGTCGTCCGGCGTTGGGCAGATCGGGAAGTCCTGCTGCGCCTGCCATTCGAGGATGCGCTCGCGCTTCGGTGGGTTGTAGTCCTTCGCCTCCACCTGTCGCAGCAGGGCGCGCGCCTCATCCTCGTTGTGGTCCGGCTGGTTACCGAGCAGCCGGACCAACTCGTCCTCATCGAGGAAATGGCGCGCGATCATCGCGAAGGTCAGCCGCCCGTAGTGGCCGATGTCTGTGCCCTTCTCCAGCGCATCCATCAGGTGCGCCATCATCGGCGAGTCGCGCAGATCGGCGCTCCGTCCGTCGTCCGTATTCGCGTCCCGGCGTACCTCCCGGTCGCTTGCATCGCTGGTTTGTGTTGCCTTGGCCATTGTCGCTCTCCTCTCGATCATCGACCGAAAAACGATCATTTGTTCGATGTTTTTCTACCAAGAACCGTGCCATCGCACGCGTGAGATCGTCGCAAGAAAGACGCCGCCGGATGGTTGCGCAGACGCACGAAACGTGCGATGAAAGAGTGACGCGACGAAGCGGCACGCCGACGTTTCACATGAAAAGCGGCTGCTCGAATTCAGGGATGAGGGAAAGAAATGACGACGCCACCGCTCAATGCCCGGACAACCGAGGCGGTTCTCGCGCATCTTGGTGTCGCTGCCGCGCCGCCGACACCCGCATTTCTCGATGCGCTCATCGTGGCGTATACGCGCACCGTGCCGTGGGAAAGCGTTTCCCGCATCGCGCGGCGGGCACAGACGCCGGAGACCGCCGCGTGCCCCCGATGGCCGGAGGAATTCTGGGGAGGGGCCATCGCGCGCGGCACGGGCGGGACGTGCTTCGAGAGCAATTACGCCTTCTTTAGCCTGCTGCGCGCCCTCGGGTACGACGGCTACCTGACAATCAACGACATGGGCGAGTCTGTTGGCTGCCACACCGCCATCGTCATCCTGCTCGACGGTCAACGGTGGCTGACGGACGTGGGCATGCCGCTCTATCTGCCGCTGCCCTTCGGCCCCGACGCGGCACAATCACGCCGCACACCCTTTCAGACGTACACGGTGCGCCCCGATGGCTCGGGCGTCTATCAGGTCGAGCGCGCGCCGCACCCGAACCCAAACTGCTTCACGCTCCTCGACCGCCCGGTTGCCGACGCGCCCTACCGTGCCGCGACGACCGCCGACTACGAGCCGACCGGCTACTTCAACGACCGCGTGATCGTGACGAAACTCATCGGCGACGAAATCTGGCGGTTCAACGGTGCGACCCCACCGATCATGGAATCGTTCGTCTACGGCGGTCGCGTGGAACATCCGCTGACCGGCGATCTGGTTGAGACTGTCGCAGAACGCTTCGGCGTCGACGCCGCAACGGTGCAGGCGGCACTCGATGCATTGGCGCGGCACGGATAGAGACCGCCACGATGCCGGGGAAGGGACCAAACCGAATCGACGCAGAGAACGCAAAGGCGCAAAGGACGTGAAGAGGGACTGGTTTTAACACAGAGCGCGCGGAGTTCACAGAGCACTCAGAGCAACCCTCTTTTTCTCTTCTCTGTGCCCTCTGTGTGCTCCGTGTCCTCTGTGTTAAGACCCTTCTTCGCATCCTTTGCGCCTTTGCGGTTCCGTTGTTTTCTCCCCATCCGCCTTGACGGTTCAGCGATCCCCTATCGTGCCACCCGCGTACGGTTGAGACTGAAGATGGTCCGCAGGCTTGGGCGCGTGCCGTAGAGCAGGACGCCGATCCGGTAGATGCGCGCCGCGACCCCGATGAAGAGGGCGATGCTCGCAACCATGATCGCCACCGAGAGCGCGACTTCCCACGGCGCGGGGTTGCCGACGATGATGCGCGTCATCATCGTCAGCGGCGCGGAGAAGGGCACGAACGCGAGCACCCGCGCCAGCGTCCCGTCCGGGCTGCCGAGCGCGGAGAGCGCGCCGAAGAAGCTGCCGACCATCACCATGTTCATCGGCGCGGCGATCTGCTGCACCTCCTCCTGCCTGCTCACCATCGACCCGGCCGCCGCGTACAGCGCGGAGTACATCAGGAAGCCGAGCACGAAGAAAGCGAGGAACGTGCCGAACGCCGTGACCGAGAGGCCCGTCAGATCGAGCGAGGCCGCGCCTTTTCGCTCGCCGAGCACCGCCTGCGCGATGCGCCCCTGCGTGGCGAAGACGATCCCCGCCGGGATAGTGATGCACAGGTATTGTGTCAGCGCCGCCGCGCCGATGCCGACGATCTTTCCCACCATTAGTTGCGACGGCGTCGCGGCGTTAATCATGATCTCCATGATCCGGTTGCTCTTCTCCTCCACCACGCCCCCCGCGACCCACATGCCATAGATGATGATGCTCATGTACAGGAGGATGTCAAGGATGTACGCGAGGCCACGATTAGTTATCTTTTCCGTGTCCGATGTCGCGGTTTGTCCGGGCTTCTCCGGTGGCGCATGGAGGGTGAACATGACGGGCGCGAGAACCTGTGCCTGCTGCGTCGGGTTCAGCCCTAACCGTTGCAGCCGCTCCTGCATGATGATCGTGAAGGCTGCTTGCTGAATCCGTATCTCCGTCGTGTCGCGCGCTCCCGACTTCGTCTCGTACGCGATCGAGAGGCCACCCGTAGAGAGGTTGTCAACCGTCAGGAGGCCGCCGATCTTCCCATCGCGCACACGCTCATGAAGCATGTCGAGCGCGCTTCCAAGACTGGACGCGGGTGTGAGCGGCACTACCACCGCTTCGAAGGGGAGCGGACTTGAGCCAATTGCATCCGCACGCAATTGCTGGTCAAGTTGGGCGATATCGTCCTGAACGGACCGCGTGCCCGTGAGATCAGCGACCGCGATCGCTGCCGGCGCGGTACTTCGCCCGTTGCGGATCGCCTGAAAGATCGTCGGCGAGCAGGCGAGCAGCACGAGCGCCACCGCCATCAGCGCCGTGGTGATGCGGAACGAGCGTTGCCGCGTCCGCGACTGATACTCGCGCCGGACGATCAGAAGAATCTTTTTCCATGATGTTCCCATGTCGTCTCCTCAAGTGAAAAGTGCTGAGTGCTGAGTGCTGAGACGAGAAGTCGGATGCGTCGCGTCTCTCCGGTTCTGGTCTCTGGCTTCTGGCTTCTGATTTCCGCTCACTGCTCACTGCCCACTGCCCACTTCCTCCAGGCCGCCGACGCTGGCGACGAAGATGTCATTCAGGGACGGCTCGCCGATCTCGAAGCGGGTGACGTGGCCACCGTGTTCGAGCGCGGCGCGGAGGAGCAGTTCGGGGTCCGTGCCATGCTGCACATCCATCTCGACGTAGTCCGAGCGGCGCTTCGTCACCGTGATGCCGGGGAACTGATCGAGCCAGCGGATTTCCGGGTCCTCCGCGAGGGCGAGACGGACAATCTGCCGCCCGGTGCTCCGCTTCACCTCCCGCACCGTGCCGTTCACGACGAGCCTGCCACGGTGAATGATGGCGATTGCCTGGCACATCGCCTCTGCCTGCTCCATCTGGTGCGTGGAGAAGATGATCGTCTTGCCCCGCCGTCGCATCTCGTCGAAGGCGTCGACCAACTGCGCCGCGTTGACGGGGTCAAGCCCGCTGAACGGCTCGTCGAGGATGAGAATGTCGGGATCGTGCAGGATCGCGGCAAGGAACTGCACCTTCTGCTGATTGCCCTTACTCAGTTGCTCCACCCGCTTGCGGCGGTTCTCCGTGATGTTGAACCGCTCCAGCCAGTCGTTCAGGTCACGGCGGGCCGCACCAGCGGACGCGCCGTAGAGCCGCGCGAGGAAGATCAACTGATCCTCCACGGGCATCTTCGGGTATAACCCGCGCTCCTCCGGCAGGTAGCCCCAGACACGGCGGGGAATCTCCGTGTTCGGTTGCCCGTTCCAGAGGACGCGCCCGGTGTCCGGCCGCAGGATGTCGAGGATGATGCGCATTGTCGTCGTCTTCCCCGCGCCGTTGGTGCCGAGGAAGCCGAAGATCTGTCCCCGCTCGGCGACGAAGGAGACATCATCGACCGCCGTGAATGCCCCGAATGTCTTGCGAATTCCCTGTATCTCCAGCGACATGCTCGTCGCCTCCTTCGCGCTACACGATCCTATGGCGGGAAAGCCCCGTCGCACAACGCAACGCTGCTCCATACTTTGTATCACTGATTTGTGCCGGAAATATGACCGATGACTACGGCGTACGTGGGATACTGATGGGGGGTGGAATTCCTCACCCCTGGCCCCTCTCCATCGCCGCCATGATCTCACCGTATCGAAGCCTTGGGGCGATGGAGAGGGGAGAGGAATGGGTTTGCAGCCAGGTCTTATTGAATTTGACGTGCGGGAAGGGTACGGCGAGACAGTGGTGCACATAAGAAGTCGCTACACCGTCGGCGCAATGATCGCGACCATCGTTGCGCTCCTCACCATGTCGGAACGCGTCTCGGCGCACGAGCGGTGGTTCGTCGCGGACCCAAACGTCTACCCGATCGAATGGGGACGGTTGCTCAGTTGGTGGGTGCTGGCGGCGATGCTCATTGCGGCGGCGGCGGTGATCGTCGCGCTGCTGCTGGATCGCCGGTACCGCGCGTGGCAGGCGATGCACCGCGACGACCGCCGCGACGTGCTTGCCGGGATCAACGAGGACCAACTGAGCCGGGTGTACGCATACCTGCCGTTCCTGCTGGCGATCCACACGGCGGTGCCGCTCCTCGTCAACGGATTCAACCTCCGGCTGTTCGCGCCGAACCTCGCGATGCGGACGAACCTGCTCAGCGGCATCCTCGCGCTCGCCGAGGTGCTGATCGCGCTCGCGCTCGTTTACGGCGTCTTCACGCGCTACGCCGCGCTCGGCTTGGTCGGGCTGTTCGTGGCGGGCGTCGTCCTCGGCCCGTTCATCGGCGTTCCGCCTAGCCTGCTGCCGGAGCATGTGCAGCTCGTCGGCATCGCCATCTTCCTGTACATCATCGGGCGCGGGCCGTTCTCCGGCGACGCGATCCTCGGTCAGCGCGTCGATCCGAACCCCACGCTGCTCCACTACGCGATCCCGGCGCTGCGGTGGGGCGTCGGGCTGAGTTTCGCCATCCTCGCATTTACGGAGAAGCTGCTCAACCCGACGCTGGCGCGGGCGTTCCTTGCCCAGAGCATCAACTTCAACCTCGGTAGCCCGTTCGGTCTGCCGGACAACCTCTTCATCTACGGCGCGGGGGTGGCGGAGTTGGTCTTCGGCTGCCTGCTCATCTCTGGCGCGCTGCCCCGCGCCGTGATCATCGTCCTCTGGGTACCATCCAACCTCACGCTGCCGTACCTCGGCTGGGTCGAACTCGCGGGGCACTTGCCGATCTACGCGGTGCTGCTCACGCTGCTCATCATCGGCTCCAGCGACCGCCCGACTGTGCGCCGCCGCGCCCATATTCTCGCGGAGGAAGCAGGGCGAGAGCGAGTAACGAGTAGCGAGTAGCGAGAGAGACCGCCGCAACGCCTCATTACTCGTTACTCGCTACTCGCTACTCGCTACTATTTCACCGTGATCTTCGTTGACATGCCGAGTTGCTCGTGACCGGAGATGTCGCAGATGACGGTGTAGGTGCCCGCCGGGAGATCGATCGTGAATTGCCCGGTCTTGCCGCTATCAATCGTGTCGCTCGTCTTCTTCATTTCTTTAATCGAAATATTGTGCGGCGAGGGGCCTTGATTGGTGATCTTGAATGTCACGGACCCTGCCGCCACCGAGGAGTTGTCGAGCGCGATGGCGAAATCCTTCTCCGTCGCGTTGATCGTGGCGCCACCGCCGCTACCACTCGCTGCGGGCGCGGCGGTCGGGGCCTTCGTTGGGGTTGCGGCTTGCGTCTGTGGTACGGACGTCGGTGGGGCGGGTACCGGCGCGAACTGCAAGCCAATCGTGATGAGAAGAAAGACCACCAGAAGCCCGAGCACACCCGCCGCAATCGGCCGTTTCAAGAAATCCATCCATCGATCCCTTCCGCGTACGTCAATCGCTCAACAGACAGAGTATACATGGCAACGGGTTCGAGGTTGGGAACATTCCTCACCCCCGGCCCCTCTCGTACGGAGCCATCGCCCAAAGGCTTCGAATACGCCGAGGTTACGGCGGCGATGGAGAGGGGAGGGGACGATTATGAGAGACGCACGAATCCTCGAACCTCGAACCCCGAAACCCGAACCGCACCTACAGCGTCGCCTTCGGTGGCGCGTTGACGACGAAGGGGGCGGAGCCTTGCCGCGCGTTCACGCCGCTCTCCTGCACGACGAAGGCCCACGGGCCGACGAGTTGCTCGGCATTGAGAGATTTCGGGATCAGCGTCTGCTGGAGCGTGCCGTGATCGCTCGCGGTCTGCGTGCGCGCGCCGTTAAGGTTATACGCGATGCCGGTCGGGCCGCTGACCCAGAGGCTGACCGCGTCACCCGGTGTGAGGCCGGAGGCGTAGAGCGTGTACGTCGTGAGCGTGTCGCCCGTGCCGGGAAGCGCCTGAACGATCAGGCCGTTCGCCGGGGGCGCGGCGAGCGTGAACGTGCCGGGTCGCGTCTGGTTGCTCTTCGTGCCGATCAGGTTCGCCTTGTACGCACCGGGCGGGAAGTCCGGCATGGATGTTTCGAGGAACGCGCGCGTGATGCCCGTCGCGCCTGCCGTGCCGCCCGGCTTCTCGACGGTGTGCCCGTCCGGGTAGGTGAGGCGCAGGACGACGGCCTCATCCGCCGTGAAGCCGGGCGCGGAGAAGAGCAACAGCGACCCCGTCGCGCTGGTGCTCGGCTCGACCGTCGTCACGGGCGGCGGTTCGGCGGCGGGGCCGTATCGCCAGCGGGCGTACGCCGCGCCGACGTTGCCCATCTCCACCTTGAAGCCGTCCGGGTTCGTCGGGGTGTATGTCAGGACGCGCCGCTCGAACGCCTGCATCAGCACATCGCGCGATTTGCCGCCGACAATTGCTTTCGTCCAGTACGGCTCGGTGATCGGCAGCCCGACCGCAAAAAAGGGCGGGTCGAAGAGTTTCGCCATCGTTGTTTTGCCATCCGGCCCGAGCACCGGCCCCTGCTGGGTCAGGAACGCCCAGAAGGGCGCGGCGATGTTGTGCTTCGTTTCGGGAACGTAGTAGCCGTAGGTCGTCGGGTCGGTAATGCCGGAAACGGGGCTGACCACGCCGGCGGTGTTGATCGCTCCATTGACGGGCGTGCCCGTGCGATCCGGGGCGGCGTTGACGCCGGGGGTGAGCGAGGCGACCTTCGCGAGTGTGCCGTACGTCGGGGACGGGTTGTTCATCGGGTCCCCGGCGACGGGCACGCCCGCCGGTACGTACGGCTCCACCTGCGTGTCGCCGAGTTGAATCTGGCCGCTGACCATCTCGCGCACGAGCAGGCCCGCCGTCACGCGCCCCTTCTGCGGCGTCGTTAACTCCATCCGCGCCTTCTCGAAGTACTGCACCGTCCGCAGGCCGCCTTCGAGGTCGCGGTACGGCTCGGTGTGCGGAAGTTCTGGGCCATCGGGCGCGATAAAGAGCGCGGGGCCCCAGATGAATGTCCGCGTCGCCGCGCCCTGCTCGACCGGGAAGTCCGTGCGTCCCCAGATCGGTTGAAAGGCGGGGTCGAGGAAATCCGGCTGGGCACGAACGCCAGTCGCGAGCAGCAACGAGCCGCCAAGCAGGCTCAGGATGATGGCCACATGCCAGCGACGATAATTCCCACGAGTTCGCACGCCGCGCTCCTCCTTCACCACCGGGCGCAGTATACACGCTTCTTGCATTCGCATCGCTCGCTGTTGTAGATCACCACATGCCACTCCGGGCGATCACGATGATAACGCACCGATCACGCAGGGAGAGACGCGGTATGCGCACGGTGGGTTCCAAAGGAGGAGCGTCATTGCGCGTCGCGGGCCGACGCCGATGCCATCGATGACATCGGCATCGGTCTGCGAGCGGGTTATCGAGTGAAATCGAAATCGGTCCGACCGTTCATCAGGCTGCTGCGCGACCGAACGACCGCGCCGCGACCACAAGCGAGAGCACGGCCAGCACGGCGGTGATGAGAATGCCCTTCACCACGCTCGCGTCGCCGAGATGGTTGTTGAAGATCGCGCGCGCCGCATCCACGGCATAGGCGAGCGGATTGACGGCGGCGATGTGGCGCAACCAGCTCGGGGCCAGACTGAGCGGTAGCAGCACCCCGGAGAGCAGGAGCAGGGGCAGCGTGGCCGTCGTCAGCACCGGGGCGAGCGCGTCCTCGCTCTTCAGCGCCAGCGCGAGCGCGTACGAGCACGACGCCATCAAGAGGCCGATCAGGGCGATCAGGCCGAGCACGACGAGCCGCCCCACCGGGTGGATGTCCAGCCCGAAGGGCAGCGAGAGCACGATCAGGAGCAGGGACTGGACGAGGATAATCAGGACATCGCGCAGCGCCCGACCGAGCAGCATCGCCAGCCTGCTCACCGGGGTGACTTGCAGGCGCTCGATCACGCCGTAGCGCAACTCCGCGATCAGGCTGAAGCCGACGAACGCCGCGCCGAAGAGGCCGAGTTGAATGAGCAGCCCCGGCACGAAGACGTTGTACGCCCCGCCCGCCGGGAAGCCGGGCGCGGTGATGACAGACTTGAGCAGCGGCGCGAACAGGAGCAGGTAGAGGAGCGGCTGGATCACCCCGATCACTGCCCACGCCGGGTTGCCGAGGGTCAGGCCGAGGTTGCGCTGGAAGACGAGCCACGTATCACGCAGGGTTCTCATCGGTGGGTCCTGTCTTCACAAGTGAAATTATGCCGCCTGCTCGCGGAGCGAACGGCCGGTCTGGCGCAGGAAGACATCGTTGAGGCTGGGCCGGGTGAGGGAGATCGTCCGCAGTTCCATCCCCGCGTCGTCCAGCAGGCGGAGGATCGCCGGCATGGCGGTCTCGCCTCGATCGACATAGAGGCGGATCGTCTCTTCGTCGGTGTCCGAATCCCGGACGAACGACTGCCGACCGAGCAGCGTGAGCGCGGCCCCTGGATCGTTAACACCGAGCGTGACGATATCGCCCGCGATCTGCCGCTTCAGTTGGTCGGGCGTCCCCTCGGCGACGATGCGCCCGTGGTCGATGATCGCGAGGTGGTCGCAGAGCGCGTCCGCCTCTTCGAGGTAGTGGGTCGTGAGGAAGACGGTCGTGCCATTGTCGCGCAGCCGCCGCACCTCGTCCCAGAGGTGGGCGCGGCTCTGCGGGTCGAGGCCGGTCGTCGGCTCGTCGAGGAAGAGCATCTGCGGCTCGTGGATGATGCCAAGGCCGATGTCGAGGCGGCGGCGCTGCCCGCCCGAGTAGGTGCCGCCGCGCCGGTCGGCGGCGTCGCCGAGTTCGAGCGTCGCGAGCAGTTCTGCCGCGCGCCGCTTCGCCGTCGCCGCGCTCATGCCGTAGAGGCGGCCCTGGAAGACGAGTTCGGTGCGGCCGGTGATGGCAGGGTCGGTGCCGCCCCGCTGGCCGACGTAGCCGATCCGCTCGCGCACCCGCTGCGGCTCGCGGCGCAGGTCGCACCCGGCCACCATCGCGTCGCCCCCGGTCGGCGGCAGCAGGGTCGCCAGCATCCGCAGCGTAGTCGTCTTGCCCGCGCCGTTCGGGCCGAGGAAGCCGAAAATTTCACCCGCCTCGACGCGGAGATCAACACCGGCGACCGCCTCGACATCGCCCCGGCGGGAGGTGAAGGTGCGGCGCAGGCCGCTCGTCTCGATCATCGCACCCGTCGCGGTTGGGCGCTCGGTGTGAACAGCCAGGGGAGTAGCCATGAATGTAACGCTCCTTTCAAAAGATGAATTGGTCGCTGCCGCGTTGGCAGGGATGGTCAAGCGGGTGCAGCCCGGCTATCCTTCGGAGGTGGGCCTTGAGTGCCGGGTGTCGCTCCGCGAGACCGATTCGAGGATCATCGCCTCGGTGGGGTGTTCCCGCATCCTGCCGAGGCATTGCTTTTACTGCACCGGTTCGCCTCCTTTCTCGCCGTGCGTCGCCGCGCTCATTGTCGTGGTGGGTTCCGGGTTCATGTCGTCGCGCGGAGCCACGCTACTCATGCTCGCGATGAATGTGGGCCATGTCAGCGTTCCCGCCTCGATCTCACGAATGATCGCGCGAACCCACTGCAACTCCGCCTCCTGCTGCGCGAGCGCAAACTCCGTCTCGATCAGGAAGAGACGGGGCACGCCCAGCCGCTCTGCGACGCTACTTATCCGGAATCGCATCTCGTCAATCTCCGCTTCGAGACTACGGGCGCGTTCCTCGAACAGCGCGATCACCTCCGGGGGCCGGATGTGCGCGAGGAAGGTCAGCCCGGCGGTGAACTGGGCGTACTCGTGCACTGGCTTTCGGAGCAGTTCGCGCAGCCAACTATCGAACTTCGCCCGCCCCGCCTCGGTGAGCGCGTAGATCGTCCGCTCCGGGCGCTTCCCCTCGCGCCGCGTCTCCTGCGGCACGATCAGTCCGTCGCGCTGAAGCGCCTCGACCACGGTGTAGAGCGAGCCGCGCTTGAGGTTGATGCTCTCCGTGATGCCCCGCGCCCGCATCAGGAAATCCATCTCGTACGGATGCGTCGGCCGCTCGGCCAGCAGCGCCAGCACCGCCAGCGCGAGTGGATTGGAGATTTTCCGGCTTGCCATCGTCACCTCATTAAGTATTCCACTCTAGTCGTCATCTACTAGTTGTTCACGACTATACGTGAACGACCAGCCGTTGTCAACTATGATGCATAACAGTCATCCATTGCACATCTCGTGCGATGGCAATGACCGCCCACTTATGGGGAGAAATGGCGTGCGAGCGAATCGGTGTCCTCATCTTTCCACTTGACAATGGAGTAACATTATTGTTACCTTGCGACGATGGAAGAGACGGCATATACAACCGAGTTCTACGCAACTCCGTCGGGCAATGAACCCGTGCGGGACTTCCTGGACACGCTTTCCGTGAAGGCGCGACAGAAGTGTTTCTCCTACATCGATCTTCTCGCATTGATGGGGTTGGCGCTGCGTGCGTCACACATCAAGAAACTTGAGGGCGATATCTGGGAATTGCGGCCGGAGTTTGGTGGCACGGAGTATCGTATCTTCTTTGGCAGACACGGGACCCGATTTATCCTCCTTCATGCAGTGACGAAGAAGCGACAGAAAACGGCACGGACGGATATTGTGATGGCACAGCGGCGTTTCAATGATTGGCAGGAACAGGGATGAGCGCGAAGACGAACTACGACCTCTACAAGGAAGCGCAACTTGCAGACCCCGAGTTCCGCGTGGGATACGAAGAGACGATGCGCAATGTCCGGTTCGGGTACGCACTGGGGACGGTGCGGGAGCAGCGCGGGCTGACACAGCAGGCGCTCGCGGACCGCGTCGGCGTCAAGCGCACGGCGATTGCCCGCCTCGAAGGGGGAGACCACGCGCCGACGATGACGACCCTCCTGAAACTCGTGCAGGCGCTCGACGCGAAACTGACCATCGACGCGGACGGGCGGATCGAATTGGTGGCGCACCGGCGGCGCACCAAACGCGGGGAACCGCTCGCGGCGCGATAACCGCAACTGCGCGTCCTCGCGTAGAATACCGCCATCGGAATGATCGACGGGGAGGATGCACGCGCCGTGTCGCGACCGCCAACCGGACAATTTGAACCCGCCGCGTCCGGGCCGGGGGCCGCGCCGGTGCTGCTGCCCGCGCTCCCGCCGCCGCGCCTCGTGCCGCGCACCGTCTCGGCGGTGATCGACGAGGGCGTGCGCGCGGTGCGGCGCGACATCGGGCTGTTCACTGCCGCCGCCGCGCTGACGGTCGTCCCGTCGCACGTGCTCTCGCTCCTCTTCTCGACGCTCTTCACGCCGTTCAACCCGCTCGACCCGGCAACCTACGCGCGCGTCGGCGACCACGCCGCGATCACGACGGACGGCACGGTGACCTTCGTCTTCACCGTGGTCACGGCGCTCTGCACGCTGGCGATCACGACGCTCGGTACGGGCGCGCTCGTCACCATCGCGGGGCTGCGGACGCTCGGGCAGCCCTGCACGGTCGGCACGGCGTATGCCCACGCGCGCCGCCGGTACGGTTCGCTGCTCGCGGCGTCGCTGCTTTCCAGTATCGCGGGCGTCGCGCTGACGGTCTTCACCGCCTTTCTCGGCACGCCCTTCGCCATCTTCCTGTACGTCGGCTGGCAACTCGCGCCCCAGGCGATTGTGCTGGAGGGGCGGCGGACGGGCGGGGGATTGGCACGGAGCCTCGCCCTTGTGCGGGGGATGTGGTGGCGGATGGCCGGGCTGCTCATCCTCGTCGGCATCCTGCGGCTATTCGCGGCGGCGGTGCCGGGCGGGCTGGGCGTCCTCATCAGCGGGTTCACGTCGTCGAAGGACCTGCTCGGCGGGAGCGTCGGGACGTTGGCGCTCGCGGTCGTCGCGTCCCTGATCGATGTTGTGATGGCGCCGATTGCCGTCACAATCAGCACGCTCTTCTTCACCGATTTGCGGCTACGCAAGGAGGGGTTCGACATCGACCTCCTGCTGCAACGGGGCGCCGCCGAGCGGGCCGCGCTGGTGACGCCATGATGCGCCGCGTCGCGCTCCTTTTCGCGCTGCTCTTTGGCGTGTTGCTCCTGCCGCCGGGCAATGTCGCCGCCGCCGATGTCGATCTACCCACCTATGTCCAGCGCCTTACCGCCGCGCAGGATGCGTTGACGCAGGCGCGAACGCTCAACGGCAGCCTGCGCGACGCCGCCATCCAGCGCGCGCAGGCCGCGCTCGTCGGCATCGATGGCGTGACGGTTGACGGGACCCGCTACCCGCCGCCGCACGCCGACGCGCTCGCCGCGCTCCGGCACGTGCCACCGGATCTTGACCGCGCCCTCGCGCAGGTGACGACGCTCCGGTCCACGCTCGCGGGCGGCGGGAATGGCACGCCCGACCCGCAGGCCCGCCAGAAACTGGACAACATCCTGAGCGACCGCGCCTTCCGCGAGCCGGAGCCGAACGCCGCACAGAAGCAGGTCGCCCGATTGCGCGACTGGGTCGGCGCGCAATTGCGCCGGTTGTTCCAGCCCGCGCGTCGCGTCCTGCAGCCGAAGGCGCCCGATACGGTACCGGGGGATACCACCGCCTCCAGACTCCTCGCCCTGCTCGCCTCGCCGCTCACTGTGCTGCTGCTCGCGCTAATCGCGAGCATCGTCATCGCTATCCTCGTGGTGCGCTATCGTCGGCGGCGGGCGAAGCGGCGCACCGACGACGCGGAAGCGCCGCCACGCACGGCGGCGGAATGGCGGGAAGTGGCGGACGCGCTCGCCGCGCGCGGCGACCACCGCGCCGCCCTCCGCGCACTTTTCCTCGGCACGCTGACGGAGCTGGACGAGCGGCGGCTCGTCGCCTTTGACCCCGCGCTGACGGACCGCGAGTATCTGCGGGAAGCGCAACGGCAGCAGCGATGGCTTGCGGAGCCGTTGCGCCCGTTCGTGTGCCTCGTGGAGGCGGTCGTCTATGCCGACGCACCGTGCGGCGCGGCGGAATACGCGCGGGCGCGGGCGATCGTGGACAGCGTGCACCAACTGATCGCCGGGCCGCAGGGGGTGGCGGCATGAGGCGGCTGCCCCGGCGCGTCTGGCTCCTGATCGCGGTCGGTGTCGTGCTGCTCGTCGGGACGCTCGTCGGGCAACTGGCGACGCCGGTGTCGAACGCGAGCACCCTCCCGCGCGGGACGACGCTCTCCGCCGCGGCGAAGGGGAGCCTCGCACTCTCGCAGTGGCTGGAGGCGGAAGGGTTCGGCGTGGAGCGCGTGCGGGAGTTCCCGTTCACGGGGGACGATCTCACCGCGCTCTTCGTCATCACGCCGCGCATTAAGGAGATCACCGAGGACGACGCGGCGGACATCGCGGGCTACGTCGAGCGCGGCGGCACGCTCTTCCTCGTCACGGACGGTGCGGACAAGTCGTACACCCTCCTCGCCGCGCTCGATCTCGCCGTCGTGTCTGGGAAGGCGGACACCGGCGCGACGGCGACCCCCGACGGGCCGTCGCTCGCCCGCCCCCGCGTCTCGACCATCGCGCTCCAATCCGACGCGACGGTGCGCCCCACCATGCAGGCCGACCCGCGCTTCCTCGCCCGCGCGTCGTCGGAGAATGGCGCGGTCGTCGCGACGCTGACCCGTGGCACGGGGCACGTGCATGTCGTCACGGGGCCGTATGCGCTCTCCAACGCCGGTTTGCCGGAGGCGGACAACCTCGCGCTCGTGCAGAACCTGATCGCCGGGCTGCCCGCCGGGTCGCGGGTCGGCTTCGACGAGTACCACCACGGCTACGGCCTCGGGACCAGCATCGCGGACCTCGCGCTGCGTTCGCCATGGGGCTGGACACTCCTCTATCTCGCGGGGCTGCTGCTCATCGTGGCATTCGTGCAGGGGCGGCGGTTCGGGCGGCCCCTATCCGCGCCGCCCGTCCCACCCAAAGCGCCCGCAGAGTTCGCCCGCGCGCTGGGGAGCCGGTGGCGCGAGGGGAAGCAACGCGCCTTCGCCCAGGCGCATGTCGCCACGACGCTGAAGCGCGACCTCGCCACCCCGTTCGGCATCGACCCCGCCGCCGATGACGCCGCGTTCCTCGCCGCGCTTCACGCCCGCCGCCCCGACCTTGCCGCCACCTGCGCCCCGCTCCTTGCCGATCTCCACACCGGCGCGAAGGACGATACCGCGTTCGTCGCCCTTGTGCAGCAGGCCGAAGCATTACGTCGTGCCGCGCGCGAGCGGCAGCCGAGCGCGGCGACAGCCGCCGCCTAAATCGCGCATCGTTGGGGATCGCTCGTTGCTCAAAAATGGTACCTCCTGCTAACCGGGATCGGAATCGGAAATGGTTTCGTCCCGGCCCGTGGGGGTCAGTCGTTTGACCTGCGGAAAGGTCCCCGCGACCGCCGCCACGAATCGCCCGTCATCGGTCCAGTATTCCAGGCCCAGCCGCTCGGCAAGCGCGAGGTAGTGCGCGTCGTATGATTGCTTTTGGCGCGTCTGATGGGCGATTTCGAGGGCACGCCTCCCATCGGCGATCTGTTCGGGGAGCGTCGTGACGAACAGCAGCGCATCATCGTATGCGTCCAAAGCGTCCGCGTGCGAGATTTTTCCATCCGCCGCTCTCCTGTGAAGGATCGTGGCGATCTCACACGCGAGCCATGACGGGGCAACGGGCGTGATGTCCGCCACCAACCATGCCTCGAGGAGCGCGAGGGCGTCCGCACTGCCTTCCTCCTCGAGCACCCATTTAATAGCGACACTCGCGTCAACGACGACGCTATTCATCGTTAGTGCCGCCCCTCACGTAGCGCGCGCAGGAGGTCTGTCGAGTTCTCCAGTCTCGTGCCACTCGTCCGCGCATGGGCGCGTTCCCGAAGTTTGGCGATAGCGGCGGCGGGATCGTCCGACCCGGCCCACTCGCGCCATACGGGGCGTGGGGAGGGGGAGGATGATGCACCCGCTCCATCATCGGTGTCGCGCCATACGGCGGGGGACTTCTCTCCTGTTGTCCCCGCCGACGGGGCCAAGACTTCCCCCGCCTGTTGTGCCGCGCGTATCGCGTCCGCCAAGCCACTCTCCTGAACTTGTAGGAGGACCTGCTGTGCCTGCCGCACTCTGTCCCATGGGATGTCGAGCAGCGCTTTCCGCACCTGCATGAGCTGCGTCAACGTGCCTGCCGGGACGGACGGCAGCGTTGTCGCCGCTTTTCGCGCATCGCTGAACGTTTTCAGTGAGGCGGCATCTACGACAAAGCGGTGGCCGATTTGTGTCGCGGCAATTTGCCCGTCCTCAATGAGGCGGCGAAGATGCTGAGGGGACATTCCCAGCATCGTCGCCGCCTCATGTGTCGAGAGGAATTCCGTCATCATGCACGCTCCAATGGAGAATCAGATAGTTCCGAAAGGAACATATGACTTTCCAAAGAGAATGTAAAGCGTTCCATCACGCGTTATCACCCAATGCACGATGGGGAATCTTTCACGCGAAGAGATGACATCGTGGGATGCGGTACAATGCGTCCATCGAAACACCGACGGTAGGCGGGAGGCGAGCGATGGCGCGGGGCTATGTCTTTGTCGATACCGAGGTTGGGAAGGGACAGGAGGTTCGCGAGCATTTGCTGCAAACGCCGGGCATCATCGCGGCGGACCTCGTGATGGGGCCGCACGATCTTGTTGTGGTGGTCGAGGAACCAACGATTGAGGAAGTCGGGCGCGTCGTCGTGCGCGATCTGCACGGCACGCCGGGCGTCAAGAATACGATCACGATGATCGTCATTAACCGCGACTAAATCTGCCGCCTCGCTACCTGCCCGTTTGCGGGCGCGCGACGGGCGCGATGACCGGAATCCGCTCGGTAATTGCCCGATGTGCGTGATCGCGCGCGATTACAATGGCTCGATCCCAATCATCGAATGACCCAAGCTTCGTCCCGTCGTCCGTCTGGAGCACGTATGACCCGCCACGTTCGCGCAGATCGAACCGACGGCCCCGGATGGTGAAGTGCCACAAACGATGGTCGTAGACATCAACAACGAGGCGCACACCCGAGACGTACTGAAGCAATCGCGGCATGGGGAGGGTCCCTTTCGTGTCCAGTCGGGATGCGCGGATCATACAGAAAATCCGCACCACTGATGGAACGAGGCGCGGCCCGCGTGGTTGCGTACGGACAGAGAGTTATTCCAAAAGTGCTGTGTGGAGCCTTCTTCCGCACGCAAAATCCCTCGCCGCGAGGAGGCTATGCAATGGGGATCATCCCGTCAGTTCACGCCGCCGTGCGAGCGGTCGCGGTCACGGCGCGCGATCGGGCAGTCACGCGGCGCCACGCCTCCCACGCATTGCCGAGCAGCAGGGCCGCCGGGAGGTAGTACAGCCCGCCGAGCGTCAGATAGATCGCGAAACTCGCCACCGCGACCAGAACGCCGAACCATACCTGATCGCGGTAGCGCGCCGGTGAGGTGGGCGGGTCGGTCAGCATGAAGGCGGCGAAGAAGAGGGCAGCATTGATGTCCGGCGCGCGGAAGATCTCCGCGACCCGCGCGGGATCGACAAATGCCGTCAGCGTGAATAGCAGGAGGTAGCAGCCGAGGAAGGGGAGCACCATCGGCAGCTTGTTCACGCGATCCGCGATGAAGAACCCCACCGCGAGGAGCACAACGACGAACGGCGCGGGCAGGTCGGGCAGCGCGCCCCACCAACTCTGCCCGCTGGCGAAGAGGAAGCAGGCCGCCACGAGCGCGAGCGCGGCGGGGTTGAAGATATGCCGCCCGCGCACCCGCAGGAGGTACTTGGAGTTGACGGCGAGCGCGGCGGTCATGATCGGGACGTAGCGCGGCTCCGTGGGGCTGAGGATGAGCGCCACGATCAGGCCGGAGAGCAGCGCGCCGCTCGGGAAGAACCAGACGCCGCGCATCGCCCGCACAATCGCAACATCGAGGAGGGCGGCGACCAGCATCGCACCGACGACGCCCGGCAGGGCCGCGTGCAACCCCGCGCGCGGCACAGCGATCGCGGTGAGCAGTGCGAGCACGATGATGAGGTAGCCCTTCGGCGTGCGGAAGAAGCGCCATGATGCCCGGAACGGTGACGCCATCGCGGGCGTACGCGCGGATGCGGTCATTGCAGATACCTCGCAAAATCACTCGTCGCACATTGTTCCAATGCGGGTGAAATAATGAGACCCTCGACTCCCTGCCGTTCGAGGAAGGCGCGCCCCTCGGTCGGGCCGAGGATGAACGCCGCCGTGGAGAGCGCGTCCGCCACCATCGCCGCCGGCGCGACGACGGTGACGCTCGCGACTGCGGTGAAGGCGTGCCCGGTGCCGGGATCGAGGAGGTGGTGTCCCCCCGCGCCCGTCGTGTGCGCGCGTTCGTAGTCGCCGGAGGTGCAGACTGCCGCGTCGGAGAGGTGAAGGCGCGCGATCAGTTCACCATCGCGGCGCGGGTGCCGGATGCCGACGGACCACGGCTCACCTGCGGCGTTCCACCCCTTCACGTAGAGGTCGCCCCCGGCATCGACAGTGTAATTGCCGAACACAGCGAGTTCCCGCGCCGCCAGGTCGATGGCCAGCCCCTTCGCCACCGCGCCGAGGTCGAGGATGAGCGGCGCGTGCAGCGTGACGGTCCGGCGCGCGGGGTCGAGTTCGACATCCCGGTAGCTCGGCCGGTGCGTCGGCGCGATGGCGGTGGCGACCCGCTCCCCCGTGCGGTAATTGCGGTTGAACCCCCGCTGTTCGAGCAGCGCGCCGACGGTCGGGTCGAACGCGCCACCGCTCAACCGACT
>JAABUT010001446.1_pt1 | contig 26961 bp, 33 predicted proteins | sample 5559281 | NCBI WGS metagenome assembly JAABUT01 (sample SAMN10711880, study PRJNA513359) | rock metagenome | isolation source: Antarctica rocks | place: Antarctica: Victoria Land, Ricker Hills nord | collected 2016-01-04
GGGCTTAAAGCTATTGCCAAGTTTTTACACCTTAGCATGAACCGTTGCCCAAAGCTGCTGACTGTTAAAGATCGAAAAACCCTATTTTTGGCCGGAATTGTGCAACAGCCACTCAAGACAAAAGAACAAACCCAAGCAACCTGAGGTTGCGAAAACTTAAACGTAGTAAATCTAACCGTGGAAACCATTCAACCTTTATTAGAAAACGCTTCCAAAGCAAAGCATTCGATCAGCAAACTCAGCGATGCCGAAAAGAAGCTTTTGCTGGAGAAATTAGCGCATCAAATCAAATCCAAATCACAGGAAATCATCCGGGAAAATAAAAAGGATTTAGACCGGATGGACGATACCGACCCGAAGAAAGACCGCTTACTGTTAAACGCAGGGCGAATCAATAACCTGGCAGAAAGCGTGTTGGACGTTTCTTTGTTGACAGATCCATCTAATAAAATCCTTTCTGAAAAAACATTGCCGAACGGCCTGTTCATCCAAAAGAAAACCGTGCCGCTTGGGGTTGTTGGCATCATTTACGAGTCGCGACCAAACGTTACGATTGATGTCGCTGCGCTTTGCATCCGTTCGGGCAATGTTTGCGTTTTGCGCGGCGGCACCGATGCTTCTTTTACCAATGTTTTTTTAGCAGAGTTGATCCGTCAGGTTTTGGAGGATTTTGGCTTGGATAAAAACATCGTCCAGCTTTTGCCTACCGACCGAAAATTTATTAAAGAAATGCTGACGGCTGTAAAATATATTGATGTCATTATTCCGCGCGGTTCACAACAATTGATCGAATACGTGCGCGATCATGCCAAAGTTCCGGTGATCGAAACAGGTGCCGGCGTTTGCCATACTTATGTGGAGAAAACCGCCGACTTGGAAAAAGCGGCAGCCATTGTGGTGAATGCCAAAGTTTCCCGTCCTTCGGTTTGCAATTCATTGGATACGATTTTGGTGGATGAAGCCGTTGCCGAAAAACTACTGCTAAAAACAGCACCGCAATTAAAAAATTTTAAGGTAGAGGTTTTTGCAGATGAACGCGCATTTTCCATCCTTAAAAACAGCAACTATCCATACTTGCAACAAGCAAAACCAGAAGATTTCGGCCGGGAATTTCTGGATTTTAAATGCTCTATAAAAGTAGTTTCCGGTTATGAAGAAGCACTGGAGCATATCGAAAGATATTCGTCCAAACATTCCGAAGCAATCATTTCCAAGGATCCAAACTTATGTGAAAACTTTTTAAATGAAGTAGATGCCGCAGCCGTTTACGTCAACGCTTCCACCCGTTTCACTGATGGCGGTGAGTTTGGTTTAGGTGCCGAAATTGGTATTTCCACGCAAAAACTACATGCCCGCGGTCCGTTTGCTTTGGAGAAATTGGTTACGGAAAAATGGATTGTTCGGGGCGATGGGCAGGTGCGGTAGTATTTTATTGTAACCAGAAGAAATCTTCATCTATAAACTTCTATCAAATAAAATGCTTAGAAGTTCACATTTTGTGAACTATAATTTGTAACTTCGTAAAAGGAATGAAAATTCATCTCATCAAAAAGCAAACTTTAGAAGATTTTGCCCGCCAGCATCCGCGAAGCAAAACTTCATTGGAAGATTGGATGGAAAAACTAAAGCTTGCTGATTGGGGGCAACCAGGAGATATAAAGCATACTTATAACACAGCGGATTTATTAGGAAAAAGCAGCAACCGGGTAATTTTTGATATTGCCGGAAACAACTATCGATTGATTTGCAATTATATCTTCGGCTCCAGGCAAGTGCATTTATTCATCTGCTGGATAGGCACACATGCCGAATACGACAAATTGTGTAACCAGGGAAATCAGTTTACCATTAATATTTACTAAAATGGAAACCAGTACAATAAAATATACCATCATTAAAAACAGGGATCAGTATAACCAATATTGCAAGCAATTGGAAGGTTTGTTGTGTGACGAAAATGCGGAGGTTTTTCAGGATGAAATTGATTTGCTGACCTTACTTATCGAAAAGTATGATGAAGAAAATAATACTTTTAAACAAAGCGATCCGATTGTGCTGTTACGTTCTTTTATGCAAGATCATCAGTTGAAACCGCAGGATATGACTGAAATATTAGGAATTAGCAAAGGATATGTTTCTGATATTTTAAACTATAAAAAAGGTTTATCCAAAGAAGTGATCCGGAAACTGGCTGATTATTTTAAAGTTAGGCAGGAAGCTTTTAACCGCCCATATCAATTGAAATCAGCGGCAAGTGTAAAAGTTAATCACTGAATTTATTAAATTTGATTATGGAAACATTGATTGTACAAACTGAAAGTAAAGCGCAGCTTAAAGCTTTAAAGGCTTTTATGAAGGCTATGAAAATTAAATTTCAAAAGGAAGAAAAGCCTTACAATAAGGAGTTTATAGGTAAAATGGCGCAGGCCGAAGAAGATAGAAAAGCAGGAAGAACAACTAAAATTGAACCTGCCGATATATTGAACTTGAGCTAACCGAAGTTGCTAAAGATGATGTCAAGGTTTTTATTAAAAGCGGACAAATCCAAATTGTCAAAAAAATTGAGAAACTTTTAATTGCTGTCAAAGAAAATCCATTTGAAGGAATTGGTAAACCTGAACAATTAAAGCATCAGTATTTAGGTAAATGGTCGAGAAGGATTGACGGGCAACATCGAATGATTTATGATGTTTTTGAAAATGTAATTAGAATCTATTCTTTAAAAGGGCATTACAAGTAATCTGGGCCTGAATTATTTGAGAATATCAAATCACCACTCGTTTGCTTGAGAAAAATTAGTTACCAAGAAATGGATTGTGAGGGAGATGGGCAGGTGCGTTAGGGGAGGAATTATGACCTTTGAATTGGTTATGGTAATCAACGAGCAAGTATTGCCGATGGTTGGGAATTAGAATTCTGTCAGCCCAGCCTTAGCACAAATTTACAATAGGATTCCGGAAGTTCAATTACTTCCGTGTGCCCCTTTTTTGCCAATACCTTGGTATCTGCCGCCCTTTTTTCGGTCAATGTCAAAATGCACAAGCAAAAGGTTTGTCAACCAATTACTTGTGCAAGCTAGGAAATTATTTAATTATTGTTTTGCTGTCGTCTTATATTTTATAGACCTTGAACTACCTGCATAAAATCGTTTCTGCTCCAATGGTCAGTTATTTTTCCATTTTTTAAAATATCTATTTCAATAACATTCATTTCTACTTTTTTTCCTGTTGGCATTTTCCCCATAAACTCACCTGTGTGGGTTCCAGTTATTGTTTTTCTCAAAGACACCTTATCGTCTTCTCCTAATACTTCGTGAATTTGTACTGAAATATCTGAAAAAGCCTTATGGAATCCCGTAATAAATTGGATCATGACACTGGCATCTGTAGGTGCATTGGGTGGTGCTGTATGATTGACAAATGTATCTACCAACAGTTCTTTTGTGATTTCTGTATTTCCTTTCGCAAAAAATTCATTATTGAATCTAATTACTACTTGTTTATTTTGTTCGACTATCATTTTTTTCTCTTTTATATTTTTTAAATTTAATTGTGCCACTGTTTGTTTTGATAGCTCATAGTCATTATTAATAAAGCTATCAGTATAGTTATTTTTTCATGCACTGTTAATTTAGTTTTACAAATATTTTTTTTGACTTTCTTACTTTTTTAGCCTTTGCCAAATAATCAGTTTCCTCATTTCTGTAGCCCAAACCCAACAATACAACACTTTATTACAAAAATTGTGTACGGTTGTAAACCAGCCGGAGATGCCGAAAGGCGAATAGCTTCTAAGATCGTTTCTAAATTTTGGTCGTGGGTTTTTCACCTGTCATTCGTTTGGTAACGTACCTCCAATTGAGCTGCTCTATTAGTTTCGTCATCGTCTTTGTTTTAAAATTATAATGCAAAGGTGCGACAAACTGTAACGAGTAGCCAATAAGGTAATTTAAGAAATAGGCTTAATATAGTTTAAGGGCAAAGCTATTTTGTAGCAATGCTTTTTCTGATATTGCTCAAAAATTCTGGGGTAATGCCAAGAAAAGAGGCTATTTGAGTATTTGGAAGTCTGTTGGAAAGATTGGGATATTGATTTAGAAAAGAGATGTAACGCTCTTCTGCCGTATTGCTTATATTCTGCAATACTCTATTTTGAAGTTCAATAAAACTGTTTTCAATTATTACTCTAAATATTAAATTAAATTTCGGATGGGAATTATATAAAAACACCAGATCTTTTAATTCTATTTGTAAAATTGTTGATGGTTCAATGGCTTCAATAAATAGTTTACTCGGTTTTTTAGAATGTAAACTTCCTATGTCAGCAAGCCAATTGTTTTCTGCCCCAAACTGGATATTGTGTTCCTTTCCGTTGTTATCAACGCTATACATTTTGAAGCAACCACTCACTATAAAATTGTAATGTTTGCAAAGGTCGCCTTCTTGTAAAATATATTGTCTCCTTTTAATTTTTCGTTCGGTTGCTCTTTTTGTTACAGCTTCAATTTCTTCGTTGCTTAAAGCAAGGTAGCTGTTAAAATGTGATATGAGTTTTTGAATTGCCATCTAACTAAAAAGGTCATAAATATAAGTTTGTTTCAATTTGTCAAATGGCAAAAAAATTCGGGTAGTTGTAGTTCGTAGTGTCGGTCTGGCAGGGTTACAGATAACGGTTTGTGTATTGCCGAAGGCGGGGAATTTCAGCACTACCTCTCGATAGAATTACAAATGTTCAATTACTTCCTTCAGCCCAATAGATATTGTCAAACCCCACTTTTGGCAATACCATGTTAGCCACTGTTAATCGTCAATTTCAATCTTTAAGCCTTTAGTTTTGAATGCTTCCAAGATTAATTTAATTGCGTTTTCAGTTGTTGCAACATAATTCAAATACATTTGCTTTGTCAAGCTATAGTTTATGTCAAGCTCGTGTACAAACCCATGCCTAGCATCTAATATTTCTTGAACCTTCGTTAATACTCTGAACACGTTTCCATTGACTTTTTTCTTCTTACTCAAAGTTGATAATACGTCGATTGATATATATTTCTTAAAGGCTCTATTGATGGAATCTATGTTTTGGAAATTATACGACTGTGCAATTATCTGTTCCAGTGAATTTTCCTTTTGAAGGATACTTACAACATCAGCAACTCCAATTTTTATCTTTTCTTCAACAAGTAATGTTTTTGCAGTTGCATCATGCCTAATATAATTAGCAAAGCATTGTCCAAAGAAGTATTCAAGTACTGAAACTAAAAATGGTATCAAGCTATTATAAAGGACAATACTTGGGTCTTTGGTGATTAAAAGTAACCTCACACTCTCTGGAGTAAGATTGGTTAAAGTTTCAGACATTTCATTTCTGTAGCCATTCAAACAATTACTTATTTGACTAAGTTTCTCTAAAGAATTACTTGCAATTATTGAAATCCCTTTTTCTAATGGACTAAATTTCCTGTAATCACTGAGGTTTGTGTATTTGTTTGTTCCATACCAATCATTGTAAAATGTGCCTCCAAATTGTTGCCTCGCTTTTCTTATAATTTCGTTTTGCTTTTGTTTATCTTCATAGCTTCCGCTACTTCGTGTTCTTGTATGCAAAATCCAATCAGTACAGTTGAACTTTTTTCTATCTTCTAGAGATGACTTGTGAACTGTTGCTTCAACACCAGTAGATGACTCATAGTTGTCAAAACCAAACCACATAAAACTAAGCATGTCAGGTGTATTCATTTCATCGATGAAGTGTCTTGCCTTCTGAAAGTTGTTACCTAACAAAAATTTTATTAAGCCAGTTTTGGTTGCGGTTTTTGTATATAATGTTATCTCAACACTCATGCTCTATCAAAATAGTGACTAACTCTCAAATATATGAACTTACACACGCCAATGCACTGCCTTCATGAGTTATATTGGCGCAAGTTTTCAAAAAGTTGTTTTCAGGCTTCTTCGTCTGTACTACTTTATCCTCCAACCTCAATATTCAAATTGGGCAACTCTACCTGCAGTTTCACTTTGGCTTTAAGTGCAGAAAAAACTTTCATCAAAGTATCAATAGTTACATTACTTGCGTTGCTTTCCAATCGGGAAATTTGAGCTTTTTGTACACCGATTAACTTGCCCAATTCTTCTTGTGTCAAATGGCGTTCCTGTCGTGTTTGCCGGATGGCTTTTCCGATTAAATCCATTTGTAATTCGTATTCAAATTTGTCTCGTTCGGGTGTGCCTTTTTCACCGATCAATTTGTCCTGCACTTCGTTTAACGTATATGATTTCATTTCTTTTTTAATTTTTCTTTTTCTGCAAAATATTTTGTCCTGGTTTGTCTCGCTTTTTGGATTTCGCTGTCCGGGACTTTGCTTCTTTTTTTGATAAACCCATGTGTTGCTATTACCAAGGTTTCTATAACAGAAGTTTTATCCCAAAAAGCAAGGAGGCGATACTGCAAGCCTTGGTAAAGCGTCCTGAATTCCCAAATTTCATCGTTCAGTTTTTTAAAAAGTTCAGGGTCAGTCTCAATTTGTGCTTTACGAATGTTATAAAGTATTTTCTCGTAATGCTTCCTTTCCAATCCGCTTAAAAATTCAAACGCTTCATCTAAAAATATAATCTCAAAAAGTTGCTTCATTTAGTGAATAGTGTCGGAAGTAAATATAAGAAAGGTTTCATTATAACGAAACTCTTTTAGTGGATAAATTTTTATCCCATAAAAGAAGCACAACCTAAAAGCAAGTCCGCTGTTTAAGTTAGATGAATTCTTTAGATACCATCATCATCGGCACCGGAGCTGCCGGATTAATGGCCGCTTACGAACTCACCAAAGCTGGCCAAAAAGTAATTTTAGTAGAAGCCCGAGACCGCACAGGCGGCCGTTGTTATACTTTTTCGGGAGAAGGTTTTACAATTCCGGTGGAAATGGGTGCCGAATTTATTCACGGCGATTTACCGCTTACTTTTAAGCTGCTAAAAGAAGCAGGCATTCAATACGAAGCAGTTTCAGGCGATAGTTTTGAAGCAAAAAACGGAGAGATCAAAGCTTCGGGATTTTTTATGGGGCACTGGGACGAGTTTGAAAAAGCTTTGGGCGAAGTACAGGAAGATCAACCGCTCGAAGGGTTTTTACAACAGCATTTTAATGAAGAAACATTTGCAGGTTTGCGCAAATCAGTCATTCAATTTGCTGCCGGTTATGATACAGCCGACCCGGAACGCGTCAGTTTGTTTTCCCTGCGGGATGAATGGCTAAATAACCCGATAGAAGAAATGCAATATCGTATTTCCGGCGGATATGTTCAGTTGATGGATTACCTGGCAGGGCAAATTAAAAATTCAGGAGGGGAAATCGTTTTAAATACCAGCGTTAAGCAAATCAACTGGGGGGCTGGTTCAGTGGAAGTAATTACTGCGGACGATGCTTCTTTTACCGGCAAAAAATTGGTGCTGACGGTTCCGTTGGGTATTTTATCTTTAGATCCGGATCAGCCTGGCGCAATTCAATTCAACCCTGATCTTCCGCAGCAAAGAAAAGCAGCAGCCGAGATGGGTTTTGGCGCCATCATCAAAATCCTGATCGAATTTTCGGATCCTTTTTGGGAGAAGCAAGGGCTGCGTAACATGCAATTTTTATTCTCGGAAGAAAAAATACCTACGTGGTGGACGCAAAGACCACAAAACGATCATTTTTTAACCGGTTGGCTGGGCGGCAATCCGCAGGATGAAATGCAAGCTTTAAGTGATGAGGAATTGCTGCAACACGCTATTCATTCGCTTGCCAACATATTTAAAGCGGATGCTTCTTTTATCGAACAAAAATTGGTGACTGCCAAAGTTTATAACTGGACCGCCGATCCTTTTACCCGAGGTTCTTACAGTTATGCAACCTTGGAAACCAATGCTGCACGAAAAATTCTAAAAACGCCTGTTGAACAAACGATTTATTTTGCCGGGGAAGCTTTGTTTGATGGCGCGCAATTGGGAACGGTAGAGGCGGCTTTGGTTTCTGGGTTGGAGGTGGCAAAGGAAATAATTGCCGGCTTTTAAGGGAAAAAGGCGTAGCCTTGACTTATATCGTAACAACGGAATTCATTCCGTTGCAAAAGAACAACAGTTTTGATCATCAGGTTGAAACCCGATGTTATAAAAAATGGCCGGGCCTAAGGCTCTTGTAAATGATGCTTTATACTTACGTAGCCATCTTTTAACAGGTCAATTCTGTTTTCCATAATCAAGCTTAAACTTTTTCAAATCCGGCAAATACTTCTTTTGCCGTTGCAATTCATACTGATAAATCACCTGCCCTAAGCTCTTTAAAAAAGGCAGGCACACGGTTTCATATTCATATTTATTGTCGTTGTAAATACCGTCTTCGTTGGATTGGATTACAGCCGTCAGCATAAATTCTACTTTGTTTTTAAAATCAACGATGTAAGCATTGTCAATATCGTAACCATATGAATCGCCGATCTTGTTAAAAATCCTGATGTTTGGATTGAGTGTTGTGTCTTTTTTAGAACCGTAAAACAAGAACTTACAGAAAGTTGGCCAGTAATCCGGCGCAGTGTATTTGGGATGATCGCTTTCCGTCGGAAACATGCTCATATATTTGTACAAAAACCGGTAATCGTCCTTTTTCAACTGAAACTGCTGTTCTTTAGGATAAACTTCCGGGAACAGCAATCGCTTTAAAACTTCCTGCTGGTTGGGGATGGTGTACACGTTTTTCTCTCCGAAATCAAAAGGCGCGTTCACCAATTGGTCGTGGCTGTCGAGATAACCTTTTCCCTGCAACATGTTTTCCAACTGCATCGGGTAATTGTTGGCATCATATTGAGCCGGTTGTTTATAAATGCTTCTTTTACCGGCAAAAAATTCGATTGGGTTGGTATGTCTGGTACTTTCGCCGGCATCGCCAACGGAAAGCCGGCCAATAATCCGTGTTTGGTTTAAACCATATTTTTTTAGTTTTCGGTTGATCTCTTCCCGGCCAATAAATTCGTACAATCGGTTAAAAGCATCGTTATCACTCACCAGCAAAATCTTTTTGATGTAATGGCCGATGCCGGGCAAACCATTTTCCGCAGAAGTATCTATGCTTACCTTTGTTTGTCCGGTAAAAGCGCTGTCGGTTAGCATGGATGCTTCTTTTATGCCCTTAATTTGAAGTTGATTGGCCTTTTCCAAAGCAAAAATAGCAGTCGGCAACTTCACCGTGCTGGCCGGGTAAAAGTAACGCTTTGGGTTGAGGCGATAGCTGTAGGAACGGAAATGCGGCACATTGTGTTCGTCGCGGTCAATTTGCGTGTATAAAATTTGTACTTCGTTTTGGGTTGCATGTTGCAGGATTTTCCCAAACAGTTCTGGTCTGGATTGCAATAGGTTTTTAAGAAAAGCAGTATCGGTTTTTTGGGCGGAAGTTTGCAAAGCGAAAAAGATAAAAAGGGTGGATAAACGGAGCATGATGCGCATTTTTTACATTCTTTTTTAATAAATTAGCATTTGTGAATTTACTCGTTTTATCAGGTTCTTAAGCTAAGGCTTAAAATAAACAAAAACACGATCTGTAAACAAAATAACTTATGACGACAGTTGATAATTTAAGAAACAGCATCATCGATCAGCTTTTGACTATTTCAAATCAAGAATATTTATCAGCACTTCATCAATTGGTAGAAAAAAGTGCCCTTAGCAGCGATACAGTTGAACTTTCGGAAGGGCAAATTTTAATGCTGCAATTGAGCGACAAAGATATTGCAAACGGAAAACTAATTTCGCAAGAAACTTTGGATAAAAGCGACTTGGAATGGCTAAAAGGACAGTAGTCTGGACGGAAACCGCTGCTTTTGTATTTTTATAATAGAATCTTTTTAAAAATGGATATTCAAACAGAAAAAATCGAGTTGGCAAAATTGCTGTTAAGTACAAACGATCAACGCATCATTCAATCTGTTAAACAGATTTTTGAGCAAGAGAAATATGATTTTTGGAATGATTTATCTGCCGATCAACAGAAAGAGATTGAAGACGCTGATTTGGAAATTGAGCAGGGTGAAAGTACAGATTATGAAATATTCATGGTAAAGCATCGATCATGATTAGAAACGTAATTGTTTCAAAACTTGCTGAAGATAAATTACAAAAGTTATTTGATTATCTAACGGAAAGGTGGTCTCCAAAAGTTAAGTCAGATTTTGTCGAAAAACTTGATCGTAGTATTGAAATAATCAAAACTCAACCTGAAAGCTTTCCCGAATCAGATATAAAACCCGGTTTGCATAAATGTGTAATTTCAAAACAAACAACCCTGTATTTTCGATTTACTTCCAGCCAAATAAAAATTGTAAACATCTTTGACAATCGGCAGAATCCGTCAAAACTGAGTAAGGAGTTGTAAGGTTAAATTATTATTCCAATTACTAAATCCCAATTCTTATACTACTTTTACAGCGCAATTGGTTTCCGGCCTCAACAACCGGGATTAAAAGGGAATCCGGTGTAAAACCGGAGCTGTCCCGCAGCTGTAAGCTCTATCAACCAACGTCTTGACAAAGCCACTGTTCGTGCAAACGGGCGGGAAGGCAGGCGGAGGGGAGCAAGCCAGAAGACCTGCCTTTCGCGAATTAATTCATAGCTTTCGGGGATTGAAGCTGGAATGTGAATGCTCTTTTTACGGATGTATTTTCATTTTATTGGCCAATTTTTCTGTTTGCTGTGGGATACGTTCATCTTCACAACAAAAAATGAAAAACAAATCTTACACAGCCTCGGCAGCAGGCTTCGGACTTGCGCAATTGGTACTCGGAAGTACCGCAATTTTCGCACAAGATTCTACCCGTGTTTTAAAAGATGTTGTGGTTTCGGCCACCAAGACCGACCAGAAACAACTTCAAACCGGTAAAGTCATTACCGTCATCACCCAAGACCAGATTGAGCGCAGCGAAGGCAAAACCGTAGCGCAATTGTTAAGCGAACAGGCTGGCATTATTGTAAATGGCGCAGGCAGCAATCCGGGATTGAACAAAAGTATTTTTATCCGCGGCGCGGCAAGCGGTTTTGCCGTTACGCTGATTGATGGCATTCTGGTAAGCAATCCATCTTCCACCGGAGGCGCTTTTGATATCCGTTTGTTCCCGATTGACCAGATCGAAAGGATCGAAATTATCAAAGGCGGACAATCAACTTTGTATGGATCGGATGCCGTAGCTGGCGTTATCAACATCATCACTAAAAAAGGAGGACCGGAAGGTATCGGTGTTTACGGAACTTTAACAGGAGGAAGCTACGGCTCGCAGAAGCAAAGTGTTGGTTTTAACGGTTCGGTGAACAAGTTTTCTTACAATGTGAGTTACACGCACGATCAAACCGATGGGATCAGCGAAGCGGCCGATAGAAACAACACGGGCACTTTTGATAAAGACGGGTACAATCAATCTGCTTTAAACGCTAATTTTTCTGTAGAAGCAGCACGGGGATTAAGGATCAGTCCGTTTTTTCGCTTTACTTCCGGTTCTTATAAATACGATAACGGCAGTTTTGCCGATGCCGCCAACCAAAGTTTGAACCGTTATTACAATACGGGTTTAACTTCGCAATATCAATTGGATGCCAAAAACCGCTTTAACCTCAATTATGGTTATACCGGCAACACGGCTTATTACGAATCTGCTTATCCGTCTTCCAATATTGGCCGTTTGCATTTGGTTGATCTGTATTACAACCATGATTTTACCGGTCAGATCAAGTTGTTGCTGGGCGTAGATAACCGTTACACACAAATAAAGCAGCCCGGTGCCACCAATGTTACGCCGAATGCCAACTTGTTCAGTTCGTATGGTTCGCTTTCGGTCAATAAAATTGCTGATTTTATAAACCTGGAAGTTGGCGGAAGATACAACGAGCATAACAAGTACGGCCACAATTTTACGTATGATGTAACGCCTTCCATCAATTTGCTGGATAATAAACTGATTCTGTTTGGAACAGTTTCCAGTGCTTTTAAAGCACCTTTGCTAACCGAACTCTTTGGTCCTTATGGGGCAAACCCGGATTTAAAACCACAAAAATCGCTTAATTACGAAGCTGGTTTTAGTACTGCTTTATTGGATAACCAGTTTAACTTGCGTGTGGCCGCTTTTCGTAGAAAGCTGCGTGATGCCATTGTTTATGTTGGAAAAGGTTATCAGAATTTCGACCGGGAGAACGATCTGGGATTGGAAGTGGAACCTTCTTACCAATACAAAATTTTAACCCTCACCGGTTTTTACAGTTTTGTAGATGGAACGGCTATCCGGAATGGCATTGATTCTTATGGCTTGCTTCGCCGCCCTAAACAATCGTTTGGTTTGCAGGCAGCCGTACAAGCAACACAGAAACTTTATGTTAGTGCAAATTTCCGCAGTTACGGGCAGCGGGGTGATTTAAATTTTACCGGTATCGGGTCAACTGCTGTTGTTTTGCCGGCTTACCAGTTGTTAGACGGATACGTGCAGTACGGCATCAACGGCAGGATCAGGGTTTTTGCCAACGTAAACAACATTTTGGACAAACGCTACCAGGAAATTTACGGTTACAGCACCATGGGCACTAATTTCAATGCGGGCCTAAGTTTTAGCTTTCATTGATAATAGGTATTTTTGCACGATAAAAGAAGCATCATGTCTTTAGAAAAAATCAATATCCGCAACAGTGTTTTAATCCTGATGATTGTACTTGCAGCCGCCGGGCGTTTTATACATTTAGACACGCAACAGGTTTGGGCCAATTTTACACCGGTAGGCGCAGTTGCCCTTTTTGGCGGTGCTTATTTTACGGATAAAAAAAAGGCGTACTTAGTGCCGCTGGTAACTTTGTTTTTAAGTGACCTGCTGATCAATTACCTGTATTTCCACAAGTTTGTCTGGTTTTACGGCAGTGCGGTTTGGGTTTACATTAGCTTTGCAGTTATGGTTTTTATGGGTACGCGTATCCGTAAGATCAATGCGGCAAACGTTGCCATCGCTTCCCTGGCTGCTGTTTTGGTGCATTGGCTGCTGACGGATATTGATCCCTGGTTGTACGGAAATTTGTATGCTAAAAGCAGTATCGGTTATTTCCAGTCTTTGTTTGCTGCCATTCCTTTTGAAAGAAGTTTGCTGCTGGGCAACTTTGTTTACGGCTTTGTTTTGTTCGGCGGGTTTGAACTGGCCAAAAGCAAGTTCCCGGTTTTGCAAAATTATAGGCCGGTATTTATGCGATAGTTAGGTAGGCGCTTTGCCGCGTGAGGGATAGCAGCGGAAAGCCCGGAGTGAGGCACGAACGAGGACTTGCAGCGGATAGCCCGACCCGCAGGGGCACGCCCAAAATTAGAAGAGCGGGGAATGCAGAAAAAGAGAGAGCGAAGAGCGAAAACAGGGCGCAGAAAAGACCGGAGACCGTAAATGAGAAATATGGCGCTTATTCATTCCCGCTCCCCGATCTCTGATCCCCGCTTTATATAAAAAAATTTATGCCGATAAAAACAGTATCAATTTCGTATTTTAAATGATGAAAAAGTTAGTGGTTTTAACAGGCGCGGGCATGAGCGCCGAAAGCGGTTTGAAAACTTTTAGGGACAGCGACGGGCTTTGGGAAGGTTACAACATTGAGGATGTGGCCACGCCGCAAGCCTGGCGCAAAAACCCGGGACTGGTGCAGGCTTTTTACAACGAACGCCGGAAGAATGTTTTGGAGGCAAAACCCAACGCGGCCCATTTTGCTTTGGCTGCGCTGGAAAAAGATTTTGACGTTACCATTATTACACAAAACATTGACGATTTGCATGAGCGTGCAGGTTCTAAAAACGTGGTGCATTTGCATGGCGTGATCACGCGGTCGCAATCAGATAAAAATCCGGATCTGACCTACCCAATTGATGGCTGGGAATTGAAAATGGGAGAAGTTTGTGAGCTGGGTTCGCAATTGCGCGCTCATGTGGTTTGGTTTGGCGAAGCGGTGCCGATGATTGAAAAAGCTGTAGAAATTTGTACCACTGCAGCTATTTTTATGCTGGTTGGTACTTCGCTGGCGGTTTATCCGGCTGCCGGATTATTGGATTATGTGCCGGACGAAACACCGAAGTACATTGTTGACCCTAAAATCCCGGCGATTTCTTCAGCTAAAAACATTATTAAAGTGGAAGAAAAAGCAACGGTTGGCGTGGTGAGCGTGGCTGCTGAATTAAGTAAGCATTGAGGATTCTGTTATCTTTCGGGATGCTCAGGTTAACCGGCCTTTAGCTCTGTAATGGAATGAATTCCATTGTTATAAAACCGGCCGAATCCCCAGCCCTTGTCCTTGAGATTCAATTACTAAGCAGGACAAAAAACTAATAATTATACCGTTTATAAGTCGCGTTAAAATCCTTCATCATTTCTTCAAAACGTTTCGAAACGGTTTTCATAAATTCTTCGTCAAGTATTTCAAAAACGCTGTTTACCCCATCTGTAATGTCCATTTCGGCTACTTTATAACTTTGTTCAAAAGAGCCTTTTTCAAACTTAGTGATGAATTTGCCGTTCATATAAAAAATGGAAACTTTAAAATCCGGGTGAGGCAGTTCAGCAATGACACGCATGGTTAATAGGTTTTTAGGGTGAAGCTTTGAATTTGAAAGAAGTACAAAACTGAAAATTTAATCGGTAAAAGAAGTATGGTCTGCCGGAGAGGAAGCTTTAACAAAACTACCCAGCGGGTTTTTGCCGCGGATAGTTCCCCAGGCTTTTAGCGGAATAAAGCGCGCAAAAAGTTCTTCGCTGTACCAGTTTTCGCTCCTGGTTTTCTTGATCACTTCCACATGTTGCGGCGAGCGGTAAGCAAAGTTTTTAACATCCTCCATATCCTTCCAGAAAGAAACCGTGGCCTGATGCAAAAACGGATCTTCGCCAACGCCCATCGAAGTAATAAAACCTGGCGCAGCGGTCATGATACCGGCAATCTTAGCTGCATTCTGCCAGAAATGTTTTAACCGGTTTAGGTTAATGGTTGCACGCGTCAGCACTGCAACCGGCCCACGGTAATCGCGCTGATCAGGCTGGCCAAAAGGTTCCTGCTTGTCCCATTTGCCGTGACTTTGCAGGGGTTGAAGCAAAACCGTCCATTTTTCATCGGTCAACTTCTTCCACCATTTAGAAATAAAGGAGCTTTGGTTGAACAGGTTGAAGCTTTCTTCATCTTTCCAAACCGCCAGCAAAGCCCATTGCTGCCAGTCGGGATGAAAATCAAAAGTTCCGTTCTTGCCGCTGCCCATCAATTTATAGAAAGAACATTTTTGCTGAAAATATAGGGGTAAACGAAGTATCGCCATCGCCACTAATGCAAACGGAACAAAAGCTTTTCGGTAACGGACGATGGTAAAACTGACGATCATTGAAGCTAAATAACGGTTTATTTGGATTCGGTTTTCAATTGTTTTTTTATTCGGACATCAGGATGACAGCCCGTTCTTTAACTTTGTGCCATGGCAGAAGATTTGACAATCGTTAAAACCGGTACAAAAACAGAACAATATGAAACTTTGATTCCCCAGATTAAAGCATTGATTGAAGGGGAAACTGAGCTGGTTGCTAATTTAGCGAACATGGCCGCGGCTTTAAAAGAGCAGTTTAACTGGTTTTGGATTGGTTTTTACCTGGTAAAAGAAGCACAACTGGTTTTAGGTCCGTTCCAGGGACCGGTTGCCTGTACGCGTATTCAAAAAGGAAAGGGTGTTTGCGGTACTTCTTGGGAGAAAGCCGAAACCCTGATTGTGCCGGATGTAGATGCTTTCCCCGGACATATTGCCTGCAGTTCTTTGTCGCGCTCAGAAATTGTAGTGCCTCTTTTACAGGATAAAAATGTAGTTGGCATCCTGGATGTGGACAGTGCCGAACTGAATGCGTTTGATGAAACCGATGCAAAGTACCTGCAGGAAATTGTGAAGCTTTTAGATTTTTGTCTGTGAAGTTGCCCGTTGATTTTTACCGGTCAAAAGAAGTAGTAACAATTGCCCGTAGCCTGCTTGGCAAATATCTGTTTACCAATGTTAACGGCGGGATCAGCGGCGGATACATTGTAGAAACGGAAGCATACAACGGCATTATCGATCGTGCTTCCCATGCTTTTGGCAACCGTTTAACCAACCGCACCAAAACCATGTACGAAGTTGGCGGCGTGGCTTATGTTTACTTGTGTTATGGCATTCATGAAATGTTCAATATTGTTACTTCAGTGGAAGGAGAACCACATGCGGTATTGATCCGGGCGATCCACCCGACAGAAGGGATTGATTTGATGCTGGACAGAAGGAATATGCCTTCCGTTAAAAATAATCTAACTGCCGGTCCGGGTTCTGTAGCAAAAGCTTTGGGTATTTCCAGGAAAATGAATAATTTAAGCTTGCAGGGCAATGAAATTTGGGTGGAAGACAGAGGATTGACTTTTGCACAGGAACAAGTTGCCGCCGTACCGCGTGTTGGCGTAGCTTATGCAAAAGAAGATGCGCTGCTGCCTTATCGCTTTTATGTGAAGGGAAACCCGTACGTAAGCAAGCCAAATGGATAATCGGTAAATCAAAATCGCGGTTCATGGGTTAAGCTTTTATCAATTCAGAATAATATGAGCACAGCATCGAAAACAGATCAAATTAAATTTTTAAAAGACAAGGTAGAAGATGTACGGATTGCCATGCTGGTAACCGTCAACCAAAACCATGAAATCCACAGTCGCCCAATGGGAACTGTTGATGTGGACGAAGAAGGCGACATCTGGTTTTTTACAAACGAGTTTTCTCCGAAAGTAGCCGAAGTTTCGCACGAAAATAAAGTGCTTTTAACATACTCACATCCGGGCAACAACACCTATTTGAGCATTAAAGGAACGGCGTCAATAGTGGAAGACCGCGAAAAAATGAAAAAATTATGGAATCCCATTATCAAGGCATTTTTCCCGGATGGTTTGGACGACCCCAAATTAACCTTGTTAAAAGTAACTACCGCAGAAGCTGAATATTGGGACAGTAACTCCAGCAAAATGATAGTTGGTTTCCAGATGTTGAAAGCGGCAATTACCGGTGAGCGTTATGATCAGGGCGATCATGGAAAGATTGAATTGTAATCCAAAGGTTTTTTAAATTAAAAGGTGAACTGTTCTGGTTCACCTTTTTTTATGTGGTAAAAGAAGCATTACTTGCTTGAAGTATTCTTAACGAAGAATTTATTTTTTAGAAATAAAATCAATCTGTTCATTGGCTGAAATAAAAGTGCCGATAAAAAGCTTGCACTTATACTCATAATGATATTTTGTTTGAGCGGATAAAGGTGGCCATACATATTCAAAACGAATAATATAGGTGCTTGTATAATAATATAAACAATAAACCCCAATATTTTTTTGTTGCGCCTGGTTTTGCTTTTGATAGATAAAGTTAAAACAATTTTTTTCTCAAACAAAAACTTGGCTTTCTATTTACTGCTTACATTTTATGCTGAAAATTGCTTTCGATCCAATCTACGCGCATCCTTTGCCGCCCGGACATCGTTTCCCGATGCTGAAGTATGAACTGATCCCGGCGCAATTGCTGCACGAAGGTGTGATCTCTACAGACAATATCTTCTCCCCAAAACCAATAAAAGAAGAAGTGATCTTGTGGACACATGATGCAACTTACTGGCAGCAGTTGCGGGACCTCACGTTGCCGCCTAAAGAACAGCGGCGCATTGGGTTTCCTTTATCGGCACAATTGGTAGAACGCGAAATCAGGATTGCACAGGGAACGATTGATGGCTGCCGTTTCGCTTTTGAAAACGGTATTGCTTTTAACGTGGCAGGCGGAACACATCATGCCGGAAGCAATTGGGGCGAAGGTTTTTGTATGCTGAACGATCAAGCCATTGCAGCAAATTACCTGCTAAAAGAAGCATTGGCCACATCTATATTAATTATTGACCTGGATGTGCATCAGGGAAACGGAACGGCACAGATTTTTCAGCATCAACCTAAGGTTTTTACTTTTTCGATGCACGGAGCAAACAATTTCCCGTATCGCAAAGAACATTCCAACTTGGATATTCCATTGCCAGATGGTATAGCAGACGATGCATATTTTTTACTGCTAAAAGGAGCATTGCCAAAATTAATCGATCAGGTAAAACCCGACTTTATTTTTTATTTGGCGGGTGTAGATGTCCTGCTGACAGATAAATTGGGCAAAATAGCATTAAGTAAGGAAGGGTGTAAACTTCGTGATATGTTTGTGTTAAATCTTTGCAGCAAAAATAAAATTCCGGTACAGGTAAGCATGGGCGGCGGTTATTCGCCAGATATCAAAGATATTGTAGATGCACACTGCAATACCTATAAAAGTGCAGTTGAACTGTATTTCTGACATTTATTAATGTGGGCTTAATTGTTGTTGGTGTTGATCCGACAGTGTTAACTATAATTTGTTTTTTTGAAAAGATGTGTAACTTTGTTGAATAATTTACGTCAAAGGAGTAAATAGTTTATAAAAATCATAAATTAAAATAGAAAACAATGCAAAATTTATATATGATGGCTACGCTGGTAAGAGAGCAGCAAATGAGAAAAATGGCCATCGAAATCAACCAGGGTTCAATTAATATTGAACAAGCAATGATCCAATACAATGTATCTACACGGGAAGCTGTAATGGAACGTTTGGAGAATTTAAAAGCTGAAAATAAACAGCAATCGGTAAGCGGTCAATCAGAATCAATAGACTTGAATATTATGGCTGCTTAAATTTAGGCAGGTGTTTTTTTCGTGATAACTTTATCGGTTTGCAGCTTCCTGCTAAAATAATTAAACCTGAAGTAAAGCAGGAGGGAAGCCGCCATCAAACCAAGTGTGAGCCCGTACCAGATACCGGAAGTACCGAGCCCGAGTTTGATGCCGAGGAAATAGCCGATGGGCAAACCAATGATCCAGTATGCAATAAAAGTGATCAAAGCCGGAATGCTTACATCGCCTATTCCTCTTAAAATACCTAAGCCAACTACTTGTGTGCCATCAAATAACTGGAACAGGGCAGCAATAAGCAGCAGTTGGGCGGCAAGGCCGGTCACATTTTTATCGGAAGTATAGATCCAAGGGATAACGTGGTTTCCTAACGTAAACAAAATAGCCGTGCAGCTCATTAAAACCAGTACAATGTGATAACTGGAAATAGCCGATAAACGAAGCATGCCATAGTTTTTTGTGCCGAAGTAATTGCCTGATTTAATGGCTGCTGCTGCACTTACACCGCTGGCCATCATGTAAGTTAAAGAAGCAAGATTGATAGCTACCTGATGCGCGGCCAGTTCAACGGCTCCAATCGTGCCGATCAGAATGGCCGCACCGCTAAAAGCACTCACTTCGCAAGTGTACTGCACAGCAACAGGTGCACCGATAGCAAGAATCCGTTTGCAAATACTTTTCTTCATCCTAAAGAACACGAAGCCGGAAAGGTATTTTTTAAAATGCCTGGACCGGAAAATGTAAATGCCGATGACAATGGCCATAACGCAACGGTCTATCAGCGTACTAAAACCAACGCCGCGAACACCCATTGGTGCAATACCGAACAAGCCTTTTACAAAAACGATCCCCAGGCAAATGTTCAGTACATTTCCCCAGATGGAAATCATCATGGCTTGTTTGGTAAAACCCAATCCTTCTGCAAACTGCTTGAAAGTATTAAATATCATCAGCGGAATAATGGAAAACCCCATCAACACTAAAAATGGTTTGGCCTGAAGGACAACTGCAGGGGATTGCCCCAGATGGTTTAAAGCCAGCACCGATCCGAAATAAACCAGCAGGAAAAGTAAAATGCCGGAAATAATATTGATGCCCAAACTCCCGGAAAGCAGTTCGCCGCAAACGGCATAGTTTTTTCGGCCGTTTTCCTGTGCAATTAAAGGTGTTAGGCCGTAAGCAATACCGATACCGATCACGAGAACAACAATAAAAACACTGTTTACCAGCGAAACGGCAGCCAGGGATGTAGTCCCGGCAAACTGGCCAACAATAATACTGTCTGAAGTTTGCACCAGCACCTGCCCCAGTTGCGAAATCACGACCGGAATGGCCAGCCGCAAGGTATCACGGTAAAAAGGCCGGTAAACGGAGTAGAAATTCTTCATAGCTTGGAGGATTTGTGGGTTGCCAGTTGCGGGTTGTAAGTTTTAGGCGGATAAAAGAAGCATCGGTTTTATTATTTAGGCAAAGAACTCACCACCCACAACTTACAAATTTGCTCAGCACGCCGTGTAATATTCTTCTTTTTCGGTGGTATGTACACGGATAACACCGGAAAGCACCAAATTGACCAGGATGCGCTGTGCACGGCGGCGGCTTAGATTCAGCATGGTACAATATTCTTTAACGGTGATCTTTTCCTGCAGATTTAAATATTCCAAAAGTGCTTTTTCTTTGGAGGAATATTCGATCAGTACACCTTCATTATTGTTGGAATGTTTTAAAACATCTACCACGATTTTGCTGGCCAGCATACTTTTATCTTTTATGCGGATGTAAACCCACCATTTGCCGTCTTCAGCTAAAGCATAATGCGGTTTCATGTCGCTGGGTTTAACTTCGGCAACCAAAACCAGCTTTTCATCTATGTAAACTTCTTCAAAAAATGGTTCCAAAGCCGGGCGGCAAAAAAAACCGGCTGCCCGGGCGATCATGTACTTTTCTTCATCTTCGGATTTTACACCTTTAATCGTACCGTCGTCCAGCACACCGATTAGTAATCGGCCACCTTTGTTGTTGGCAAAAGCAACCAGCGTTTTGGCAATTTTTTCGGAACTGGTAATGGTTTTTTTAAAGTCGAGTGTAACACCTTCACCTTCAATGATCATTCTTTTGATGTTCATGCAGTTTCCTCCGGATTTTGTTGTTTCGGCTGAAAAATTTCCATCCATCGGTCCTGATTCTTCATCCGCATAAAACCAAACTGTTCATATAACCCATGTGCATCAGCGGTAGCTAAAGTCCAGCGGCGTAAGCTTTGCAGATTTGGATAATTACGGATAGTTTGCATTAGCCATTTAGACAAGCCCGATTTCCGATAAGCCGGCAAAATAAAAACATCGCACAGATAAGCAAACGTAGCATGATCGGTAATAACGCGGGCAAAACCAACCTGTTTTTGTTGATGGTAAACACCAAAACATAAAGAATTTTTTATAGAAGTTTGAACAGTTTGCATGCTGATGCCTTTGCCCCAATACGAAAGCTGATCCAGAAAATGATGGATGAGTGTTACGTCCAGCAAAGCTGTGTCGGTAGAAATCAGGAACCCTTTTTTTAAAAAAGCATCATCATTCATGATCACTTTTATACTCATAATTTACTTGTGCCCTGAAAACTTTTCCTGAAAGCAACTACACAAATATACTTGCTTTATCCCATTCTCTGTTAACCACAGGTGCAAGGTTTTACATTCAAATTTAAAAATACTGTTTTTATCGGGTAAAAATTGTTGTCATGCCTTGAAAACAAGTTTCAAAAAAAAGCCTCCTGAATGGTATCAGAAGGCATTTTAGAAAATTTTATTTTGTGAAGAAAAATCAATTCGACTGCATATCCCGCAGCATCTTTACCTTATCGTGCGAAAGTTTCAGTTTTGCTTTTTGCCCGGCCACCATATCGTGTAAATAATGAGGTAAGTTTTCGTCGGCCAGTGCAGTTTTGTAAGCGGTTTGTGCCGCATCTTCCCCTTTTTCACAATTGGCGAGGATGGAGTGGCGGTCGTGGCCGGTAAAAGTAGCTTTAATATCCATCCATGCACGGTAAATTTTACCGCTGTTGGTGGTCCCTTCGGCAGTTTCCCCTTTCAATACCAGAACTTCGGTGCTCAAAGCCATTTTACAATCATGGCTTTCATGGACCATGTGTTCAAAAAGTGATTTCAGATCAGAATTTTCTGCTATTGATTCTTTAATTGCCTTGTCGTAACCTGCAATGCGGTCATTATTGATCTCAATCAGGTCGTTTAAAATTTCAACGGTTGCTGCATTTTCTATCATGATTTTTATGGATTAGGTGATGTATATTTTACAAAAGCAATCAACAACTTTTTTTGTTCATTACAAACACAACTTTATAATTTTATTTGTTGTAATCCATAATTCATCCCCCAAAAATATTTGTTTTTGAATTGACCATATCAAAACCAAGATTGGCAGGATAATTGGAATCAGACTGAATCAAGTAAAATTAAACTAACAATAAAACAGAAACATTATGTCAAACCAACACCCGGAACACACAGAAGGGCCAGTTGCAACTGCAATTGAAAACCAAACCGCAAAAATACCTTCTGATATTTTTTTGTGGGCAGCTTTAGGGGCTATCGGTATTTCTTTAACCCTTAAAATCATGAACAAACCACACAATGCACTTTTTGTAGGACAATGGCCTGCACCATTTTTATTGCTTGGTATTTACAATAAATTAGTAAAGTTAGAAGGTAACGACTAATTTTTTTTTCTTTTGAAAATCATCAGCGCCCCAAAAATTTGAGGCGCTTTTTTTATGCTTCTTTTACGGCATAAAATATTATAAAACAGCCTTGCCTGTTATTCGTTTTGCAGGTATAAAAGAAGCATCAAAATGAAATACAGGAATCTGGGCAGCACCAACGAAAAACTATCTGTTGTTGGTTTAGGCTGCATGGGCATGAGCCATGCTTACGGAACAAGCAATGATGAAGAATCCATAGCTACTTTAAACCTGGCTTTGGATATTGGTGTCAACTTTTGGGACACGGCCGATTTTTACGGCCCGTACACCAATGAAGAATTGATTTCAAAAGTATTAGTGCCCAACCGTAAAGAAATTTTTATCGCTACTAAATTTGGTTTCCGAAAATCAGACGACGGCACTAAAACTATTTTTGACGGTTCTCCGGCTTATTTGAAAAAAGCCTGTGAAGCCAGTTTAAAACGTTTGGGCGTAGATGTGATCGACTTGTATTATGCGCACCGTGTTGACCCGAACATACCGGTAGAAGAAACCGTTGGTGCAATGGGCGAACTGGTGCAGGAAGGAAAAGTACGCTTTCTGGGTTTGTCGGAAGCTTCACCGGCTTCTATCCGAAAAGCACATGCGGAACATCCGATTTCGGCTTTGCAATCCGAATATTCTTTTATTACCCGCGATCCGGAAAAAGAGATATTGCCGTTGTGCCGCGAACTGTCTATTACTTTTGTGCCTTTTAGTCCGCTGTCGCGCGGTTTGTTTACGGCTTCTTCCGTTGATACTTCCAATTTGGGCGATCATGATTTCCGCAAAACATTGCCTCGATTTAAGGAAGACAAATACCTGAAAAACAACCAGCAACTGGCAGCAGCTTTAAAGGAATTTGCCGCTTCTAAAGAAATTACACCGGCACAACTGGCCTTAGCATGGGTTCTGGCGCAAGGCGAGGAGATCATTCCGATCCCGGGAACGAAAAAACGCAAATATTTAGAGGAAAATGCCGGTGCGGCTGATGTGAACTTATCAAAAGATGACTTGCAGGAAATTGAAGGGATCCTGAAATCCTATCCGCATGTTGGCGAACGCTACTACGAAGAGTCGATGAAAATGGTGAACAATTAATTAAAAAATGCTTGTAAAAACAGTATTAAAATGTACAATCCTTTTGTAATGCTTTTTATCCTGGCCATTCCAATTGCCTGCATTTCCTGGACCGTTACACATGAAGAAGTTTTTAAGGAGATCAGGGAATTTTGTGTTAGAAACAGCCATGAAAGAAAAACATTGGCCGGCCGGAAATTTTTTTATTTGTTTACCTGCGAATATTGTTTCAGCCATTACATCGCCATTTTTATGCTGATGATTACCGGTTATAAACTGTTGTTTTTAGATTGGCGCGGTTATTTTATTGCTGGTTTCAGCCTGGTTTGGATCGCCAATATCTACATGAGTTTGTACGGTTGGATCCGCTTAGACATTAAAATAGAAAAAACCGAAGTAAAAGTAAAAGAGAAACTGCTGGAAGATGAAAATTGAAACACTGATTTTTAGGTGATAAAAGAAGCATCGTGTTGCCTCCCTGTCAACCTGTCATTTTCAAAGCTTTGGAACTATTGTTGATTTGCCTTCCACAAAAAACTTAAATATTAATTTTATGCAGGAAAAGGGCTCTATCTCCATCCACACCGAAAATATTTTCCCGATCATTAAAAAATTCCTTTACTCAGATCACGAGATCTTTTTGCGGGAATTGGTATCCAACGCAGTTGATGCCACACAAAAGCTGAAAAGACTGGCCAGCATGGGCGAGTTTAACGGCGAAGTAGGTGATACAAAAATAAAAATAGCGATAAACGAAGCAGACCAAACCATTACGATTTCTGACCGCGGGATTGGGATGACCGGCGAAGAGATCAAAAAATACATCAACCAGATCGCTTTCTCCGGCGCTACAGAATTTGTTGAAAAATACAAAGACAAAGGCGACAATAAAGAGATCATAGGTCACTTCGGTTTAGGTTTTTATTCTGCTTTTATGGTTTCTTCCAAAGTTGAGATCAATACGCTTTCTTACAAAGAAGGCAGCGAAGCAGCACTTTGGGATTGCGATGGCAGCACGGAATTTGAAATCCGCCCTTCAGATAAAACGGATCGAGGGTCGGATGTGATTTTGCACATTGCAGAAGATTCTAAAGAATTTTTAGAAAAGTCCCGCATCCAAACCATCCTTAAAAAGTACTGTAAGTTTTTGCCGGTAGAAATTGAGTTTGACGGCGAAGTAATCAACAATACAGTTCCCGCCTGGACAAAGTCCCCCAGCGAATTGAAGGACGAGGATTACATCAAATTTTACCAGGATCTGTATCCGTTTTCGGAAGAGCCGTTGTTCTGGATTCATTTAAATGTTGATTATCCTTTCAACTTAACAGGGATTCTATACTTTCCTAAACTTAAAAACGATTTTGAATTTCAGCGGAACAAGATTCAACTTTATTCCCGCCAGGTATTTATCACCGATGAAGTAAAAGACATTGTTCCCGAATTTTTGATGCTTTTGCAAGGTGTGATCGATTCGCCGGATATTCCGTTGAACGTTTCCCGCAGCTTTTTACAGGCCGATGCCAACGTCAAGAAAATCGATTCTTACATCACCAAAAAAGTAGCCGACAAGCTGGCAGAATTGCACAAGCAGGACGAAGCTGCTTTTGCCGAAAAATGGCCTGACATTGGTTTGTTTGTAAAATACGGCATGATCAGCAATGATAAGTTTTACGACAAAGCAAAAGATTTCTGCTTGTACAAGAATACCGACGGGCAGTATTTTACGCTGGATAAATACAAAGAACACATCCAGGTAAACCAGCAGGATAAATCAGAAAACCTGATTGCCTTGTATGCAACTGATTTAAATAAACAGGACACATACATTCAATCAGCCAAACGCAAAGGTTATGATGTGCTGGAGTTTTCACATCCGATCGATAGTCACTTCATCCAAATGCTGGAAAGCAAAGTGGAGAAATTTACCTTGAAAAGGGTAGATGCGGACACCGTAGATAAATTGATAGAAAAAGATGTTAAAACTGAAAGTTTACTGAGTGCAGAAAGCGAAAAAGAAGTACAGGAGATTTTTGAAAGCGCCATCAACAACAAAGACCGGAAGGTTGTGTTGGAACCAATGTCGCCGGAAGAGTTGCCGGTAAGTGTAACGCAACCAGAGTTTATGCGCCGGATGAAAGATATGCAGGCAATGGGAGGTGGCGGCGGAATGTCTTTCATGGGGAATATGCCTGAAATGCTGAGTGTGGCCGTAAACTCCAATCATCCTTTAATTCAGAAAATATTGAGTGCGCCTGATGAAGCCGTAAAAAAAGACCTGGCCAAACAAGCTTATGATCTGGCGTTATTGTCGCAAGGCATGTTGAATGGCGCAGACCTGACTAATTTTATACAAAGAAGCGTTGACCTGTCTGTAAAATAATTTAGTTCAATTTTAAAAAAAGCATGTAAGCAAACAGTTTACATGCTTTTTTTATGCCGGTAAAAACAGTATTGTAAGGGTCGGTTTAAATACAACGATTTGAATTCCAGATAATATATGCTAGAATTCAACCACAAAATAAAAATTGAAATTCAGATTTGCCAATTGCGCCCGGATTTGTACTTTTGACCCCGGAGAGCTGGCAGAGTGGTCGATTGCGGCAGTCTTGAAAACTGTTGAACTGTGAAAGGTTCCTGGGGTTCGAATCCCTAGCTCTCCGCAAATTTTGGTATCAAAACAAATTAAAAGCCTGCAAATCAAAGGATTGCAGGCTTTTGTTTTTGGGTCAAAACCCCAGTTTATTCACCAATTCCCTGCAAAAAAGGGCTTAATTCGGTGAGTAATTCGAGGAAGTGTTCCTACTCACCGAATGGCTTATAAGTTTCTGAAAGTCAGCCTATTCAGAAATTGAACATCTTGATTTTATGAGTTTTGCAAAGCTAAATTTGTTTCAATTTTAATGTTCAAAAACATGAAAACTAATTTTAGCCTGCTTTTCTATTTGAAAAGGCAAAAGAACTACAAAACCGGCCCTGCGACGATCTACATGCGCATTACCGTTAATGGTAAACGATCAGAAAACTCAACAGGACGTGAATGTGAGCCATCACGCTGGAACACACATGCCGGGCGCGCCAATGGCACCAAAGAAGCAACAAAGGCAATGAATGCCTATTTAGACGGCCTGCAAAAGAAAATATATGAAGCCCACAGTCAGTTAACCGAAGCGGATGCAATAATCACTGCGGAAAGCATCCGCAATAAGTTCCTTGGCAAAGGCGAGCAGCCACGGTCTTTAATGGAGATATTTAGGGTCTGCTGAGAAATAGATTTTATTTTGAAATATAAGGAGTTATGAGGAAATTAGTTGGATCAAGTACAAGGAAAAATGCAAAAAGGTTCAAAAAAGCGTGCATCAGCTCCAAGTTTTGTCAG
>JAABUT010001448.1_pt1 | contig 26939 bp, 29 predicted proteins | sample 5559281 | NCBI WGS metagenome assembly JAABUT01 (sample SAMN10711880, study PRJNA513359) | rock metagenome | isolation source: Antarctica rocks | place: Antarctica: Victoria Land, Ricker Hills nord | collected 2016-01-04
GTGATTCACAATTCATATCGATTGTCTGAAAGTCTCTATGTCTGAGACTCAACATCAAGGTAAAACTATTCACAGACTATCATTTGCAGATCGATGATCAAACAGAAAGAGCGAATCAGAATGTGAAATGATATCTACAAAGCTACTGCTCATATATGCAAGATGATTAATTCGTCTGATTATTCATGATCGAATTCGTCAATAACAATGCTATTTCATCGTCAATTGAACAGTTGACGTTCTTTCTTAATAAGAACTTTCACTCTCATATGAGCTTCGATTCGAATTCAATCGAATATGAGATCATTCAAGTTAGAATCAAAGCAGACAAAGCAAAGAATATATTCAAACACATGAAATGATCACTAGCATTAATCAAACAAGTCTTGACAAGAGTCAGAGTTACAATGAAGAAACAGACTGACAAGCATCGAAAGAAAATGATTTACAAGATAGATGACATGATGTTTCTGAATTCTAGAAACATAATGATCTCACGATCATCAAAAAAGCTAGACGATAAGATGCTAGAACTCTTCAAGATTCTGATCGAGATCAAACATGTGTATCAACTGAAACTATCATCGACTATGAAGATACATTCGAAGTTCACATCAAATTTGCTGCAACTAGATTCAAAGAACTCTCTGAATGAACAACGAAATGAATCGTCTGACTCTATAGTGATCGACGACGAAGATGAATGAAAGATGAAGAACATACTGAACTTCAGACACTACGAACGAGATAAACGACTACAATATTGTGTCAATTGAAAAGAATACGACGTCAATCTGCATTGATACAACGTCGATGAAAGTGAATTTGAAGAATGCTCGAAGATCGTAAATGACTTTCATGAACGATATTCAAACAAGTCAAGATAGAAATCAACTTAAGAAAGATCAATCGAACTGCAGCAATGAGAACATTGCTAGATGAAGAAAGAAAGTAATGTTGTAATCGTGCACTTCGAGTTAGCCTAACATAGATCATGTCAGACTATCATAGACTAGTATAGAGCTGATGTTGACACGCTAGCGACCTAGCGTGTCTTCGTGAGTAAAACTCACGACGTGTTGCATCTTCTTTCTTCTTCAACTTTGAACTTCTAGTTAGAATACACTCATATGATTCGCTCTATGCAGACTCATAACAGCTATGTTTAGTTTGAATCTAGCACACTTCTTTGAGTCATTCTCAACACTTCTTCTCGTTTGTTCAGCACTTTCTTCATTCACTTCTTTCATCATTCTTTTAAACAAACACATCTGACATATTACATCACATCTGTATCAAATCTAACGCAGTCTCAAGTCATTATTTATAGAAGAGCTTGCACTCTTTCTCTTCTGTATTCTTAATGTCTTGTTATAGCTATCTTTAAAGAACAATACATACATATCAGTCTTGAGTCTCTTTAATTGAATGATCTAGACATGATTTCAACAACTTCAAACATTCAGACTACATCTTTGAAACAAATATCAGAGCTTTGAAATGAAAGTTGAAGATAGAAAATCAGAAATTTAATTCTATTTAATGACTCAGTTCTAATAAAGTCTTGATCTCACGTCAAATTGATTTGAAAAGCTTCAGATCTTTCTTAAATGCATGAGTCATTTTATCTGACATTTCTACTTGTATAACAGTTTGATAAATAGCGAACGTTGAATCTGTCATATCTTTTAAATCATTTGTAGATCACATCTGTGCATTCACTATGATTTTCATCTTCGCGAGCTTTTGTTTAATTGCTTGACGTGAAATCTTATTTATCTTTCAGATGAAGAATTGATCAAATATTTTCTTCATCTTTTTTGATTCTTTAATGAAGCTTGATCACTGAGCTGCAATTGCAGACTGAAATTGTAGAGAAGAAGAAGAAGAAGAAGAAGAAGAAGAAGAAGAAGAAGAAGAAGAAGAAGAAGATTGACATGATGAAGATTGCTGTCATTGAATAGATTATGAAGACTGTTGTCATGAAAAAGACTGTAAAGACTGTTGTTATGAAGAAAATTATGAAAATTGTTGTCACAATTGATAAGACAACTGATAAAAAGAATAGATAAATGATTGTTGTCATGATGATCACTGCAAAAGAGAAAATTGCTGAGATGATGAATGAGATTCTGAAGCTTTCTGATGTAAGTTCATTCATTCTATTTGATCAGTCATTGTCTCACTCATTCACATTTTCATTTGCTGTTCATTGAATCTTGTAAATCTCATCATAAAATCTTTCTTTTTTACTCACTTTGCTTTGATGTTTAATCTTTTCTCATGCAAATCTGATCAACAAAACAATGAGATAACAGAACTCTGTTTATCACTTCAAAAGTTATATAAAGAGATAGAAGATTGCTCAATGTTGATGTTTATTTCATCATTAGATATCATCTTATTTCATAAAGATTGCTGAATGTGATTCATATTATAGTGCTTGTCTGCAAAATTCACGAAACAGAAGTCATTCTGATTTCTACAATGCTCATCGTTGCACTGTCAGCAATTCAACAATGCTTTATTAAAATTGTTGATGTTAACAAGTGTTTCTGCTCTGATTCAAGCTCAATTCAGAAGCTGATTGATGCAAATGCATCTTTGACGAGATCTTTCATCAATATCAGAATCTTCAGAAACAATCTCAGCAGATTTTTTATGAGTAAACTTTTCAATCTTTGCATTGATTTCTATCTTGATTGTATAGTCAGTAACTTTCTTCTCAATCAAAGCGAGCAAGATCTTCTCTCATTTTAACTCATTAAAGTCATCAATAAACTGCTGCTTTCAAATGACTTTTGATCTATTAACTTTGATGATGATCATTCAATTAGTGATAATTCAACTCTTAACATCATCATCTTTGATCTTAATAGTCTCATTTAAAATTTCTTTGAAGTTTCAAATCTGAAACTTTAAAATTAGCATCTGAACAATGTGATTAAATCATTTAAGTCTTTAATTTACATGAAGATAGATTGATATAAACAGCATAGAATCATCAACTCAATCTTCAAAGTTCATAGCTTCAAGTTCAGAGATAAACAACTCATCTGTTTTCTTTCTAGTTTGATGATTCAGATGACAACAATGTATAGTCTCTTGTTCATCATGCTCATTTATTTCTGTCTGTCATAAAGTCTCTTTACAAACTTTATTATCTTTTAATCTTCAAGCAGCATTGATTCAATTCTGTTGTTTTTTTTGATGCTTTGCACATGCAGCAATTTCTGCAGCTGAAAAAGTTATTGATTTTTCAGCTTTATTCTTAGAAATGTTGAATTTGTTCTTTCAATATCTAGAATATGACAATGATGAGAGTGAATCAGATCATGAACATCTTAGTGAAGAAGATTCAGATCATCAAGAAAGTGAAAATAACTGAGATTCAAAAGACGAGAATTATCAAGAAGTTGAAGACAGTTCAGAAGTTGAAGACAATCAAAGATCATCTACATTCAATGAAATAAAAGCTCGTTTACGACAATGATCGAGAAGAGCAGCTCGATCGAAGAGAGCAGCTCGATCGAGAGAATCAGCTCGATCAGTGATCTTCGACTGTTCAGCTTGAGTCGTTGATTTTCTACATCTTTTGAATGCTCTAGAGAAAGTGAGAAGATCATCTAGAGATAGATTTTGACTTCGACGTTGAGACATTTGAAATAAAAACGATTACAAGAACATCAGAAATGTCAACAAACAAAGAGGTCTGAATAGCTTCAATTTCGGGCAATTGAGGGGCGATGAGGTTGATTTCTGAATTTCTTCTATAAACGGATCATCGTGGGGCAGAGCGAAAATGAATGTCAAGGATTCTAAACCTTTCTGCATACGCTAATCTTCCCATAAACCTTGGTCTCCTTCTTCTTCAATCGCTCCCTTCGCTCCCTCCACTTCCTCTAGCCCCTCAACACCTTCTTTTTCTTCGGTATTCTTCGATACCTCCCCTACCCGGACTTTTACTTCGGGGGGTCCTTCTCCCACCTTCTTCGATTTCTTGTTGTTCAGTCTGTGTCCCATTTCAACCTTTCAAGGCTTGGACTGTGTTTTCCGTGATCGACCTCCTCTATTAAGAGTCATCAGTATGATTCGTGGTAACACACTTTGAACTCAACAACACTTACCTCTTATTCACTTGTCGTTGCCATTCATTCAGGATGGTTTGACTGTCAAACCAATTATCGCCGTTCGGGTTCCCATTCTTCTGCACGCAAATGTAGAAGTGAGATTTCAATTGATCGATTGATTTGCCCGACTTCTCACAGATTACGCAGGTGTATGGCATGCCGGCTGATTTGTTCGACCATGCCTCTTTCGGATCCGCCCCTGCGGGAAGTTTTGACGGGGTATAGATGCCGCACACAGTCGTTCGTATCTCTGCTTGTAGCCATTCTGGCAACGGTGATGCTGAATACGGCTTTCGAACAACTTTAGAAGACGGCGCATTTGAGTCCATCGCCATCGGCTGCTCGGCAAGGTCAATTTCGGAGTTGCTAGTTGAAGCTGTCGTCTTTGGTGCTAACCATCGAAGCTTCTGTGGTGTCCTCAAAAATTGGACGTTACTACCACTGCTGCTAAGGGCGATGTCGATGCTGGACCACCTGACTTTCTTCGATGTCTGGCTATGTTCCTGGATGTCTTCTTCTAGTCCTCGCTTCATCGGTATATGCGTGTTATAAGACTCTAACAGGCTATCCTCGTCTCCTAATCCTCGCTCCTTGCACTCAGTTTCCGCTTCTTCCAGTTCGATACGAAGAGTTGCTCGTTTCGCCATCCAATAAGCGTCATCTTTTTTACTAGTCCTTGGTTGTTCAATTCGGCAAGAGGTTCGTGTTGGTAGAACTGGGTGACCTCTATTTGGAAGAAATTGTTGTTGTGAAGGATGATATTGCAATGCAAATTGACGAGATGGCAGTAAAGTCCCACGGAAAGGATAGTCGTCAGATCCAGGCTTGTTCATGGGCAGCTTTCGAGACGGCTTCAAATTCTGAAGAAAAGGATAGTCATCCGGACGGGCCTTGTCGGTCAGCAACTTTCGAGATGGCTCGACCGGCTGATGTGAAGGCTGTCTGATTTGAACGCGACGAGACACGTCAGGATGAGCCTCATTATTCAGAAATTTGCTGTGATTTACGCTACCATCTCTATCTGAAATCTAGTCAGTCAAAATCCCAAAAGCATAGGTCTTGTTGTCGTGAACACGCTATGGACTTACTCGAGGATGCCACCGTTTCACTGTCCAAATCCATCGCCTCAATACTCTTTCCTACCTGCTCATGTTGCTCACTCATCTCGAGTCTCTTTTCTGTTGTTTTACGGAAATAGACTGAGCATGCGCCGAGCTTCGGATATTAACAGAAAGTGGGACGGAAAGCATTTGTTGCAGTTGATCTTGCATATAAAGTTGTGCGAAATCTGAATTCACTCTACTCTATAGGGCGTAGGGCGTAGGGCGGTGTTATTGGCCTTCAACATTTAAAGACCTGCCGTACGGTGGTTTGTATCTAATGTTACGTCCATGTGCATCTTTACGGGTATAAGCAATGGGCTACAGGCCAGCCTTGGACATTCTCTATACATACTCGGTTGGGGTGAGATACAAACGTTTGTATTTTCTCCTAAGCCCAACCTGGTTGTGGTTCAAATATTCTGTGTGTCGAGACTGAAGGACAGACCTGTATGATGCCTGTTGGAATTCTATGTACCCGAACATGCTCTGCTGTTGGGTTCGGTACTATGATCTGAACGGTGCATCTTGGACAGCCTCTACTGGTGGATGCTGCTGATTCTTCTAGAGCCATGGTACAAGTCAATATTGTTAAGGCATCAAGCTTTGATGGTTCTGTCTTTTGCTCTGTGGGATATTTCACTGTCTAAATAGGCCTGGAGAAGGAAGAACGAAGAGCCTGGAACTCCTGGAATGTCCTCCTAGAGCATGACCGCGTAATGAAATATCAGCAGGTAAAGCCGTACATACTGCCTCTTAAGAGAAATTTATGGGAGACCTTTGAGCTTGTCTACATGTTGTTGATAAGTATCTTTTCAAGATGGCATAAAATCGTTGTCCTTTCAGCTAGGTATGTGGGACATGCAAACTCTTGACTCTTGATTGGAAGCGCCTAGGTCGGCAGAGTAGAACAGTCAACAAGGCAATTCGAAAAGAGGCTTTGTGCACAAAAGTGAAGTGTCGTTGATGTCTTGTCTCAGGGTTTCCACTTGGAGCGACGGCATCCAGTTGTCACATTTCAAGAAACTGCCAGAGCCTTTATGACAATGCTGCATTGGATAAGTGAAGTAGGCTGCCCTATTCTATTACCCTCTAAACCCCCGAAAGAATGACGTGGCTGTATCTACTACACGCTCTCGGATCCGTCAAGCAAACTATTTCCCACATCGACCAACAAAAAAATCCGAATCCCTGCCTGTTGAGCAAAAATTTTACGAGCATTTGGTCTATTCTAATAGAACTATTAGCTTCCACATCGATTGGATTTGGCAGAGCGTACTTCACTAAGTGCAGCATCAGGAAAATTCCCGCGCCTCTGTGCTCAGAGTGTTGCGCTTGCATCGAACGCAGGCACGCAGATGACACTTTTGGCACTCTAGCAGGTACGACCCTTGAACACGGTCGTACTTCTGGCAGCGTGTATTGATCCCAATCACCTTTTGCCAATCATGGTGCTTGCAATCCTGCTTATTGGTTTCTTCCCGTAGCCTGTGTTCTTCTTGCGGCCGGATGTCTTCTTGTTGTGTGGGTTCTTCTTGTCGCCCCTTATCACAGTGGGTGTGGGCAACTCGTCGAGTCTGTGTACTCAACATCGTGACTATCATCTCCCGTATAGATGTTCGGTATTCGCGTTTGGCGTGATGATCCATAGCAGCGGCAGGTTGATATGATATTCTCGGACTCAAGCGATGGTTTTTCTGTAGAACCGTGGTGGAAGTCTGAATTTCTGGTAGCTGATTTTGTTCGTTATATTTTTTTCTTGTTTTTCTTGAAGCCAGGAGCAGCGGTATTTATCTATTGAGGTTTGCAGCTCTTTAATAAGTCTTTCAATCGCTGCAGGCGTGACTATTGTCGCATATCTCTGCATGTCTTTCTATACTTTTTCCATAGCGCTAAGACTGTCTAAGACATGTTGATTCACCCTCTCTTTTCTTGCGATTGACTTTGAGAATCCCCTGAGAGTGTGGCAGATCTTGTATCCGAAGAGAAAATTGAGCTTCGGTATAGCGTTTTCAATCCTGTCAGTTGTAGAGTATTAACAAGGATTCGAAGGAGGTCAAGACGTGATGTAGGTATAAGCAGGGTCATTACTTGATAGCGTTGAACTGCTCGCTGCAAAATACGACGTGACAAAGTTTTTTTTTTTCAATATGTTCTCGATTCGTACATTAGCCCAGAACATGATTCCCTATCGTATCTGCGACATTGTCAATGATACGTGTTTAGGCCTCTTCCTTTGTTGGTACCGAAAGACCTTCAATTTTATTTCGCTATTTCTAAGCTATATCGAAGAGATGTGCGATCACCATATCGGCAACGACATAACCGCGATACTCCACTCTTTAGAGCCTATTGTTCTTGCATCGAACACAAGCACGCAAGTCGCATTGCCGGCATTCCAGCAAGTAAGTTCCTAGCGTGTGCGTACACAACTCACATCTCAAGCTCCCGGTTCTGACTGTCCTCCAACGATCGTGTTCACATTCATGGTTCCCTCGCAGCCGTTCGGCAGCTTGACGGATCTGAACATTACGCATGGCATGTTCGAGCTGGGGTTGACGATCCACTATTACCCCTGCTCGAGCAAGGAGGCGTTCCTCATCCCACTGGTCGCATGGACATCCTTTCCAAGGCACAGCACAAACGTAGCAGAACTCCGCGTTGCACAAACATCTAGTATTGTCAGTCTACCTTCCCACTAACGAACATTTTGTTTGACGAACGTCATGTGATTACATCCAACTTCTAACTCCACCAGCCTCTTACATTGATAGCATTGCTGGTACCCTGCCGCCGCGGCAGCTGCCATGAGACCTTCTAGAGCAGGATCCTCCGGACAATCGTTTTCATGTGCTGCCGATTTGCACACTTTGCAGGTCAACAGGTTACACTCCGGGCAAGTTGCCTTGTCGCCGTCAATGTGTTCTAGTGGTATAAATGCCGAACATCTCGTATCGTAGCAATAACTTCGCTCCAAGGTACCGAATTCGATAGCTTTTCGCTCAAATTTCACTACCAGGTCTTCTTCCAGGTACTTTCTGGCTATTGAGAGCGGTATATGCTCGCGGCAGCATCGTGGGGGATACAGTGATTCATCTTTCGTTGCCTGATCAAATAGCGTGCTAACGCACGCTTTGCAGTAATGGTCTCCACATGTAGCAAGCATCAGATCTTCCTCCTGTTTCTCTTCTCCGCATGCAACGCAATCGATGATGAATGCTGAACGTAAGGGATCGTCTGAGGTTGCGTCCGCAGTCTCGTTCTCCAAAACAACTGGCTTTCTCCTGAACCAGTCCCAACATACCCTAAACGCGGATCGGGATTCCGTTGATCCTTCTTCGGTGCTTTGCTCGTGGACAGATGGCTCATGATCGACTGGGTCCATAAGGGAAGCTGCGAACCAAGCGTCTGATAATCCTTTGCCAGTTCCGTTTCTTACATGAAGGATTTCATGCTTTGGGTCTTCGATAGCGGTGTCACGGAGTCGGACACGCAGTTCGTCAAAGCCAGGAGTAGCTGTAATGTGTGGAACTTGAAGCTGATCGTCTGGATCCTCAGCTTCAGCAACGCTCCTGCCAAAGCGCTGGTCAGAGATTATAGTAGCGCTAGTTCTCAATTCTTCAATATACAAGCTTATGGCAGTATTGACATCCGAGACGCCCTCACCTTGGGTGTCTTCTCTCCCCTTTAGGCTTTCATGGACATCAAAGAGATCTTGCAACTGTAGCATATGAATGAGATCTGCGGTTGCGTCGTCCATGATGTAGTGTTGGATATGGGACTCTGCATATCAAGACTCAGTATCTACATTCAGGTTGTAGCCTGTGATAGCAGCTGATCGACCTGGCGAAGTCGGAAATAAAGGTAAGATTGTGGTAAAAACCCTCGCTGAGATTCATGCAAGTTACCTTGACTGATCTACGCTCATTTTTAGAGTATGACCACAGCAAGAATATACGTATCTGAGCTGGGGTACCTTATCACTAAGTCTCACCCCCTAAAGTGCTGAGAACCACTGATGCTTTGTGTAAAAGCGTTTTCGGAGGGTTATGTTTCGGCGAAAAGGAGGCGAACTGGCAATATGTTGTGAGTCAAGCGCACTATGCTTACAGGGCTGGAAAGTAAGATTAAAGTTTGCTTTTCTTTTCACATTTTGGAACCGAACTGATAACCTTGAGTGTCCCTTTCACATGTTCTGTAGGATGGACCAGTTGACAAATTTCCAAAGAAAGGTCAGGGAAATTTTGTTGTTCAGAACATTCTCAACTACCCAATTTGCTTACCCGTAGAAAAACCAAGATGTCTGTGAAGCAAATAAAGCCGGCCAAGTCTACCAAGAGAGTCAGGGTTGTGAATAACCAAGTTTCAAAACGTGCTCCTCGCTAATTCCGTACCCCGGTAGAAGTTTTGGTCTTGAAGGTTCATTATAAAAGTCTTGCTTGTGCATCCTTTCAGGCATAAGAATTAAAGCCTGTGGATTTCATCTAAATGTCTTGCCATGGCAAGGTCCTTCAAAACTTTTCACCATCTTGCCAAGCCTGTGAGACAGCAATTGACAGGTGCGTTCGGTGTTAGTGAAGTCTAACATCATTTTTACACTGCATGAACCGTTATCATGGATGAGGGCTGGGCATATTTAGAACCAGACCAACCGCGCGCTTGACGAGTTTGCCGCCGCTTTATCGTCCACAGAGCCGGGTTTAGCAGTATCTATGACCAGAAGGAATCAATGGAAGCATATCTCTTACGCAAGCGACGTAAGCTGTCGCCGCCGGGCTTGAGAGAAGTCAAAAAATCCTCTACATGTGGTCAAGCCTTAGGTAATCATCTGGAAGACGAGTCAACGGAGGTCAAGCTCGCGACTCTCACTTCACTATATCCTTTCGTAGATCAAGAATCCTTACTGGAACTTCTAGTAGAGGCGAATGGCTCCGTCAATTCTGTTTGCCAAAATCTTGCCGCCTCGGATGAACCCGCGTCACCACGGAAAAGGTTTACAGCAGGCGTTGGACACCAGACTTCACTGGCCACGTTCCGAACCCTCAGCGGAGTTCATTTGGATTCTAATACTAAGAAACTGAAGGCAATGACACGAAAAGGCCAGACGCTCCATCTATATGCACCAGAGGATATTGCATCCTATACCCCATGTTCGATCATTCACAATTTTCTCCCCAAGGATGAAGCCGAAGTGCTGTTGAGAGAGCTCTTGGAAGAGGCGCCCACTTTTGAGAGACAAACATTTAAACTGTTTGATAATGTAGTCGAGAGCCCTCATTCTGCATGTTTCTATGTTGATAGCCTGGAGGAGCAACAAAGGCAGAAGACTGAATATTTGTACAATGGCAGCTACCTAAGTGTATGACTAGTTGGAAGATTGCCCAATGGACTAGTACCTATGCTGACTGCTGATATAATTCTCGCAGGATATCCGCCAGATCACGCCTCAGATGCGGAAGGTGTCATTGAAGGTACAGAACGCGGTCAATGCAGAGGTTGCCGAAAGGATTGAGCACCATTACCCCGATGGCAAGAAATTGAGGTACCAGTCTCCAGATCAATGGATACCAAACGCAGCCTTCGTGAATTGTTACAAAGGCGGTGGCGAAAGCGTAGGCTACCACTCGGACCAGCTTACGTACCTTGGTCCACGGGCAATCATTGGCAGTATAAGTCTAGGAGTTGCGAGAGAGTTTCGGGTCCGCAAGATCGTATCAAGGGATGACGATGAAGACGAAGGCGACAAGGCCAAACGCCAAGAGAATCTCCGAGCAGATGCCGAGGGCCAGATTGCCATACATCTACCTCACAATTCGCTTCTAGTGATGCATGCGGAGATGCAGGAAGAATGGAAGCACAGTATTCATCCGGCGCCGGCCATAGACCCCCATCCGATTGCGGGCAACAAACGTATCAATATCACCTATCGCTATTATCGCGAGAGCTTCCACCCTCGATACACACCACGGTGCAGATGTAATGTGGCGACCGTCCTGCGATGTGTACAGAGAAAGAAGGAGAATAGAGGACGCTACATGTGGATGTGCCATGTTGGAAATACTCCTGGCAAAGAAGGGTGAGTTTAGACCTATAAATTGTGATTTGGCCAACTGACCTTGTGTTGCAGCTGCACCTTCTTTCAATGGGCTGAATTTGACGACGATGGACAACCTCCTTGGGTCAGGAAGCAACATTCGCCATGATAGCTGACATGCTGATCAGTGTCTCCTCTGCTCTCGTGACATGTTCCTTTACTATGAACTCTTGAAGCAGTCTGTCATCCAAGCTATTAATGTTTCAGTTCCACCAAAAGCTCACACTGAAGCTGACAGTCAAGCTCCGCACATAGTGCCACCATCCCACCGGGATATACAGGCATTCTCCCTCACTGAGGATCGTCTCCACATACTTGGCCTCACGGAAGAGTGGAAACTTCACGTCCAACCCAGCTGATGGTGCTTCAACATCCACCTCGCTAGTATTACTCATGTCCACACCACCTTCTTCAATCCCCCGTGGATAAACCTTCTCACTCTCTGCGGGACTGTATAGCCTGATATACTTCTTCCCGACAACTTGACAGAGAATATTATGGTAAGGGTCAGTATGAAGTGGTGACACTGTACCCGCAGGCCCAAACCATGCATTTAGCAACGGGTCCTCTAGCTTCAACGCCTCCTTTGCCTCTTGTCCCGGTGGTAGCTCTGTGTAACAGTGAATTGGGATCGAGATATCATTTCGCAGCGACGGAATCTGAGAGAACAGATCGTGCTGCGCCAGATAGCCAATCCCACTACCTTCCTCAACCTTCTCACTCAGCAGATACTTATCTATAAATTCTCTGAAAGTAATGATCGACTGGCCCCACCCCTCATCAGTGTAGCTCCTGCCCACTTCCACCGGGATCAGTCTTCTTCCCCCAAATGTTTTCTCTATCAAGTAAGCAGGACTGCTCCACGGCCGCTCGTGAAGCGCAGGCCAGTGCCCAAGACCGTCCTTCATTACGAGTGGTGCAGATCCTAATGCTAGATACTTCTCGAATCCATACATAGAACAATCAGAAATCGATCGAACAGGGTGATGTATTATGGGTATTGCGTGCTTCCCATTCAAATCCACAGGAAAAGCATCCTCAACCTTTCTCCGCTTCTTTTGCGGCAGCTGGTGCTCTTTTACATGGTCTTGCAAAGCCCCAATCAGGGTCTCAATCATCTCTCCTCTGCCTTCTGCACCAGCCATAATGATAGCCATATCTAGTATCCCGACTACTTCGCTGACCCATTCCTCGTCGGCCTTTTCATCCTTCTCTTCCCCTGGGCTATTTTCTCCATTCCTTTCGGGCTCTGTCAATCTTCCTTTGATCAATTTCACAGCTACAGCAATGCTTGAATCTGTATAGAGCCTGCGCCAACAGGCCGGGACAGAAGCAAAGGGGTAAGTGTGGAGCTTTGTATGTGCGAGAGTCCTAAGCGCGTCCGGCTTGGTAGAAAGAAGGAAGAGGACGGATTGAGGACAATCTTTGATAGGATCACTGTCGTTAGGATGCGCGAGCGTATGCAAAATCTTGCTTAGCAATGCTAACATGTTCGTTGAAGGTTGGAACGGGGAAGATGATGACACGAGATACAATTCATAGGCCTTTACATTTTATTCCACTGGCTAAGGAACCTTGAAGGAATACTCCAATCTGTTTGTATCCACAAAACCAAAATGCTCCTTCCAAACCAGTCGTTAGAAATCTAACCGAAATATGAAGCGATGCTGGAAGTTTACTTTCGCGGTAGCGCTTAATAAGGTAAGCGGCGCTAGTACGTATTAGATCGCGGAACAATTTCTACTAGGTAAGCTTTTGTTGGAAAAGTCTCCGCTGAAAGCTGACATGGTCTGCTGTTAATCTTGCCATGAAACGCGTGTTGTATACCAGCAAGAGCTTATTATAAAATGTACTTCTATTATAAATCGTGTCTTTTGTTTGCGATGCCTCGATCCTTCAAACTAAGACGTGACATCATTTATTCTGACTCTTGTTCTTCTCGAGCTTGCCTTTCCCACATTTCTCGGTTTTACCAACCAATTTACCAAGCCGGGTTCACCGATTCGAAGCACAAGGGTTCCTCAGTTCCTTGAACAATGGGCAGCTGCTTGTAGAAACGCTCGTGATGAGTCTCAACCCTTTTTCCAGATGGATATAACAAACGAGAAAACGAGAACTCTGCTGTGCCAAATATCAAATTGACGAGCTGGATGCATGGCCTTCTTACATAGGGTCAGCATATTGCTCTGCTCATTGCAGTGACGATGTCCAAAGTTCTAAGGGTGGATCGTATAAAATCAAACAGAAGCCCACCTAAACCTGCACATGCCTTTTAAGGCTTTGAATTGAGAGTGAGCAGGCCCAGTTTCCCAAGTCGATAATCTCGAAACCATCGACTGTTCCAGGGGAGACGTAGCAACCTGCTTGAAGGCAGAAATGTCATGCTATAAAGTTTGATTACTTGCTGATTACAATATCAGTGTTCTACGGATGCAGGCGCTGACCAAGTCTACTAATTTTGATCACTTAAACTACTATCTTTCTTTTAGATCTATTAGAGTCCTATCATGCCCGACAAACCAGACCGAGTGTAAGCTAACTGGATTCGAAAACCAAAGGGCAGATTTTGTGACATTGCTCTTGATGCAGCCTCGGTCCAACATTCACCCAGTGCAGCTCTTAGACCTCTTGCAACTAACGTTCAATGTTCCAATGGTACTATGTTCATTGTTCAATGAATGTAGTCGAACCCGCTGCACTTCAATGAAATATGGGACTATCTGGTGTCTCTTCCATTGCGTTTGGTTTGTGAATAGTATTCACTACGCTAAGACCGGTCATTGAGTACTGTATATACCGTGGATTCCCCTTTCTCCTTTCCATCTCGACAAGTCATCCTCTTTTCAATATATATTGCTGATAACTAGCTAGAACCTGGTAGCATAACACCATCTAGTATATGCTGGCTGGATATTTTAACATATATGATGTGTCAACTGCATACTGTTCCCACTATATTGATTATGGTGTTTCCCAGTTGTACCATGTTGATGAAACATTTCCACTGCGGTTCTTGGTTCTACTATACGTGTGGCGTTCCTTGGAAAGGCTGTGGGTGCCCATAATGGGCTGAGGGACGTCTCCTTGAGGATCGTTGGCCGAGAACAATTCAAGGACCTCTCAGACAGAATGTACAGGTTCGACAGGTTGTCATACGGTGCCGTGGCCCCCATGAACTGTTTGAAATCTTCTAACGCTTCGAACGGGTTATCATACATGACTTTCGCATAACATCAAAACCTCTTTCACCACAGGAATTATGGTTGACTAGAAAATTAGAACCCCAAGTCCGCAAGGTAGCTTTAGATTCAAAAAGACGATGTGGTGAGACAGATTGTCGAGCTACGGATGGCAACGCGGATGATTTGGAGCGTGAAATTGCTGTAAGTGAGGAGATGGTTCAGAAGAGGAGAAGGCTTAAGTGGAGAGGAAAATTGGAAAATTTCAAAGACAGGTGACGAACAAAATGAGCAAAGCAGAGCGTGAAATGAATACAAACGGCGTCTGTAAAATCTCGTTAGAGCGCTGGAGCAAGGACAATCGTTGAATGCTTGGGACCAGCATGCGATGGGCCAAGCTTTGAAAGAATACAAACTGTCAACGATAATATAGAAAATAGAAACGACAACAATGCCCCAGCCTACACATGTCGGTAGTAAAGCTATACGCGGCACCAGCTGATATGGCTTGTTCGTGAAAGGGCTTTATGACGCCCGTAGAAAGAGATGCTTGTCGAGAAGGTAAACAAGGGGGCGAATTCTGATGACGAAGAACCAGACGACCAAAGTCTGAACACTGAGAATGCCAATGAACAAAATAACCTTATGCTGCTCTTCTACTGAAGAACCTGACGAAAAGTCTGAAGGGGGCCCGTGCCAATATGAACGTTTTCCACAAAGTTCACAAAAATGCCAAGAACGATGGATTTGACTGTCAACCCAATCATTATGTTTCAATTTCCCGACAGGGCCACAAGACACCTAGGAAATATCTCTATCTTTGATCCGGGACTTCATGAAAATAAAGTCCTATAAGTATTAGTTTTTCAAAACCGATGACAATAAAAGTAATCAACTCACAATATCCCCAACGACCCGTCTGGATTCTGAAAGAGCTCTCGGTATACCTGGACATAGGTGGATCTAGAAGAAAGTGACGAAAGCTGCTCAAGCGATGTAGTCTTTCTATTATATATCTTTTTCTCGACGATTATATAACGAACAAAACTCCACCAACACAACCTGAAAGGCCTCACAAGTGCGAGATGTCTCAAGAAAGCGATATCGCTCAAACCATGTCGATTCATAGGACGCACCGACAAATCCACGCTGGGGCCGCGCCTGTACTGAAATCAGAACTAACTATAATGCTTCATGCTGGCTACATTCCCGGCCTAGAGCACATTGCCTGCATATTGCTGGGATGGGGAAAGTCGACGGGCAGGATCTGGGGAAGCGCTCTGGTGCTTTGCTGGGATCCTTGGATTAGCAAGTGTTAGCAGTGCGGAGAAAGCTTTCGGTCGCACTGATGTTAGACACGACGCATCTCCTACTTTCAACACTTATGATCTTCCGATTGCTTTGCCGCTCTAGAGAGAAGAGAACGAAAGCTTTAGCAGACAATACAAATCTAAAAATCGACCATTTCCCCCATTAATCTTATCCTATTGTGAAGAAGTCAGAGTCTGGGTAGGTAGGAACTATCACTGGCAATGAGAGAAGCTGGCGGACTAGTTTCTGGGATGGAATCCTTTGGGGAACATTGAGTTTACTTACAATTGCTTCTCGAGAGAGCTGCAGACATATGTGTCGAATAGTGCTCCAACCAGTGCTCCAACCAGTGCTCCAAACAGCGCTTGGCACATGCTTCACACCCCAACAGCACTGAATACTTCGTACCCCAGTACCAAAATACTCCCTATATGTTCACCCCGCCCCACCCCACCCCTTAGCCCATCAATAGCATATCTCCATTGCACTAAATTCCTCATCGTCATCCTTGCAGCCACGGGCATCTCGTCCCGGAGAACCAACTTGATCTCCCTCAGTCAAACCTCAAGCCACCCATCCCGGTAGAACTGACTTGGGTTTCGGGTTGGGTGACCATGGATCAAAACCTCACCAACCCAACAGGTGGCGTAAAGTACATGTGAACGTGGTTCAAGTCATGAACAACAAACGACATCTGTTAATAATACAAAGTATATTTTTTTCGCGATTGAAATACAGTCTTATCGATATTATAGGTTATTGCAAGGAGAAAGGACATAATTACAAAATTACCAAAAAAAATTAGACTAGTCTGTACGAGGATCGAACTCGCGACCTCTACACTGGGTTAGATGGAAGTATTCGATAAGGAGGTGTTGAAAACATACTGGCGTGCCATATTTGGGAGATATTAGCACCACGCTCTAAACCAGCTGAGCTAACAGACTTAGGATTTTAAAGTAGGATATTAGATTATATAAATAAAATTTTACGTAACGCGTTAGCTCATAATTTAGACAGTCACTTCATCTACAATTCTTTGCTTTACGATACTCTCTCGCACAGTGGGCGAGCCAGAAATGCCCTTACGTGCGAACCAAAGCGACCAATCTACTGGTAATCTTGACCACCGAACCTTTAAGCATTTCCGGGATTGCCTTTTTGCGACACGATGCGACGATCAAGGATTTAAGATTCAGAAAACCCAGCGATATCTAAGAGCTATACTATAAAATACTATTAAAATACTGGATCTTCGACTTCTAGGATTGTTACTCTCTAGTTCTCTACTATCTTGATGTAAGTTCAGATTGAAGTTGTTAAGAACGCTTGCGGAGGGACAGCGGCGATGGAAGATAACGACATCTGGGGTCTGGTAGATGTACAAGAGGAAGGTGGCCATACGATAGTGACATCTTGAGTGTAAAGCGCACACGGTTCGGTTGGGGAAAGCTATGGCCTTAAGATTCCTATCGTTATGAAGACAGTATAAGTTATTCAATCTCCTTCGACTGCATACTAGTAATATATTTATCGCGTGCAACGACTTTAATATCTTCATCTATTAGATGAACGCACATCTAATGCTCGAACCTTCCAACGAGAAAAAAATTGTCAACACAACGTCAAATTTCTTGCCGGAGGCGGAGTCTCCTTCGCAAAGATTTTTACAAAAAGACCTCAATCCGTAATCCAGCTTTCTTGATTAAGTAGGGGTGTCCCCGCTTCGGTAATTCTGGCAGTTTCATCTTGAGAGCAAAGGCCGGCTGAAGGTTTCCAAATAATACAAAGTTTTATCTAAAACTAATTCGTTGTTTGAGTCTTTCGAAGAGAGTCACTTGAGGCTGGGTTTGAGGTTATGTTCTTTGTAATTAAGGTAAGATCTTGGCTGTGAGAATATTATCACATAGGAAATCTGACCCCGTGCGACGCAATGCTGTTGGTTAGACTAGAGTCTCACCAATGATTGCATACTCACAAGCGTAAGCTTTATTTGCAGAGACACTTATATACTCGACGCCTGTATCGGTCAGAGCCAGATGCAGAGTTGCCGGAACGTGTTTAGGAAATAGCACTCGATAAAATCGTAGTTGGCACCACGCTTTCGCCCGGAATCGCCATCCTCGGTGTCGAGACGTTCAATTATATTGCTTCTGGCGTTGCATTTTCTGATACCTGAGGCAACGCCAGTCCTCCGAGACATCCGTCCTAATCAGAGTATCTACCATCTCCGAAGCTATAACAATACAACCAGATATATTATTCCGCAGTCAACATTTACCAGTCAAGACGAATCCAAGTCCCGCTCATTAAAATGAACTAGCATGATGTCTTGACGAGACCTGGAAATACAACAGAACGCAAAAGCAAGAAAGGACCAATATACTATTACAAGGCGTGCTGTATTCTCCGACAGACCTTACAAAGTCATATCGCCAGATTCCTCTAACCTTTATATGTGCACGCCTATTAACAGAAGTATAATACCTAAAGCGCCGTAAAAATGATCAAATTCCAGTGTCGTGATCAGTAACCTGGGGGTGCTTGAGGGTGTTGTTGAGCAAGATCCATTAAGGGGTATTCAGCTGGGGACTCCACTAAAATGTTGCCAGAAGGATGTCTTGTCTTGAAATTGAACTTCCTGATATCTTGAAGAGCACTCCGAACGGTTACAAACGTATTGTTCGGATTGAAATCTCCCGGGGCTACCTTCACCACCTTGTAATATTGTCTGAGCCGAAGTTGAAATACATGTTCCATGCCCTTTGCACGCTTCGATATTAGTTTATGGACCTCATCCATGGGCCTAAAATGCCGACTTACTGATCTCGAGGTGAAAATACTCAAGCAAGGACGGAATCCAAATGGTGACAGCTACAATTTGCCCGAAGCCTCACGTCGATTTGTCTATAGCCCCAGCCTCCATAAAAGCTAGAAGATCAATAAAACCGAACGCAAACCAGACAATATAGTTGCACCACATCAAGAAAATCATCACTCCAAGAAACCTCCTACTTCTTCGCCAGTTCTCAAGTCCTGCGAAACGAACCAAGAAATTCTGGACGAAGGGTACTTCAGCGACCCCACATTGATCGAGCAGCATCGGTCCGAATACAAAAGCCGAAGAGACAAAATATTCCACTACAATGGTAGATATGTCACCCAGACTAAAGTTCTGACTATTGTCAAACCAGGCGGATGGGTTGATACCACCACATGAGTCGATGCGGGGGTTAGTTGTTGAGGGCAGGCCAGACCCATTGGGATCAATGTACATTTTCCTTCAAATTTATTGACGCTTCCGTACGTTGCGGCCAAAAGTGCAACCGCGTAAGCAGAAAGCGTGGATAGATACCAAGATCTTATCCTGGCACGGCGTGGACACAAAAGTGTGGTAGAAACCCATGGATGGCTGTGGTTCGAATGAACTCATACTTTGTGGAAAGCTGTCTCAGATTACTTACACCTAGCGAGCCAGCTGGTGCCAAGATTTGCGCCGCGACCTCGACAGCTATGGCCAAAAAACATTGAGCTTTCTGAAACTCCACTAACGCTGATAGGAGGGGAATGCATGATATCTTAGGCCGTCCTGAATTTTCTTGGCTTTGGTTTTGACTTTGACTCGTCCATGGGAACACGAGAAAATTGTAATACATATATAATATGTCCACAAGGTGTAAAGCTCTAGCAGTATGAAGGCAAGGAGTGCAAGAAGAAATTGCATTCAATAAGACACGTAGATCTAGACGGAAAGAAGTCAGCAGTTGAGGAAGAAACTTCGCTTTCCACCTGATCATATCTCTATACCGTCAATATCGGCGTTCAGAGATATCGATGAGGGCTCACATATATCTAAGAAACAACTGTCTGTGTCTTTGAGGTTGTGATATATATCATTGGTTTCATAGCAGTAGTACTTGGCTGATCAGAGCTTCGACCACAATTTGTCTCTGTTCTCACACAGTAATCAGAAAGGCAGCCTTGAATGCTTGTAATCACATCTCGTGCACTGTCGTTTGCGATGATATTATAATCAGCTGCGTAAGGATCATCATACTTTACAGTCAGGTCATTTAAGGACGTTGCTTGAGATATGATCGGATACGACAGGCAATTTGCCAATGTCGCCGCATTTTCCATTACCTGGGCGATATTCCTGCATGCAGCGTGGCAGTCATGACTTCCATTCGACGACAAGCAACCTTTTGGGAAAATATAGAGTAGCTGTTCGATCGGTAGTAAATCATATGATAATACATACGACAACCTATTCCCAAGTCCGCCAGATTGGCCACCGCCATAGTCGTAGAGACTTGACACACGAATCGACATGGCCAAGAAAGTGAGTACCTGCGAATCTGGTGTTCTAGGAGCGCTATGCTGCTAATAAGAGGATAGATGATTGGCGTGTGTGAAAAAGGAAGAGGGCAATATAAATTTTGCTACAGGTCACAAACTTTGGGGGCAACTCACGGGGTATGCGTGTAGAATAGTAAACTTGATGTAGGGGTAATGGTACTGCCTAGGCATATAATATTTAGGAAAGGGACGGTAGACCTTCGTGGTTGAAAGGGATTTCAATACAGCGATGCACAGATTTCCCTTCGTCAGGCAGGGTTTTCAATCCTTCGGTAATGAAGCTTGACTCGGTTGTTTCGTCACAAAGCTGGAGGATCTACTCTAGCTGCAATTAATCTTTTGCCCTCATTTGGTGCAACTGTGCTGTTAATTCCCTGAGGTAATCTACATGACGTAGCTTCGCTCTCTGCGTCCACTGTCCAAGATCTAAGTTGTTAGAGAAGAGATGATGTTGTTTACGCCGTTCACATTCTTTCACCAGAGTAAGGTTGATTTGCATAATTTGGCCGAAATGAGCTTTTCCACGTTGTAGGGCCGGACTCACCACAGTTGCATTACCCAGAACAGCTACGATGTCGTGGGTAACGATTCCAGCAAAGGTGAAGAAACGGTTCCAACGCTTGTTCCAGGGTAAGCAGAGCTCTTTGGTTTCGTGACGTTCACTCTACATCTGACCTTTGTGTTCAAGAGTTATTCCCATCAAGGTCCAGCTTGACTGGAGGCTATCGGCAAGCGAAGGTGGCTAGCCGGCTTGGCTCGGCCAATGCCGACCGCTAGAGAACAAGGAGATTAAGCAGGGAAAAGGGGATAAATAGGCCGTTTCCCCTTCTGTTTCCCCCATCATCTCTTCCTGTTTCTCCATCCCTTAGGATTCAGCCAGAAACGCGCTTTTGCCCCACCCACCCACTCCATAGACTCAGTCGCTTAGATAGAGGGAGTGCTTGGCACCTCAGGGCGGCTTCCGAGGCAAATTTTAGCCCTGGAGACCGCCAGGGGCCGCCGGGTTTGCCCAAACACATATAATATATATTCGTTCAAACGGAGGCGATGCCCGATAGGTCTGATCCTCCTCTTCAAGACCCCTGGACTACCCGAGATTCCAACCGCATCCTCTTCACAATTCTCTCCACAAATACTCCCAACAAACCTGCTCTCCCTACCGAATTGATCCTCCAGATCCTCTCTCACCCTTCTCGATGGCTACTGACCACCTCCGTCTACCTCTCCACTCCTGCCCGCGTCTCGAGTTCCGAATCCGAACGAGCCATTGTACACACTCCTCCGATATCCAAACATCAGCTACCTCTTATTCGGCGTGTCGTGTTTACATATAGCAGCAAAGACCAAGGCTGGAGCTCGTATTCATCAGACCATGGCACTTATAGAAATTCTTGGACATGGTTCGAGGCTGGGTTGAGGAAACACGCCGAAGAGGAGAAAGAAAAGGTGTCATTGACGGATCAAATGCAGCATAGACATCGGTTGCATTGCAACAGGCATGCTGGTTGGGAGACCGAGGATTATCAATTCGTGGTTGAAGGGGATCACCCACTCTTGAAGAATATGCAAGCGGGTGACGAAGTGGTGCTGTGGGCTATGGCAAAATTCGGAGGCTGGGAGAATTTTGTGCAGGGGGCGGCCATCCAGATCTGGACCATGGATGATTTGAGTGATGTGTAAAGAGGATACGCTTCCACGTTAATGCGTCTCCTACAAGACATAGCAACCACGCTGGAGAATGGGAACGAAGGGCTTTCGACGACGAATCTTTGGACGGACAGAATACTCACACCGTCACCAGTCATCCAGAAATTGGACCGTGAATCACCAAAGAAACCATACCGAACGGCTAGGAGTAGTCCAACTTATAAGCCCGGCAAACACTCCTCGCAAACAACCTTGGACCCAGATACCCCCATCCATAGAGTCCAACATCGACCATCTCAGGGTAAGAGATGCTTGAGATTATCTTCTACAAACAACGCCAGGATCGCTGCGGAACACGTTCCAGGATTTCGGAGTCATCTGGCATAGTCTTCCCCACTACGTATTCACTCTGAACGTGGATCGCCGCCTTCCTGTCAACCATGGTCATCAGTCCAAGCGGCTACACATTTTGCGACTCGAGCTGAACACTTGTGTTCTGACACGCTGTCAATATCTCACATTGACTGCCGGCTCGTGCATAAAGCAACGCCCTGCTTCTGGATCAGGATTTAATCCCAGGTCTTAGAACCCACGGCTCTGCCAGAGGGTTGTAACAAGGAAGAAGCGCAAGTCTGGAAACCAATATGCTATACCACCAGTAAGAAACACAACAAAAGACGACGCAGACCGAACCACTGATAGCCTCTCTTCTCCCGGGCATTCACGATATACGCCAAGAACGCTCGCAAGGCCCAAACCTTCCTATACACACTTGACAAGTATATCCAGACCATTACCACGAAGCAAACGAATGGATATTCTCTGGTTGTTTTCGAAGATGCTTAGAAACCAAGGGCTATAGGAGAATATGTATATAGATAGGACATCTACAATGAATATACTTTCTGTAACCCTCACCCTTACCCCATTCCCTCTCCTCCCCCCCCCCTCTCTCCCACCTCTCCCTTACCCCAACCTTACCTTCCACACCACAACATCCCTCTCTCAGCCGCCCACCTACCGCTCCTCACCAAGCTCAGCCCGTCCTCCGCCAACGCTCCACTCTCAACGCAGCCACCGTCGAAAGCTCCCTCCACGATGAAAAGCCTAAGATCATTAGGCAGGTGAATACTCTGTCGACGACGTCATTGGGCGGATGGGGGGATTTCGAATGAGGCTATCAAGGTGGCTTTGGATAAAGGTTTAGTGGAAGGGATGATTTCTCTTGCTAACGGATTTATATAGAGACAAATTGGAAGGAAGCGCGGTAGGTGGATCCAACTTTAAGCCACCTCAGTCCCCAAGACGGGAAATCTCTACAGTTACATGCACTTACTTGTACAGGAGCGTTTGAGATAAGAGGCCCTACTCAGCCGTCCTCAAATCCGGAGCCAGTGATGCTGCTGGGGGTTTCTGGACTGAGCGATGCGAGTGCAGATGCGTGGTAAAGGAGCGAGGAATGGAGGATGGGGGGGTGCAGGAAGATATCGGGATTTCCTGGGCTTGAGATGTGTGATGGGGATGGCGGATGAGGGATTGAGGTGGGCCAGAAGGGGGGTCGTGGAGTTGGAAGACTGGATGGTTCGCTTCGCACTGATAAGTAGGCTGCGCCGTTGATGCTTGGATTCTGCAGTCGTGGGTTTGGGGGATGATGAGGAGTGGGGCCAGCGAATGGTTTTCCGAATGGCAACGCCGGTTCCCGAATTCAGATGCTTGATGTAGCTCTGGATTAAGAAACGATGAAGGAGGGGGGTGCATGGCGATAGCACAAGGTATGTTGTCGACGCGCCATCACAATCGATTACGTCTTCTTCTCATGATAAACAATGTTTCCGATTGTCTCCCAGATGTATAATCGCCTTTTCCTTGAAGATTGTGGAGACTGTAGCAACAATGGCAAGAGTTGGCGCACCACTCATGAATTCCTGCGGCAGGCGGATCGAGGAGCAAGGATAGTCTCCAGCGCGCGGGTAGGCGCTTGAGGCATTGATGCACTTGGGAAAAGTTGCTTCGGAATCGGTAAGGAGCAGATCGGAAGGGAGGAGGGGGAGGGAGCTTGGGGGAAGCGGTATGCCATGCTCTCGGTGGGAAGACCCGACACTGTTGGTTGGGACTGTTGTGCATACCAGGGATTCTTCTTTCCATGTGGACTTTCAAGTCTATGACGACTACCAGGACAAACAGGATGATGCAAGGTTGAGGTATCTTTTAAATAAGAAATTTGATTCGGTGGTGTGGAGCAAGAATTTCTGCTGTTATCACCGAAGACCAGCGAGGGGAAGCATTCTTGATAACCACGAAGCAGCAGATGCTCGGCTGAGTTTGGAGTATCCCAGGCACTTAACGGCTCTTGTTATATATGCGAGCCAAGTATTTTCATCCACGCTGCGTCTGAGAATTAGGAGAACCTATCATGTTGGACGGGGAATATTCTGAATGCCGGAGACGGAGGGAAAACATGGGGATTTTTACCTCCGTAGTCCCTACTTTTCCATCCATATCCTGCCATACAGTAGCTCCATTCACGTTTCTCAAATTGCTTCTGCATCCTGACCATTCTAGGACGCAGATAATCTGTATGCGTCAGTCGGCTTTACATCCTGGAGGCAGCGTGCTGTCAAAGGCTTTGAATGATCGGTTTCCGGACGCATACTCTACGGGGGGGGTGATCATTCTGGACACAAGTGGATTGTTTTGACGGAACGATGCTTTTTCGGCCCATCCCAGGCTATCAGCCCAGAGGTGTCCACTTGTCCGTGAAGTAGTGGCGTTTGATGAAGCTGTGGGCCATTGTCAGCTCTTTATCATTCACTCATCTACTCCGTAGTTATATCCACATCTGCAAGCCAAAGAGTCAGCGGGAGAAGACTGCTCATCCTTGTTTGGGATGCTTGCCAGTGCGTGGGGGTGGAGGCTGCGCGAAAGCAGCTGAAACGCAGACTGCATCTATGCAAGCCTCCTAATGCCAGATACTGCGGACGAAGATGATCGTCAAACGCCGACAAACTTTGTTCCGCCTCCGGCCGTGTATTCCGTACCTTCTCCACGAAGCATGCGACATCAGGTACTCGTACATATTGTTCTGACGGTGGAGCTCATGCTTTGATAATGACAGTTCATGCCTGGAAGCGCAAAAGGTCTCACGGGCATGATTTCATTCATGCAGCTTGTAAATCGTATCAACAATTGACCTGCAAGCCGGCATTTCATCGCGGTAAGGTATTTTCCCCCGTGGAACCCAAACACAGCAAAACACCTGGGGAAGAAATCCGGCCAATCATCGATGAAGTTGGAGTTGAGTTCGAACGGTTGTTGCCTATGGGGGGGTAGCGGAGGCTTTGAAAAGGGTCTGAGCGTGCGTGTCCCAAGTTTCTCACATTCCGCAATGGTGACACGACGCCAACGGAGAAGGTGATCCGAGAGACTGCAGCAAAGCGAACGCTCGCTGTCGCCGGTCGATCCCCGCCACTCTCCTGCCTCTCAAATCACTACGGAATACATTAATACCATACCTACGTTAGATACCTAGGTACTTTAAATACCTACCTACTCTAGATACCTTAGCACAGCGCCCCGAGGCGGTGGAGAGTGAAGAACCCCCCCACCTGGAACTGTCACCCCAATGGAGATGGCCGTCTTTTGTCTTTTGGGAAGTTTGGTACCGCATCTTTAGCGCCCGCCAACTTTCCGCCTTCAGTAACTGCATATGGTTAGAAAAAGTGGGGTCTCTGGCGTCACTTTCGATGTTTGGGATGTTTTGCGCGATCCACTTTTGGGGTTTTTGCTTGCGACGCCCAGCCGCGCCGTGAAGTGAGTGCCGTATGAACGGTCTGTGTGTTTGCCCACAACAGCATGCTTACATTTTGAAAACAGTTGCTTTGCATTCATTTGCTCACCAGAAGGTGGATTCCCATCTTTGACACTATCTCTGCTCGCCTCTAAAGGAAGAAGGAAAGGGGAATGAATGTGGTCTTGGTTCTCATGTACCGGAACAATGGCAGACAAGGCAATTGCCGCGGGCTAGGGAATCGTTGCCAACTGAAGTGGAACGACCGACAGATGCATCATCAGGTACATATGGCCGCTTAGACGAGCACTTGCATCCCCCGTATGTATTACCACGTTGGCTGCAGGGCAGAATCTAATCCCGTTCTCTAGACTTGAGGCATTTATCACACCATCAGGACTGTGATTGACATTAAGATTGTTCTGTGCGGTAGAATAAGCTGCAATGTTGACACTGGTTCGCAGGGACAACAATCTCGATTCTCGGTTTGCGTAACCTTCGGTTATGCACCCCAAACTTTGGAGGGGTGGAGGGGTAATACTGTACTAGAATATCCGTACTTACCTTAGAACTACTTTGATGTTGGTGTTCGGTCGGTCCAACAAATCAATCCACAGAGATCTCCCGATCCGCCCTCGTTGTGCAAACGCAATCAGGAATCTAACCGAGAACAGACTGGATCCACGCTGGCAATCGTCGATACTCTCGACTGTAGCTATCGTCGTGGCCTCTTCTCTCCTCGCGTTAAAATAGTCCCCAACGAGAGGTTGAGAAACAGGTAGGGAGGTGGGCGGCAGCTGATGCTTAACGTCCCTAGTCAATTCTTCTGACTTATCGGACGAGTAGTCGTCGTTGCTGGCATCTGACGGGTCTTGTGCAAGGTACGAGCTTACGAGTCTGGACCAATATGAACTCGTGCTCTTCTGCACTATGATGCTGCCGGACATGAGGTGAAACCACAGGAACCCACGGATATCACGGTGATGGCAGTAGCATGAACGCAGATAAGGTAGATGACGAGTTTACCCTTGGGAGATTCGTTGAAAGCTAAACGCCCCGGCTTGACGCTGCACTTGGCTCCGCTTGGCAATCTGGCGATATTAAATTAATCAATCAAAACCATCCAATAATTGTGAAACGAATGTTGTTCGTCCATACCAATGATGGCTGCTGGCTTTGATCAGGCATTCTCGGCACTGCACTGTGTACGGATCCTCGATGATGCGATGACTTGCTTTACTCGAAACCGCAAGGACAAGCATGACTACGATCATGTTGCGACCCACTGAAAAACTCGAAAATTGAATATCCCTCATAGAATATCTATTCCCA
>JAABUT010001449.1_pt1 | contig 26939 bp, 29 predicted proteins | sample 5559281 | NCBI WGS metagenome assembly JAABUT01 (sample SAMN10711880, study PRJNA513359) | rock metagenome | isolation source: Antarctica rocks | place: Antarctica: Victoria Land, Ricker Hills nord | collected 2016-01-04
GAGGTGTTGTAGAAACCCTGCGAATTGAAGAGTTCCACGGCTTGGTTGATGATCGCCGTGCGCGTCTGCTGCTTCTTCCGCTCCCGCAAAGAAGGGCGTGGAACTGCCCCCCGCCGCGCTGAACTTGTCGTGTACATCCCTCTTCCTCCTTCCACATCGCGAACACCGCGCGATGTGCCGACACTGCGCTCGAGAAAACTGACAGAGACGTCATCGTGACAAAAAAATCCCCGACCCGCGCCGTTGCACCGCTGGCCGGGTTTACCACTCACTCCCCCGCGCCAAGGTGACCACATCACAGGCGCGGGCGCTACAAAAAAACCGACCCGATGCGTGCAACGCATGTGGTCGGTTTCACCATTTGCTCCCCCGCGCCGAGGTGACCAGATTGCAGGCGCGGGTTCGTCGCATCCAAACACTATTGGCTGATACTGTACCCCACAAAAATGATGGTGTCAACTGCTACCCTGCACTCGAAGGGCTTTTGATACTTCGCTACAGAAACTTTGTCGCCGGAAGTTGTCTAGATTTACTAAGATTTGTCCGAATTGACCCCGCTCGCGGCTATTAAGTATAGAACATTTGTTTCGCATCGGGGGATAACAATGGAGAAATCAGCAGAGGACGCTTCGTTGCGTGGGGAAATTGCCCAGTTGCGCGCCATCATGCGCGGCCTCGCGTCCGACGACGAGAGTGAGCAGCGCGCCGCGTCGGCACAGGCCGGGGATGCGGCGCGGGTGGCGGCGGTCCTGATCCGTGCGGTGGAGGCGGAGCACGCGCTGCAACACGCAACGGGTGCGGCTGCGGAGAGTGCGCTCGCAGCGATCATTACCGAGTCGCTGGACGCCCTGACGCGCGAGGAAGCGGCGCAGCGCCGCACGAAGCAGGAATGAGATCACTTCAGTGAAAAAGGGGGACCAATGGACTTGCACTCGCCATTCAGCGCCCGCTCGCGGCGAATCACGCGGGCATCGTACCGGCGTCGGCGCGCGTCGCACCCGCCGGAGCGGCGGTACGACCGCCCGGACATCGCGCTCTACGTCGATGAGGCGGTGACGCGCCAGATCGTCGATGACCTCGCCGAGGAGGTGCGCGAGATGCGCGACCGGATGATGAGTTTCCTCTTCGTCATCGCCGGGAGCGTCCTGCTCGACGTGCTGACGCGGATGCGGGGAGGCTGACGATGGAAGCGGCACTCAGTCTCGATGCAGCCTCGAACTGTGCGCTGCGCTGGCTCCTGCGGGACATTGGCGCATTCTCGCGCACCGTCTGGCCGGAGACGGCGCTGCGCCCGTACCAACTGGCACCGGCGCGGGCCATCATTCATTCCGCACTCGTGGGGGACGGCGCGTCGTACGTGGTCGTCTTCGCGCGGCAATCGGGGAAGGACGAACTGCTGGCGCAGGTGATCGCCTTTCTCCTGATCCGGCGGCAGCGGCGCGGCGGGGAGATCGTCGTCGCCGCGCCGTCGCTCACGCCGCAGGGGCAGATCACGCTGCACCGGATCGCGGATCGGCTCGCGTCGGCCCACTGCTTCGCGCCGGCGGTGGAGACCGAGGGCGGGAGCATCCTGCGAGTTGGGCGGGCGTCGGTGCGGTTCGTCTCGGCGGGGCCGCTGGCTCAGGCGCGCGGTGCGACCGCCTCCTTGCTCCTCGTAGCGAACGAGGCGCAGGACATCGAGCGGCAGCGGTGGGACGCCGTCTTCGACCCGATGGGCGCGAGCACGAACGCCACCACCGTCTTCACTGGCACCGTCTGGACCCGCGACACGCTGCTCGCGCGGGAAATGGGTAGTACTGAGAATCGAGTACTGAGTACTGAGGAAGAGAACGAAACAACTCCGTCTTCCGTCCTCCGTCCTCAGTACTGCTTCAAGGCCGATTGGCGCGTAGTGGCGCGGGAGGTGCCCGCGTACGGGGCGCGCGTGCGACGGCGCATGGCGCAACTCGGCGCGGATCACCCGTTCATCCGCACCGAGTACTGCCTCCAACCGCTCGACGATGCCGGGATGCTCTTCGACGCGGCGCGGCAGGCGCAGATGCACGGCACCCACCCGCGCCAGCGCCGCGCGACGCCGAACAGCAACGTGCAGTACGCGCTCCTGCTCGATGTCGCGGGGGCGACAGAGGAAGCGGGCGAACATGTGAGCGGCGCGACGCATCACGCCGCTGCACCGCACGCGACCCGGCGCGACAGCACCGCGCTGACCGTTGTGCAGGTCGTGCCACCGGACGCGAGCGCGCGAATGCTCGTTCCCCGGCGGTGGCAGCCGCAATTGCCGGTCTACCGCGTGGTAGATCGCCGCGTCTGGACGGGCGTCAACCACGTCACACTCGCGGAGGAGATCGCCGATCTCGCCCGGCGTGTCTGGGCAATGCGTACCTGCGCGCACCTCATCGTGGATGCGACGGGCATCGGGCACGGGTTGGCGGCGATGCTCCATGCGTCGTTGCCACCAGGGACGGTGACGCCCTTCATCTTCACCGCCGCGAGCAAGAGCGACCTCGGCTGGCGACTTCTCGCCGCGATCGCGGCGGGGCGGTACCAGGAGTACATCGACGACCGTGCGGAGGAGACCCGCTGGTTCTGGCAGCAGGTTGCCGCCTGCACCTTCACCGTCCGCACCGGCGTCTCCCGCCAGATAGCGTGGAGCGTGCCGGACACCGAGACACACGACGACCTCCTGATGAGCGCGGCCCTCGTCGGCCTCCTCGATGACCACGACTTCCGGCCCCGCATCGCCATGGGAAGTGCTGAGCGCTCAGTACTCAGTACTCAGAAAGGGGGTGATCGCATCATGTAGTCGGTGTGTGAACAGACCAGAGGAGATAGACAAGTGTGGGGGCGGTGCGAGCCGCCCCTTCGTGTGCGGGACGAAAGGAGCAAGGGCAATGGACGAAATCATGGTCGCGGAGGCGCAGGCGTCGCCGTCGCGGGGGACGGAGATTGGCGGCGGTGCGACGGCGGACGCGGGGACGGGTGGGGCGGCGCGGTACACCGTGCTCGGTGACGCCGAGCGGGAGACGCTCCGCGCCACGCTCGCGGCGTCCCACCCCGACGTGATCCCCGAACTGATCGGTGGCGAGACGGTCGGTGAGATCGTGGCGAGCCTCGAAACCGCGCGGGCGGCGTACCGGCGCACCATCGAGCGAACGCAGGCCGCCACCCCGGTCGCCGCCGGTGGCGGTGGCCGCCCCGTCGCGGTCGATGTCACGAAACTCTCACCCCTCGCGAAGATCGCGATGGGACTGAAGCAGCAATAACGAGTAGCGGGTAGCGAGTAACGAGTAACGAATTGGGATGACCCCGCTCGTTACTCGCTACTCCGAAAGGAGCGACAAATGGCGGTGACACTGGCACAAGCGAGTTTGCTGACGAACAGCATGTTGGTGCGGGGCGTAATCGAGACGATTGTCTCGGAATCGGCGGTGCTGAACTACCTCCCGTTCATGGAGGTAGTTGGCTCGTCGCTCGCCTTTCCGCAGGAGACGGCGCTGCCGACGGTGGCGTTCAATGCCGTCGGCGGCACGTGGGCGGAGAGCGCGCCGACCTTTAACCAGCAGACGGAGACGCTGAAAATCCTCGGTGGCGACGCGGATGTGGACAACTACCTCGAACGCTCGTTCACGCAGGAGAACGACATCCAGGCGGTCGTGCTGCACGAGAAGGCGAAGGCCGTGGCCTATCAGTTCAATCAGTCGTTCTTCATCGGCGATACGGGCACGGACGCGAACTCCTTCGACGGCATCGACAAGCGGATCGCCACCGCGAGCGCGGCGCAGACGTTGACGGCGGGCGCGAATGGCGCGGCGTTGACGATGCCGATGCTCGACCAGTTGATCGACGCGGTGAAACCCGGCAGGCCGGACGTGCTCTTCATGTCGCGCCGGTCGCGCCGGAACCTGAACCAGTTGCGCCGCTCCGCCGGGAACATCCTGCAGTCGCAACTCGACGATTTCGGGCGGATGGTGCTCTGGTACGACGGCATCCCGGTCGAGATCGACGACAACATCCCGGACACCAGGGCCGTGGGGACGAGCGGCAACATCTGCTCGACCGTCTACGCGCTCAAGTTTGGCTGGAATACCGGCGTGATGGGCATTCACTCCGGCGGTATCCAGATCGACCGCATCGGCTCGCTGGAAACCAAAGACGCGAGTCGAAATCGCGTCAAATGGTACTGCTCCATCGCGCTAATGAACCCCATCGGCACGGCGCGGCTAATCGGCGTGAACGGGAGCTAACGAGTAGCGAGTAACGAGTAACGAGTAACGAGGTGAAAGTAACAAGTAGCAAGACGCCAGGGCAATCCCTCTTGTTACTCGTTACTCGTTACTTGTTACTTGTTACTGATTCGGAGGTATTCCATGAGTTCCTCACTCCTCTCCGTCGTCACGGCGGGTGTTGGGTCGGCGGCGAGTGCGGCGATTGCCGGGTCGCACCGGGCGGGATGGCACACACCGGACGACGATGTGCGGCTCCAGCGATACCGGCGTTTCCTCGATTTCGACAACGGCAAGCACGATGTCGGGCGGCTCGGGTTCGGGCAGGCGCCGGTCGTCGCTAACTACGCGCGGGTCTTTGTCCGCAAGGGTGCGAGTTATCTCTTCCCCGAACCCGTCACCGTCGCCGTCGCGCCGCCGGACGAGTCACCGGCGGCAATTGCAGCGGTGGCACGGATCGAGGCGGCGCTGGCGCGGGTGGCGCGCGAGAACGATCTCGCGGCGGCGGACCTCGCGACCGCCGTGGACGCCGGGGTACTCGGCGATGGCGCGTTCAAGGTGACGTGGGACCGGCTGCTCGGCTGCGTGCGCATCGTGCCGGTCGATGTCCAGACGTTATTCGTCGAACCCGCGCTGGATGATGTGCGGCGGGCGCGCGTCGTCCGGCAGGTGCGCCTCCTGCCCCGGTCGGTGGCGTCGTCGCTGTACACCACCACGACGATTATCGGCACGACGGAGGATGTGACGGTTGTTGAGGAGTGGAGCGACGCCACGTACCGCGTGCTGGTGGACGACGCGCCGGTGCACGAGGGGACGAACCCGTACGGCTTCATTCCGTACCTCATCTTCCCGAACACGCCGCGCCCGCGCGAGTTCTGGGGCGTCTCGGACCTCGCGGACATCCTCGAAGTGAACCGCGCGCTGGACCGGCGGTTGTCGATCCTCGCGCAGATTCTGGAACTCTCCGGCAACCCCGTGACGGTGCTCGAAAACGTCACTGGCGCGCAGGGCGTCAGTGTCGCGCCCGGTGCGCTCTGGGAGTTGCCGGAGAACTCGCGCGCCTATCTGCTCGATCTGCTCGCGGGCGGCTCCGTGGAGCAGCACCTGCGTTATATCGAGGCGCTGTACCGCATCATGGACGACCTCGCAGAGATGCCGCGCATGAGCTTCGGCGAGGCGGGGCAGGCGCGGAGTGGGATCGCGCTTCAGGTGCAACTGCAACCCGTCGTGCAGAAGACGAACCGCAAGCGACTCGTCTGGGGCGCGGTGATCGAGCGCCGCGCCGAACTCGCGCTCCGCCTGCTGCTGCAACGCGACCATCTCGACCTCGGCGCGTACGCGCTCGAAGACTTCACCCTCCGCGCGGTGTGGGCGCCGGTGATACCGATAGCAAGTGGGCAGTAACGAGTAGCGAGTAACGAGAAAGAACCAACCCCTCGTTACTCGCTACTCGTTACTCGTTACTCGTTACTTGCGACTGAAAGGAGCAACCCCATGTATACCCGGCTCGATCTGCGAAACCTCGTGCGTCGGGAGGTGCAGGATACGGGCACGCCGCCGTTCTGGAGCGACGCGCAGGTGAACGACGATCTGCAAGCGGCGTTTCAGGCGTACTCGCAGTATTTCCCGAACGCGACGGTGACTGCCGTGACAAGCGGCGCGAACCAGACGGCGATTGCGCTCGGCGCGACGACCATCGGCGTGTCGGCGGTCGTCGTCGATAGCGTGACGGTGCCGCAGGCGCCCGATCAGGCGACCCTCTACGAACCCGCCTTCCGCAATCAAGTCTCGCAGACCGTCGTGCAACCCGTCACGCCCTATGGGGCCGCCGCGACGCATGGGCAGGCGTGGGCGGTTTTCGGCGGGGCGGTGAACTTCCGCTACGCCCTCGCGGCGGGCCGCGCGATCACGGTTTATGCCACGCTGGCGCATGTGCTCCCCGCCGATGACGTGACGGCGGTCACGATCCCGGATGGCGACAGCGAACTGCCCGTGCTCTACGCCTGCGACCGCCTCATCCGTTCGGCGCACACGGACGCGGTCAAGCGCGGCGTGCCCGGCGCGTGGGCGGAGGCGCGGGACGATGGCGGCTACCTTCTGCGGTATCGGGCCGCCGTCTGGATGCGCCGGAACCACATCGTCAGCCGCACGGTGCAAGCGCTCCAGTAGGGGAGTACTGAGTGCTGAGACGCTACTAGGATGTCAGGAAAGGAGGGTGAACGATGCCGCAGACGCATGATGTCATGCTGGATGGCGCGGGGTATATGCTCGTGCCGGGCAGTTACGGGTATGAGGTGCAGGGCGCGGCGGTGCAGGCGGTGCGGGCGGGCGTGCCGTCGTTCGCGCAGGCGTATGGGAGTGGTGATCTCACTCCCACCGTGATCGACCAGGACGCGGCGCGGTGGACGACGGTGGGGATGCAGCCGGTGCAGCCCGGCGTCGGCGTTGAACCGGGACGGCTGATCCTGGCGGCGGGTGAGATCGTGCAGACACTCGGCGGCATCGGGTTGTTCGATGCCAACTCGCAGGCGATCATCTACGCGGGAGAGATATATTTCTCCATCGGCGCGCTGCTGTACAAGGTGACGCGCGCGGGGGGCAACTACAGCGGCTTCTCGTTCATCGGGGCCGCTGCGGGCGTCGTGACGAGCATGGCGGTGATCAACAATCTCTTGTTCATGGCGACGACAGGCGCGAGCATGAGCAACTACGCAGGCTCTGGCGCGATCGCCAATAGCCCGGCGGTGCAGGCGCAGGTGATCTGGCAGTACGCGCAGGGCATCTGGCGCTCGAAGGGCAACGACCCGACGACGATCAGCGGCAGCATCGACGGCGGCGCGACGTGGACGCAGTGGCAACTCGACTCGGCGGTGCGCGCGGTGGTGCTGTGGCATGGCCGGGCAACGGGCGGCGGCGTGATGCTGATCGCGACGAATTTCATGCTCTGGGAACTGGCGGGGCAGTGGAGCGGGTCGCCTACGGCATTCACTGGCACAGTCTCGCCCATCTACACCGGGCTTGGCGGCGGCAACACCGACGATTTCAAGTGGCTGGTGATGTACCAGGGGCGCGCGTATACCTGGTACGCGGGGACGGTGCAGCGGTGGGACGGGTCGCGGATGGAGCCGGTCGCCGGCGCACCACGTGGCACGACGCAGGGCGCGTGCGTCGCTGGTGGGTTGCTCTGCGTCTCGACGCTCGACCCGGCGACGGGCTACGTCTCCATCGGTTGCTACGACGGCGTGCGCTGGTTCACGCTGGCGCGGGGCAACACGCGCATGTGGGCGAACCTTGCAGGGACGGGCGGCATTATCGGGGATGGGACACTCCTTGCCCTCAATCAAGCGAGCGTGACGTTTTCGCGGTGGTCCTTGCCGCTGATCGGGTTCACCGCCACGCCGGTCGCGTCCGGCGGCGTGACGGTCGGGCCGCTCGACGCGGGGCAGGGCGACGCGATCAAGACGTGGACGCAGGTGGTAATCGACTGGTCGCTGACGGCGTATCCGAGCCAGCGACCGCCCCCGGCGAACCCCGGCGGCACGTTCCTCGTTGAGACGAGCGTGGACGACGGTGCGACGTGGACGACACAGGGGACGGTCACGGTGGCGGCGGGCGCGACGGGCAAGCAGGAGATCGTCGCGCTCGGCGCGGCGGGTATCGAGGCGCAGCGGCTGCTCGCGCGCGTGACGTGGACGCCGACGAGCACGTACGCGGCATTCCAGATCGACGGCGTGTGGGCAGCGGGGTGGATCATCGCCGACGCACCGCACCGCGAGACGTGGCGGATAGTGGTGAAAGTGAGCGATAAACTTGTTCGGCGCGATGGATCGGTGGACGCGCGCTCCGGCGAGACGATGCTGCGAGCGCTCCGCGCGCTGGCGCAGACGGGGCGCACGGCGGCGTTCCAGGACATCGACGCCGATCTTGCCCCCGCCACTCGCACCGTCCGCGTGCAGCAACTGACCGAGCAGGAGCGCAAAGGCGACGGTATCCACTTCCTCGAATCGCGCGTCACCCTCACGCTCGTCGCAGTCGCTTGAGGAGGACTAAGGACTGAGGACTAAGGACTAAGTGGGAGCAGTGCCATCTTAGTCCTTAGTCCTTCCCCCGTTGCGTGGTATGCTGACGTACGAGTTTCGTGGCAATGGAGGAGGGGACGGATTGGAACGAGACACGATCACTATTCGGCGCGCGGCGCAGCGAGATATTCCTTCCCTCCTACGGCTGTATGGTATGTTCGCCTCCGCGTACGATGACGACCCCGATGGTATCCTGCCGGGGGAGGCGGATGCGCTCTTCGACCGGATCGACGCCGACGGGAATCAGGCGCTCCTCGTCGCGGAGCAGGAGAATCGGGTGATCGGCACGCTCGTGCTCGTCGTCGTGCCGAACCTCGCGCATCGGGGGCAGCCGTGGGCAATCGTCGAGAATGTCGCAGTCGATGAGCGCGCGCGGAGCCGGGGGGTTGGCACGCTGATGATGGAGGAGGCGGTGCGGCGGGCGCGGGGGGCGCGCTGCTATAAACTCGTCCTCTCCGCGCATCACACGCGCACGGAGTCGCACCGACTCTACCGCAACCTCGGCCTCCAGCAGACCCATCTCGGTTTCGAGATGCTCCTCATCTGAGGAGGCAGGACTAAGGACTGAGGACCGAGGACTAAGTGGGGGCGTGTCCGACTCAGTCCTCAGTCCTCAGTCCTTAGTCCTTCGGAGCGAAGCGACGCCGGCTTCGGCGTCGAGCGGGGCTTTGGCGAGGAGATGTGGGGCGGGGCAGATGCAGTTGAAGTGGAGGATGCGGTCGTTGAGCGACTTCGCCTCGACGCGGTATTCCGCGATCAACCTGCCGCGCACGGCGGGCGTTGCGCTCGCGCGGGCGTCCGCCAGGAGCGCGCGGCATTGCTCCTGCCGCGCGCGGATGTCCTTATCCAGTTCGATCCAGAAGGGCGCGGCGTTCGCGTTCTTCAGGATGTGATGTGCCATCTTGAGGTCGCCTTCGAGGGCGGTCTCCTCATCGTGATAGTTAATCGGTTTGCCCGTGCTGGCGAGGTTATCGAACTCGCCGTTTTGCTCCGCGTTGCGAATCTGTTCCTCGACAATGCGACCCCAATTAAACATCGCTGATACCGAACCCTCTGGGATGGCGCTCCGTCATCGCCCGGCGGTGTCTCGGACGATGACGCCTTCTCACCGGCGAGAAGGGCGGCTTCGTGGGCAAATTATACCATCCAGAAAGGAGTGTGTGGCATGGTGCTGGCAATTGTGGCATTGCCCGCGACGGGCGTGATCGTCGCGCTGGTGGAGGGCGCGAAACGGCTTGGGCTTCCCAGTCGATGGGCGCCGCTGCTGGCGGTGGTGCTGGGGCTGGCGTACGGTGTGCTGGTGCATGTCGCGGTCGTCGCGCCTTCGGCGGGGGGGTGGCTCGACGCGGCGAGCGGCGGCATCGTCCTCGGATTGACCGCAGCCGGTTTGTACTCGGGCGCGAAGGCCGTCATCGCGGGGGAAAATTCGCGTGGCACGAATTCTGCGTAATACATATCGCGGCATTGCCGCACGCGACGGAACCATTGTGGGGTTGCCCACGTTGTATCGGCAGAATGAGCGTGACGGACGCGAATGCACACGGAGCATGACGATGAACGCGCAGCGAACCGCACACCTCACCCACTTCGGCCCACTTTTCCTCACCGCGCTCTGCGGCTGGACGGCGTTCCATCTGGTGAACAGCGGCATGGCGTATCTCCTGCCGGGGATCATCGTTGCCGGGTTGCTCGCATATCTCGGGACGCTCGTTACGCTCCGTTTCCGCACCGAAGCGCATGATCTGCGGGCAGCGTATCCGCCCGCCCGCCCCGCCCGGACCTACACCCCGGTCGCGATGTCCCGCTCGGTTCTCCCGATGCAGGCTCGCACCTGGGACGGCGATATGGACATCGCTGCGGGCGACTAACACACGATTATTCCTTCCCCTTCCCTTTCCCCAGCCCCCGCCTCCCCAGCGGGGGCCTTTTTGTGGGGAGTAGCGAGTAACGAGAGGGATTGCCCCAGCGACTTGTTACTTTCACCTCGTTACTCGTCACTCGTTACTCGTTACTCGCTATTGCTGGAGCGCCCAGACCGTGACATGGTTGCCGCGATCGAGGCCGAGGGCGGTGAAGAGGGCGTAACTCATCTCGATGACGAAGCGGTTGCGCCAGTAGCCCTGATCCCACGGGGCGACGGCGTCCGCGACGGTGCAGCGGATCGTCTTGCCGGTGTCCATGTTCTGCACGGTCAGGATATTGCCGAAGACGAAATCGGGATGGACGCAGTAGAAGCCATTGGGTGAGTATGGGAAGGTCTTCGGGTCACCCTGGCCGTGGCCGAGGTGCGTGCGGATGATCGCGTCCCAGCCGCCGTTGTCGTATGTCGGCGAGTAGAACGCCGCTCCTCCCTGACCGATCATTGTCAACCCGTCGATGGGGCTGGTCGGCGCGGGGGGCGGCGCGGGGGGCGGTGCAGGTGGTGCGGGTGGTGCGGGTGGCGCGACAGCACGCACCTGAACAGGAGCGACCGATGGTATGGCAGTGGGCGACGGTATTGGCGATACCGATGGCGTTGGCGCTGATAGCGCCGGTGCCTGCGTCGGGGTAGGTGGCGGCGGCGCTTTTGCGCCGGTCTCCTCGTCGTTCGCCCGCACGACACTTAACGGTAGGATGATGACGAAGAACAACGCGAACACTGGGGTGATGAGGCGGCGGGGTAGGGGGCGTCGTTGCTCCCGACGTGCCGCGCTCGGATATGTTGGACAGGACAAAACGGACGAACCCTCCTACGAGACCAAAGCAGGGCCACAACTGCGTGGCCTGCCACCAGAATGCGACGACTTTCCATAACGTCGTCGCATCAGCGGCGCATCGTACGCAGATGTGGGGGTGTTGTCAAATTGCTTCGTTTGAGGGGACTTTCGGCGGTGTAAAGATAGTCTGTCGTGTACCGAATACTCATGCACTGCTTTCGAAAGTGAACGAACTGACTGTACGAACAATAGTCGCACGTTTGTTCGTGCGCTGTCAAGGACGCGGCGACGCCGTGTGCGCAGCGTTCATGATGCGTGGAGCGATGCCGGGTATGCTATGCTACAAGGCGGATGGGAGAGTTCTTCTTTCCGTTAGGACTTGCGTCGTTGGGGTGATTTTCCTGGTGGTGGCAGGCTAAAGCCCGCCACCACCGGATTTCTCGCGAACTGCATCATCCCCATCCGCCACACGTACGAGCGTACAGTGGCGCTGCACATGGCGCTGCCGGATGACGGCGCGATTTTCCGGACGCGAGAAGGGCCGTGATGGACGAGACGCGGCGGCTAGGCCTGAGCGGGATATCTGTGTCGGCGCTTGGTGTCGGGACATGGTCATGGGGCGACACGCCGTTCCGGGGCTATGGTGGGACGCCGGATCGCACCGAGATCGCGGCGGCATTCCGTGTGAGCCTCGACGCGGGCGTGACGTTCTTCGATACGGCGGAAATCTATGGCGGGGGAGGCTCGGAGCGACTGCTTGGCGTGCTCGCGCGGGACGCCGGGCGACCCGTAATCATCGCCAGTAAGTTCACCCCACTCCCGCACCGGCTCTCGGCACGGAGTCTCCATCCGGCGCTGGACGGCACGCGCGCGCGGCTCGGCGTTTCTGTGCTCGATCTCTACCTGATTCATTGGCCCTACACGACGCTGCGAATCGAATCGTTGATGGACGCGCTGGCAGAAGCCGTCAAGGCCGGGAACGTGCGCGCGGTCGGCGTGAGCAACTTCAGCGCGACCCAGATCCGCCGCGCCCACGCGCGTCTCGCGCGGCACGGCATCCCGCTCGCCGCCAATGAAGTGCGGTACAACATCCTCGCGCGCGAGCCGGAAACGAACGGCGTGCTCGCGGCCTGCCGGGAACTCGATGTCGCCTTGATCGCGCATAGCCCGCTCGTTCACGGTCTCCTCGCGGACACCATGCAGGATGAACCCGTGCGCGTCACCGGGCCGCGTCGCTTCATGCCCGCCTACCGTGGGGAGCGGCTGCGCGCGATCCACACAATGGCAGCCACCCTGCGCGGCATCGCGCGGGTGCACGAGCGCACCGTCGCGCAGGTCACGCTCAACTGGCTGCTGTGTCAGGACGAACGGATCATCCCGATCCCCGGCGCGAAACGGGCGGCGCACACGCGGGCGAACGCGGGCGCGCTCGGCTGGCGATTGTCCGACGCGGAACTGGCGGCGATTGACCGGGTTTCCGTGCGAACCCGACCCTGACACGCATCGCGCGCCGCCGCGATGCGTGCTATGCTCTCGGCAGCAAGATACATCCACTTCACGCTGTTCATCCGTATAGCACGAAAGATGTTCGTGCGGTTCGCGAAGGAGTTTTGCCATGGCCACGATGATCGGTGAGCGTATACTGAAGGAGACCGAGGGGCTGTCGCGGACGCAGGAGCGCGTCCCGGCCCGGTATGTGGCGCTGCCGAACGGGGACGTCGTCTTTCGACGGTTTGAGGGTGACGGCTCCACGACCGAGACGGACCTTGGGCCGCACGCCGCGTTCTACGAGCGAATCTTCGCCCTCGATGATCAGATCAAGGCGAAGTACGGCGACGGGGATGGGCCGACGAAGGGTGGACCCGGCATGCCGGGGCGGCAGCGGGCCGGCCTCGTCATGCTCGAAGTGACGGAGAAGTGCAACCTCACCTGCCCGATGTGCTACGCGGGCAGCAACCCCGACGGCAGGCACTACACGATGGTGGAGATCGAGCAGCGCCTCGATGAGATCGTCGCGGCGGAGGGCGCTGATGTCAGCCTGCAGATCTCCGGCGGCGAGCCTTCCGTGCGGAAGGACCTCAAGGAACTGGCGACGCTGATCAAATCCAAGGGGTTCACGAACTTCGAGATGATCTCCAACGGTATCCGCATCGCGCGGGACGCGGATTTCGCGGAGAGCCTGAAGGCATGGGGTTTCACCTCCGTCTACTTGCAGTGGGACTCGCTGCGCGAGGCGGACATCGAGCTGCTGCGGGGCGAGAAACTGCTCAGTGTGCGCCTGAAGGCGCTGGATCAGTTGGAAAAGGCGGGGCTGAATACGACGCTGGCGGTCTCGCTCCTGCCGGGGCTGAATACGGACCAAATTGGGCCGATCCTCGATGTGTGCCGCCAGCACCCGATCATCCGCGCGGTCTCGTTTCAGGCGGCGACGCCGTTTGGCAACCGCTGGGATGTTGAGGAGGAGCGCGAGGGCGCGACCCTCGATACGCGCGGCTTCGGACGGAAACTGCGCCTGCCGGATATCCTGCAACTGATCGAGGAGCAGCTCGGCATCGCGCCGGAGGAGTTCATGCCGCTCGGCTTCGGCTCCCCCCTGTGCAATTCGATCGCGATCCTGCGCCACGACAAGAAGCGCGGCACCTGGGTGCCCACGACGCCGGGCATCGAATGGAACCGCTACAGCCAGGTTCTTGGTGATGACCCAGTGGATTTCATCCGCATGGTGACGCGCGGCAAGGGCGCGCTCTCGAAGCGATTGCTCTCCCGCGAGGGCTTCGCCGCGATGCGCGTCCTCCTGCCCTATCTCGGCAGGAACCCCGGCATCATGTTCGATACGCAGTATGTCACGGTCTTCATCAAGCCCTTCATGGACGCGGATGATCTGGACTTCGACCGTGTGGATCGCTGCTGCTTCCACAACGCATCGCCGCGCGGGTTGCACTCCTTCTGCCACCTGAACGCCCTCATCCGCCCGACGACAACGGTGGACGCCTCCGCCTTTGGCGACATCATCATGCTGCCGCAGCCGGAACTCATCCTCGCCGATGGCGATTAGATGCGAGTGACGAGTACTGAGTACTGAGTATGAAGAGAGAGGAACTGCGATGCGGTTCCCCTTCTCCTTTCTTGTGCGTGCATTTCGAGAAAGTGGGCGGAACGCATGACTGACTCAGTACTCAGTACTCAGCACTCAGCACTTCCCTCGCTCGCGGTTGTGGTGGCGGCGCGGAACGAGGCGCACCGGATTGCGGCGGTGCTCAAGCACTACCGGGAGTGTGTGCCGGACGCCGCGTTGATCGTCGCGGACGGCGCAAGCAGGGATGCGACAGCGCGGGAGGCGATGCCGCACGCGCGCGTCGTCACGGGGAACGGGTCGCTCGGCGCGAATCAGAACCTCGCGGCGGCGGCGGCAACGGCGGACGTGCTGCTCTTTGTCCATGCGGACACGCACCTCGCGGATGTCGGCGTCGTCCAACGCACGATGGCGGATCTGACGGTCGTCGGGGGCGCGTACCGCCTCCGCTTCGACGACGACGCACGGGTTTACGGGATGATGGCGCGGCGCGCGGATCAGCGCTCCCTCGCGGGGGCGTACACCGGCGATCAGGGCATCTTCGTGCGGCGGTCGGTGTTCGAGGCGCTCGGCGGTTTCCCGACGTGGCCGCTGATGGAGGATGTCGCCCTCTCGGAGCGGATGCGCGACGCCGGGCGGGTCGTTCTGCTCGATGCCGAGGCGGTGACTTCCACGCGGCGGCACAAGGCGCAGGGGCCGTACCGCTTGATTGGGCGAGTGATGCTCATTCGGCTGCTGTACCGCTGCGGCGCGTCGCCGGAATTCCTCGCGCGGCTGTGGCGGCGTGGCGGGGATGTTGTGCCCGACCGTCTGCCGAAAGCGGCGCCCGTGATGCGGGAGCGGGAGGTTTGACGCGGACTGCCCTAACCCCCCGTGCTGCCCAGAGGGCGCCTGCTTCCCCACGGGGGTTCAGGGGCGGAGAGTTTGTGAAAAGACGCGAACGGCTTGCGCCGCGTGCCAGCAATCACCCCAGCTGACGGCCATGATCTCCGGCAATCGCCACGGGAGGCGGCGCAGGGTGGCACGCGCTTCCGGCACCCCGAAGACAAAGCGCGAGGTGGTCAAGCGCGGCATCGACCATCCTCTCGTCGCCATCCTCGCCCTCGCCATCACCGCCTTACTCGCGAACCGTCTCTCCGTGCTCGCCATTTCCCAGTGGGGGAAGCACTAATCGCCCGCTCGCCGACGCCCGCACCGCTGGCTACTGCCGACTCTCGTCCTGCTATACTGCCCTCAGTCCACACAAAGGGGGAAGCGGCATGGTTACGATTCATCTGCGGCTCCGGACATTGGTCTACTTTGGGTTGGTCGCGTTCGCGGCGTACCTGATTATCACGAAACTCTTCGATGTTGTGCTGCTCATCCTCGTCAGCCTGATCTTCCTTGCCACGCTTGAGCCGGTGGTGGAGAAGATGGAACGCTCCGGCCTACCGCGCGGCATCGCGATCCTGGTGGTGATGCTGATTCTCGCGCTTGCGGTCGCGGCGGTCGGCTTTCTCGTTGTGCCGCCGCTGATCTCGCAGGTGACGGATTTCCTCTCCGGTCTGCCGGACCTCGCGACCAAGATGCGGGACCTGTTGCAGCAACACGGCCTCGGCAACACCTTCAGCCAACAACTCGATCAGATCTCCGTCCCGTCGAACCTCGCCAGTTACGTGCTCAGCACCAGCTCGGCGGTGGCCAGCTTCCTCGCGACCACCGGGACGATCCTCATCATCTCGACGTATCTGATCCTCGACGCGCGCCGCCTCGACGGGGCGCTCTACACGCGCCTCCCGCACAAGTACCACCACCACGCGCGGTACATCCTCGCGAACCTGCAGGAGGTCGTCGGCGGCTACATCCGGGGGCAGATCACGATGTCCACGCTCATTGGGGTCTTCACGTTCGTCATGCTGCTCGTGCTGCGCGTGCCGAACCCGCTCCCCCTGGCACTCGTCGCGGCGATCGGGGATATTGTGCCGGTCATCGGCATCTTCGTCATCCTTCTGCCAATCGTGCTGACCGCGCTCACCGTCTCCGTGCCGACGGCGATCATCGTGATCGTGCTGATGAGCATCTACATCTGGCTGGAGAACAACGTCCTCTTCCCGAATGTCTACGGGAAGGCGCTCTCGCTGCCGCCGCTCGCCGTCTTCCTCGCGGTGATCATCGGCGGGAAATTACTCGGCTTCGTCGGCGCCATCCTCTCGCTGCCGATTGCCTCCGCGCTCGTCGTCATCGTCTCGTACATGTGGGATGTTCACACCGGGCGCGTGCCGATGGAAATTGAAGAGGACGAATCGTCCCAGGTTGTCGCGGACAAGGCGGAACAGACAAATGCGACCGTCGCCTCCACCACTTGAGCGTGGTGGAGAAAACGGCACAGAACTAGAACGGGGAGGGCGGACAATGAGCGAGCGATGGACGGACGTGCGGGTCGCAGTGGTGCAGGCCGCGCCGGTCATCATGGATCGGGACGCGACGATCGAGAAGGTGCACCGGTTGACGCAGGAAGCGGCGGCGAATGGCGCGCGCTTCGTCCTCTTCCCGGAGGCGTTCATCCCCGCCTACCCGCGCGGTCTGAGTTTCGGCGTCGTTGTCGGCAACCGGACGGACGCGGGGCGGCGCACCTGGGCGCGGTACAACGCGAACGCGGTCGAGGCGCCGAGCGCTGCGACGGAGCAACTGGGCCGCGCCGCGCGGGAGGCGGGCGTCTACCTGGCGGTCGGCGTGATCGAGCGGGACCGGACGAGCGGCGGCACGCTCTACTGCACGCTCCTGTACTTCGGCCCGGACGGACGGCTGATGGGCAAGCACCGCAAACTGAAGCCGACCGCTGGGGAGCGACTGATCTGGGGCGAGGGCGACGGCAGCACGCTGCCCGTCTTCGACACCGAAATCGGCAAGGTCGGCGGCCTGATCTGCTGGGAGAACTACATGCCGCTCGCCCGCATGGCGATGTATCGCAAGGGCGTCGAGATCTATCTCGCGCCCACCGCCGATCCGCGCGACGTGTGGCAGTCCACCATCCAGCACATCGCACTGGAGGGTCGCTGCTTCGTGCTCAGTTGCAACCAGTACACCACGAAATCGATGTATCCCGCCGATCTCGAAGGGCTGGAGGACCTCACCGACGCCCCGGAGGAACTCTGTCGGGGCGGAAGTGCGATTGTCTCGCCGCTCGGGCAGTACCTCGCCGGGCCGCTCTACGGCGCGGAGGGCATCCTGTACGCCGACCTCGCGCACGACGCGATCCGCGAAGCGAAGTTCGACTTCGACGTGATCGGCCACTACGCCCGCAACGACGTCTTCTCCTTCGCCGTCAATGAAACGCCGCAGACGAGCGCAATGGACATCCAGGACGCGACGCCCGTTGCCGCTGCGCAAGCGGATGTGCCACTCCGCAGCCGTTGATTGCGTCATCTCTCTGTCGGCCCGACGAGCCGCGCCAGCAGGTCGGATGCCCCAGTGGGGCGGACGATCCCGTTCGCGACCGCCTCGGGCAGCGCCCGCCAACACGTTCGAGGGCGCGGTCGCAGAACAGTCCGTACATTCGAGTCGTCACGCCCATCCGCCTCATCGCCTCTTGACACAACAGAACAGATGTGCTAATTCTATTGTTCAGGGACGGGAGCGACATGAAGACGCTGCGGCTCACGGAGACAAAGACGTTCAGTTCGGGCGTCGTTGTCCTTGTCACCAACCCGCCAAGAAAGAATAACCACCGCTCACTGAGGCACAACGAGCGAGCAGCAAGACCGCGATTCCCAAGGAGTAGACGAATGAGCACCGGAGGATTGTCCACAGCGCGGCTCCGCCGCCTGCACGATGTGATGGCCGGTTATGTCGAGCGCGGTGACGTGCCCGGTATCGTCACGCTGGTCAGTCGGCGGGGCGAGGTGCATGTCGATGCGATCGGCATGAAGGCGGCGGGCGGCAGCGACCCGATGCGGCGCGACACGATCTTTCGCATCGCCTCGATGACCAAGCCGATTGCAGCTGCGGCGGCGATGATCCTCGTGGAGGAATGCACGCTGCGGCTGGACGATCCGGTCGATCGGCTGCTGCCCGAGTTGGCCGACTGCACGGTCCTGAAGCGGCTCGACGGGCCGCTCGACGACACCGTGCCAGCGAACCGGCCGATCAGCCTACGCGACCTGCTGACCCTGCGCATGGGCTTCGGTCAGATGATGGCCCCGCCGGATGCGTATCCGATCCTGAAGGCCGCGAGCGAGTTGCAAATCGGCATGGGGCCGCCAAGCCCCGCGACGACGCCTGCGCCGGATGAGTGGCTCCGCCAGTTCGCGACGCTGCCGCTGATGCATCAGCCGGGCGAACAGTGGCTGTATAACACGGGGTCCGATGTGCTGGGCGTGCTGATCGCGCGCGCCGCGGGCCAGCCGCTGGAGACGTTCTTCCGCGAGCGCATCTTCGCGCCGCTCGGCATGAACGACACCGGCTTCAGTGTACCTGCCGCGAAGATCGACCGATTCGCGACCGGTTACGGGACCGATCCCGAAACCGGGGCGCTCAAAGTCGTTGACGAGGCCGCAGGTGGCCAATGGAGCCGTCCGCCCGCATTCCCGTCCGGCGCCGGGGGTCTGGTCTCGACCGTCGACGACTACCTGGCCTTCGGTCAGATGCTGCTGAACCAGGGGAAGCACGGCAGCGAGCGCATCCTGTCGCGGCCTTCGGTCGAGACGATGACGACCGACCAGTTGACACCCGAGCAGCGGGCGTCAACCGGCATTTTCCTCGGCGAGAATCGCGGCTGGGGGTTCGGCATGTCCATCATCACGAAGCGCGACGATCTGTCGACGGTTCCCGGACGGTTCGGCTGGGACGGCGGATTGGGCACGTCCGGGTATTCGGACCCCAAAGAGGAGATGGTCGCAATCCTGATGACCCAGCGCGCCATGGACTCGCCGAGTGCTCCAGCGTTCTATAGCGATTTCTGGACCTCGGTCTATCAGGCAATCGACGACTGAGACGGCCTCATGGCGCACCAGACTGCGGCACGTTGCCGCAACGGCCCGAGAGGATTCTGGTTTCGATGATCGAGGCGTCCTCGAAGCGCCCACGCAGAAGGCGAGGTGACTGCGATCACTACAGGATTGTCGAACACGACCGAACAGGCACGCGCGATGGTGGACACGGTCTACCGCGCCGAGTCACGCCGCGTCTTCGCCACCCTGATCCGCTTGCTTGGCGACTTCGACCGCGCCGAGGACGCACTGCACGACGCCTTCCGGGCGGCGCTGGAGCAGTGGCCGCGAGACGGTGTGCCCGCGAATCCCCGGACGTGGCTTGTCTCGGCCGGTCGCTTCAAGGCCATCGACGCCCTGCGCCGCCGTGCCCGGTTCGACGCCTCACTGGCGGTGCTCGCCGAGCAACTCGACGCCAACACCGATGTCGATTTGGGGTCGGATGATGAGGGTGTCGAGGACGACCGGCTGCGGCTGATCTTCACCTGCTGCCATCCCGCCCTGCCGCCCGATGCCCGCGTCGCGCTGACGCTGCGCGAGGTCTGCGGCCTGACGACCGAGGAAATCGCGCGCGCCTTCCTCACCGTGCCGCCCACGCTGGCGCAGCGGATCGTGCGTGCCAAGGCGAAGATCCGCGACGCGCGCATCCCCTATCAGGTGCCGTCGCGGGCCGAGCTGCCGGATCGGCTGGACGCGGTGCTCCCCGTGATCTACCTCGTCTTCAACGAGGGGTACGCCGCCTCATCGGGCGGGTCGCTGACACGGCCCGATCTCTCGGGCGAGGCGATCCGCCTCGGTCGTCTGCTCGTCGAGTTGCTACCGGAGCCGGAGGTGGTCGGCCTCCTCGCGCTGATGCTGCTGCACGAGTCGCGCCGCGCGGCGCGCACCTCGCCGGAAGGGGATCTGATCCTGCTGGAGGACCAAGACCGCGCGCGCTGGAACCGGGGGCAAATCGCGGAGGGGGCGGCACTGGTGGAGCGGGCGCTGGTGTCGCGTCGGTTCGGCCCGTACACCCTCCAGGCGGCGATCGCGGCGGTGCACGCGCAGGCGTCCGACCCCGCCGCGACGGACTGGGCAGAGATCGTCGGGCTGTACGACGCGCTGGCGCGGGTGGAGCCGTCGCCGGTGGTCGAACTGAACCGCGCCGTGGCGGTGGCGATGCGCGACGGCCCTGCGGCGGGCCTCGCCCTGATCGACGCTATCCTGGCGCGCGGCGATCTCGCCGACTATCACCTGACACACGCGGCGCGGGCGGAATTGTGCCGACGGGCGGGCAGGACGGCGGACGCCCGCGCCTCCTACGAACGGGCGCTCGGCCTCGCGAACCAGGAGCCGGAGCGACGGTTCCTCGCGCAACGGCTGGCCGACCTGCCGGACTGAACAGGCGAAACACAGGCTTTTCAAACTCGGCAGCGCGGTAGTGTCGATTTCGGACCCCGCCGAACGACTACTTGATGTGAACAGCCGATTTGCCGTTTTTCAAAAGGAGGGTACCACCCATGTCGTCCGTCGCCACGTCCTCACCCGTCACCGTGTCCTCGTCCGCGCAGCAGGGATTGCGTGCCACCGGCCGGGGCCGCTTCGCCCGCGTCGGCCTCGCCACAGTCGCCGCCGCGATCCTCGCCAATGTCCTCGTCTATTTCGTCGGCGGCGCGCTCGTCACCTACGACCCGCAGTTCCTCCCGCTCACGAATGTCAGCGGGGCAATCGTCTTCACGCTGCCCGCCGCCATCGTTGCGGTGCTGCTCTACGCCGCCCTGCTCCGCTTCGCCCGCCGCCCGGCGCGCACCTTCACGATCATTTCCCTCGTTGTCTTCGTCGTCACGCTCATCCCGGACTTCACCTACATCCCGACACTTCCGGGCGTGACGGTTGGGCAGACCGCCGTGCTCGTCCTGATGCACATCGTCGCCGCCTGCGTGATCGTCCGGATGCTGACGACCCTCGCCCGCCCGCAGGCGCGCTGAGCGGAACACTGGCCATCGCGGGGAGGAGGCGGGTTTCCCGTCCCCTCCGACCACCACACGAGAGAGGATGTACGATGAATCTTTCCCAGAAGGCCGGACGCCGCGACGCGCGCTGGCTCGCGCTCTTCGTCCTCTGCATGGGGGATCTGATGATCGTCCTCGATTCGACGATTGTCGGCGTCGCGCTGCCCTCGATCCGCGCGGACCTCGGCTTCTCCGCGAGCGCGCTCGCGTGGGTCGTGAACGGCTACCTGCTCACCTTCGGCGGCTTCCTCCTGCTCGGCGGGCGACTCGGCGACCTCTTCGGCCACCGGCGCGTCTTCCTCGTCGGCATCGCGCTCTTCACACTCGCCTCGCTCGGCTGCGGCCTCGCACGCTCGCAGGCGACCCTCGTCGGGGCGCGCGCGGTGCAGGGACTGGGCGGCGCGGTCGTCTCGGCGGTCGCGCTCTCGCTTGTCATGACCCTCTTCACCGCGCCGACTGAGCGGGCGAAGGCAATGGGCCTCTTCGGTTTCGTCGCCGCTGGGGGTGGCGCGCTCGGCACGCTCCTCGGCGGCATCCTGACGGGCACGCTCGGCTGGCACGCGATCTTCCTCGTCAACCTCCCGGTCGGGGCGGCGGTGCTCGCCCTCGGCCTGCCCCTGCTCCCAGCCGGTCGCGGCGCGGACGCGGGAGGCCGCCTCGATTTCGCGGGTGCGGCCACGGTCACGGCGGCGTTGATGCTCGCGGTCTACGCGATTGTCAACGGCAACGATGCGGGCTGGCTGTCCGCCCGGACACTCGGCCTGCTCGGCGCTGCTGCGGCGCTGCTGGCGCTCTTCCTCAGGATCGAGGCGCGAGTGCGCGCGCCGCTGGTGCCACTCGGCCTCTTCCGGCTGCGGAATGTCTCGGCCTCCGGGATCATCGGCGTGCTGTGGGCGGCGGCGATGTTCGCGTGGTTCTTCCTCGCCGCGCTCTACCTCCAGCTCGTGCTCGGCTACAGCCCGCTGCAGGTCGGCCTCGCCTTCCTCCCGTCGGACCTGATCATGGGGGCACTCTCGCTCGGCCTCTCCGCCAGGATCGTCGCGCGTTTCGGCGTCCGGTCCCCGCTGGCGGTGGCGATGCTGCTGGTCGCGGTCGGCCTCGCGCTCTTCGCGCGCGCACCGGTCGGCGGGGCCTTCGCCACCGACGTGCTGCCGAGCATGATCCTGCTCGGCGTGGGCGCGGGGATCGCGTTCAACCCGCTGCTGCTCGCGGCGATGGGCGATGTCGGGCCGGAGGAATCCGGCCTCGCCTCGGGGGTGATCAACACCGCGTTCATGATGGGCGGCGCGCTCGGCCTCGCGATCCTCGCCAGTCTCGCCGCCGCGCGCACGGGCGCGCTCCAAACATCCGGCGAGGGCACGCTCGCCGCGCTGAACGGCGGCTACCACGCGGCGTTCCTTGTCGGGGCGATCTTTGCCCTCGCGGCTGCGGCGATCGGGGCCGCGCTCCTGCACCCGATCGCCGCGCCCACGGAGACGGCGGACCACGCCGCCGCCCGCGAGACCGCATCGGTCGCCGCCAGTTGCTACGACTGAGATATGGGCAAAGGTGGTGGTGGCGGGCTGAAGTCCGCCACCACCACCTGACGCATCGGGCGATACCCGACTGTGAGACAGGAGGAGGCACACCGTGCGGAAAGTAATCTCGCTGATGCATGTATCCCTCGATGGCTTCACTGCGGGGCCGAACGGGGAATTGGAATGGGCGATCATCGATGAGGAAAGGAGCATACAGATATGACCGAACAAGCTCTCCCGCTCACCACGTTCTACGCCGGTTGGGATGGTTTTCAGCGAAGCCTGGTCGAAGTCATCGCGCCACTTTCACCCGAACAGCTCGCTCTACCCACCGCACCACATCACTGGTCGATCGGCATGGTTGTGCAGCATATCCTCGCGAACCGCGTCTGGTGGTTCCAACTGTGGATGGGCGAAGGGGATGCCGATCTTGCCCCCATCGCGAGCTGGGGGTGGGATCAGGAGGACCGGCCCGTCGGCTCGGCAGCTGAACTGGTTGTCAAGCTTGAGGCCACCTGGCGAATGATCGAGGGGGCGCTCGCCCGCTGGACTGCTGCCGATCTCGGGGACCTTGTCTCCGTTCCCCCCTCGCTCAGCGAAGAGGAGCGGCAAAGGTTCTCCGCACGCACGCGGCAATGGATTATCTGGCATGTGCTCGAACACGAGATTCTCCATGGTGGCGAGCTTTCCATGGGCCTCGGCACGCATGGCCTGAGAACTATCTATGACTTCTGAAGATCATCGATCACTGAAGAGAATCACGGAGTGATGGGTTTGTCACGTCCATCGTCCATCGTCGCCTTGTCGATTTCGGTCCCCGCCGAACGACTACATGGTGTCACAGCCGTTCGGTGTGAGAGTGGAGCCGGGGTTCGTACGGTCGAAAGCGCCCGGAAGTCGGCATCGAATACGATGGAGATATGCATGTTTTCGCATCGTCACTCGACAACGGCCGAGAACGTAGGAAGGAGTCACGGATGAGCGGGGTACGGGTACTGGTTGGTACGCGCAAGGGCGCGTTTATCTTGACATCGGACGGCACACGCGCACAGTGGGACATCAGTGGGCCTCACTTCGCGGGCTGGGAGATTTACCACCTCAAGGGCTCGCCCGTGGACCCGAACCGGCTGTATGCGTCGCAGTCCAGCGGCTGGTTCGGGCAGATGATTCAGCGCTCCGACGACGGTGGCACGACGTGGGAGCCGGTGGGTAATCAGTTCGCGTACGATGGCGTCCCCGGCACGCATCAGTGGTACGATGGCACGCAGCACCCATGGGAGTTCGCGCGCGTCTGGCATCTCGAGCCATCGCTGACCGATCCGGACACCGTCTACGCCGGGGTGGAAGATGCGGCATTGTTCCGCTCGTCCGACGGCGGGCAGACATGGCATGAGCTCTCCGGGCTGCGCGATGCCTCGGGGCACCTCTGGCAGCCCGGCGCCGGGGGGATGTGCCTGCATACGATCGTGCTCGATCCGGGCCATCCCGAGCGGATCTTCATTGCCATCTCCGCCGCAGGCGTCTTCCGCACCGACGACGCCGGCAAGACGTGGCGGCCGGTGAATCGTGGCCTGCAGTCCGAGTACATCCCCGACCCGACTGCTGATGTCGGCCACTGCGTCCACAGCATCGCGATGCATCCATCGCGCCCGGATGTGCTGTTCATGCAGAAGCACTGGGACATTATGCGCAGCGACGATGCCGGCGAATCGTGGCACGAGGTCAGCGGTAACCTGCCGAGCGACTTCGGCTTCCCGATCGCCGTTCACACGCACGAGCCGGACACGATCTACGTCGTCCCGATCACGAGTGACTCCGAGCATTACCCGCCCGATGGCAAGCTGCGCGTCTATCGCAGCCGGACGGGCGGAAACGAGTGGGAAGCGCTCACGAACGGTCTGCCGCAAAGCGACTGCTACGTCAACGTGATGCGCGACGCGATGGCGGTCGACGCGCTCGATGCGTGCGGCGTGTACTTCGGTACCACGGGCGGGCAGGTCTACGCATCTGCCAACGCCGGAGACACCTGGGCGCCTATCGTCCGGGATCTCCCGGCCGTCCTCTCCGTCGAAGTGCAGACGCTGCCATGATCCGCGTCGAGATCCCCCCACATCTGCGCACCCTGGCGCACGTCGATGGCGAGGTGGAGATCCAGGTTGAGGGTCCAGTGACACAGCGCTCAGTCCTCGACGCACTCGAGGCCGCCTATCCAATGCTGCGCGGGACGATCCGCGACCACGTCACGCAGCAGCGCCGACCGTTCCTGCGGTTCTTTGCCTGCGCGCAGGATTTGTCCCATGAGTTGCCGGACGCCCCGCTCCCCGACGCGGTTGCGATGGGGACCGAGCCGTTCCTGGTCATGGGGGCCTTGGCCGGCGGCTAGCCCGGCGAGAATGGAGACAATCACATGAAATACATGTTGCTGATTTACGGTGATGAGCAGATTTTGGACGCCGCCGAGCGGGAGCAGTGCTACAGAGAGTCCGCGCACCTCGCACACGAACTGAAGGCGAGCGGGCAGTTCCTCGCCACCTCCCCGCTGCACGCGACGGCGACGGCAACCAGCGTCCGGGTACGCGGCGGCAAACCGCTCGTGACCGACGGCCCGTTCGCGGAGACGCGCGAGCAACTTGGCGGGTACTTCCTGATCGACGCCAAAGACCTCGACGCGGCGATCGCCATCGCCGCGCGGATCCCCGGCGCGCATATCGGCACCGTCGAAATCCGCCCGATCATGGAGATCACGGGCCTGCCGACGGAGTAGTGCCCACGGGCCGCTGCTGTTTCGCTCTCAGCAGGGCCGTTGTCGATTTCGGGCCTCGCCGTTCGACTATCTCGTGTAATGGCCGTTTCACCACGATGAAGGAGGCGACGATGAAGTACCTGTGCCTGGTCTATCACGACGAGAAGCAGCTGGACGCCCTGTCCGCGAGTGCGTACAACGCCCTCGTGGGCGACACTCTCGCCCACGGCGAGGTCATGAATATGAAGGAGATCGAGATGAGAAAGATCGTTGCGGGGTTGTTCATGTCACTGGACGGGGTCATGGAATCGCCGGAGAAATGGCAACTCCCCTACTTCAACGACGAGATGGGGGCGGCGGTCGGGTCGCTGATAGCCGCAGGGGACACGCTGCTGCTCGGGCGGCGGACCTATCAGGAATTCGCCGACGCCTTCGCCGACAAGACCGGCGACGCGAACGCGGACCAGATGAACAACACGCCCAAGCTCGTCGTCTCCACGACCCTCGACACGGTCGCGTGGCAGAATTCGACGCTCATCAAGGGCAACGTCGTTGAGGAACTCACCAAACTCAAGCAGCAGCCCGGCAGGAATATCAACATCAGCGGCAGCGCGACCCTCATCCAGTCGCTGCTGCGCGACAACCTCCTTGACGAACTCCACCTGCTCGTTCATCCAATCGTCGTGGGCAGCGGGAAGCGCCTCTTCCCGGACGGAGGCGATCAGGTGGCGCTGACACTCGTAGACTCGCGGACGTTCAGTACGGGCGTTCTCCACCTGACGTACCAGCCTGCAAATACGTAAGACGCCGAGCGGGGCCGGGTCGCGCTCGGCCCCGGGCGTCCGGCCCGGTGGTGGGGAGACTCGCCCCTGGGCCACGCATGTAGCGACGCTGGATTGAACGAACCGAACGAGGAGAAGGAACGATGAGTCAAGAGGTCACTGGCTACATCAGCAACATCGGTCAGCCCTGGCAGGCCGAGGTGTGGCAGTCGCTGCATCAGATGGTCCACCGCGCCATCCCGGAGGTTGCCGAACGGCTCCAGTACGGCAAGCCGCATTATTTGAAGGACGGCACGTACGCCTGCGTGCTCAGCGCCCCGAAGGGCGCGGTTACCTTCACCATCTTCAACGCCGCCGCGCTCGACGCCCCCGAAGGGCTGTTCGAGCTTGGGCCTCCCGAGCGGAAGACGATCAAGATCAGGCAAGGGCAGGCGGTCGATTATGACCTGCTGGCCAAGCTCCTCCAGCAAGCAGCGAACGCTCTGTAGGTTGCAGAGGTCTCCTTCGCGGGCGTGCGGTAATGGAGACCGCAGCACCTCTCTGCGGCTGGATGGGATGCGCGATTGGTCTGCTGCTTCCGATCATCACGCTATTCCTCGACGCACCTATGCCCAAGGCCAAGTAAATCGCGGGCACGGTCGGGATGCGGCGGGGCAGGGTCGGTAGCAGACATCGCCGCTTCCCGACGACGAACGATGGAGTCAACACTGACCCAACCGGCTTTTTCACCGGGCAGGCCTGTCCCTACAGGGACACTTCGCACCGCTCGTCTGCCAAGGCGGCGAGGATGCGCTGCCAGAGTCCTTGGTCGCGCCACAGCCGGTATCGCTTGTACGCTCTGTCTCGCTTGCCGTATTCCTTTGGCATC
>JAABUT010001450.1_pt1 | contig 26938 bp, 34 predicted proteins | sample 5559281 | NCBI WGS metagenome assembly JAABUT01 (sample SAMN10711880, study PRJNA513359) | rock metagenome | isolation source: Antarctica rocks | place: Antarctica: Victoria Land, Ricker Hills nord | collected 2016-01-04
CTGGATGTGCACCTGGTGTGTGACAACCTGTCCACCCACAAGACCCCAGCGATCGCCAGCTGGCTCCAGGCGCACCCGCGTTTCCACCTGCACTTCACCCCGACCAGCTCGTCCTGGCTCAACCAGGTCGAACGCTGGTTCGGGCTGCTCACCGACAAACAGCTACGCCGCGGCGTCCACAAGAACCTGCAAGCCCTCGAGAAAGACATCCGCACCTGGGTCACCACCTGGAACGAGAACCCCCGCCCCTTCGCCTGGACCAAGACCGCCGACGACATCTTCGAACGACTCAACGCATATCTTCAACGGATTCCTGGCGCAGGACACTAGACCGCGTCGCTAAACGGTAGCACCACGGGTCGAGCTGGAGGCGGCGCTCGGCCTTCCACGAAACACACGCAGCGCCGGGCCACGCGCGGGCACCATGCCGGCGCCCGAGGATTGCAGCGTCGACCGTGACACCGCTGACACCAAACCACACAGACCACGTGTTCGGCCCTTCGACGCTGACGGCCCCGCAAGACAACAGCACGCAGGCCCTCACTCCGCATTGACGCCGGGTGATGCTATCGGCATGGCACCTCGGCGGCAGCCCAAGAACCCGAAAGGACTGCGACCTTGGGTCGGAGGCCTGACAACGGACCGCCGCGGCCGAAAAGGGGCGGGCACTCGCACGCACTTGTTGCCACTAGCACCTCCGATTGGCCAACCGCGGGATACCTAGGCGGCCTAGGCGATACGCTTCGGGGAGCATTCACATCAGGAAGGGGGCCCTCGTGCCGCAGTTCGGGGCTCTGGAAGCGGCGATCATGGACGAGCTATGGGCATCAGAGGAACCGATGAAGGTCCGTCACGTGCTAGAGGCACTCGCGCCGCATCGACCGCTGGCCTACACCACGGTGCAAACGGTGATGGATGTGCTGCACCGCAAGGGGTGGCTGGAACGCGTCAAGGACGGCCGCGCCAACCTCTACACGCCGACCGCGTCTCGGGAGGACTACGTCGCCGAGCTGATGGCCGAAGCGCTGGTACATACCGATGACCGGCCCGCGGCCGTGCTGCGATTGGTCGAGGGCATGACCCGCCGCGAGACAGCGGAACTGACCAGGCTGCTGTCGGCCGCCAAGCAGACGCGCAGCCGCTGATGGTCTCTGCCGTCCTGTTCCCCTACGCCCTGAGCCTGACGGCGCTTGCACGGCTGCTGCGCTCGCGGCAATGGACGACTCATGCCCCGCGGCTGGCAATCGTGACGTGGCAATGCCTGACAGCCAGCGTGCTGGCGGCACTCGTCAGTGGTGGCTTGGCGCTCCTGCTCCCCAGCATCCACCTGAGCCTAGACCTGGCCCAGACGCTGCGCGCCTGCATCGTGGCCCTGCGGGCGCAGTACACCACCCCCGCAGGAACAGCGGCAGGCGTGGCCGGCGCGGTGCTGGCCGCGGCGGTGGCCCTGCGGATGGCGATCGCGTTGGCGCTGACCCTGATCCGCACGGCGCGGTGGCGGCGTCGGCATGTCGCGGCGCTGGCGGTACTCAGCTCACCCGCGCCGTTCGCTGACGCCTGCGTACTGACCGAGGACGCTCCTTTGGTGTACTGCTTGCCCGGCCCTCAGCGACGGATCGTGCTCACCACCGGCGCTCTGCGGCAGCTCAACAGGGCCGAGCTGGACGCTGTGCTGTCACATGAACGGGCGCACCTGCAGCAGCGTCACCACCTCGTCTTGGCGTGGACCGCTGCGTTACGCCAGGCGTTTCCGTGGAGTCGATTGGCCCGGATGGCCAATCAGGAAACGATCCGCCTGGTCGAGCTGCTCGCCGACGACGCCGCCGTGCGCACCAGCGACCGGCTCGATTTGGCGGCGGCTCTGCTCCACCTCAGCGGGAGCAGAGCGGCGCCGCGCTTTGCGCTGGGCGCGGCAGACAGCAACGCCGCCCAACGAGTCCGACGGCTGATCGACCCGCCGCGCCGGGTCAGCCGCACCCGCAGGACGTCGATGTACCTCCTTGCCGGGACCATGCTCATCCTGCCGGTCCTCACCCTGATCGGTCCGGCCGTGGCAAGCGGCAACGCGGTGTTCTGCCCGATTCACCTCGCCGGTGATTCCAGCGACATCACCCACTGACCGGGCAGAACAAGGTCGTCAGCCCGAGGTACACCATCGACGCACGGGCACATCAGCTACTAAGGATGTTAGGATTTCTGGGACATCAGGCGGGCGCTGTTCGGGGGGTAGCGGCATGGGTTTAGCTCAGTGGCCACTGCGGCGATGGGTAGTAGCGGCCGGGGTCACGCTCGTGACCGCGCTGATGGTCGGGGTGCCCACCGGAATCATCGCCACGCCCTTTTACCACCGCATGACCCCGGTTCTGTGGTGGAACCCGCCGGTCTGGGCCGTCACGGCCATCCTTGCCGGGCTGGTCAGCGCCACCTACATGCGGTCCGCGCTTCCGGCCCGTCGACCGGGCCAGACCAGCGGGGTCGCCAGCGTCGTGAGTCTCCTCGCGGTCGGCTGCCCGATCTGCAACAAGATCGTCGTGGCCGTGGTAGGCGTGAGTGGCGCACTGAACCTGTGGGCACCAGTCCAGCCGGTGCTCGCGGTCCTGTCGGTGGCCGCGCTCGCGGCCTCGCTGGTGCTCAGACTCCGAGGCGAACGCCGCTGCCCGGTGCCATCGAGGACGCGGGCGGCCTGAGCATGCCGGGCCGACCGCCGCCGCGACGTGATGCCAGCGATGAGCTGAACGATGACCCCGAGTGCGCTTGCCGGTACAGTCTCGATGACGCGGTCTACCTGCTCGGCGCGCTCAGCCGCGGGCAGCAGCGTCGTTACGAGCGCCACCTCCCGCGCTGCCGCCCGTGCCGCACCGCGGTCCAGGATCTGCTGCCCGTCGCAGGGTTCCTGCAGCCCGGCAATTCCCGAACCGGCTGCGCAGATCGTCTCGGTCGTGCTGCTGGCGCTGCTCGCGATCCCGGCAGCGCTGACCCTGGCTGTAGCTGATGTTTGGACGTTATCGTGTGCGCCTGGCCACCGTGACCGTGTTGGAGATCGGCAGCAGCTGCACGCCGCCCTACTGACCGCCGCGTGGCCACTAACCTCGGGTACCTGGTCCTGCGGTGCGGGGTTTGCGCTAGCCGATTAGGCGCTGGAGCCGGAACGTGAGGACGTGCCCTCGCCACGCGTAGCTCCGCCGCGGAATCGCAAACAGCAACCGGGCGACTTATCAAATTGGCTGCTTGTCACGAGCCGGAGCGGCGAGCCGTCCAGCCAGTCGATGCACTAGGCGCGCCGCTGGTGTCTCGAGCAGATCGTAACCAAGGAGCACGCCCCCAGTCCGTAGCACTCGTGCGATCTCTGCCAACGCTCGCTGCCATTCGATGACGTGGTGCAGCATCAGCAAGCTGACAACGGCGTCGAAACTGGCGTCAGCGGGCAGAGCGGTCACACCGGCGGTGCCCACGACGGCCCGTCCCGCCAGCCGCCGGCTGGCAGCGGCTCTCACTGCAGCACCGAATTCCCTGCCACGTGGGGCCACAGCCGGTCACGGCAGAAGGCCCGTTCTGGGCGGCCATCCTCGGCATCGCATCTAGTCCCGCGCCGGGCCGTCGAGTGCGGCCGGGAGTGGACTGGCTATCCAGAACGCAGCTGCCCCCATGACGATCCCCAGCACCGTCGGCGCACCCAGGAAGCTGTCCACTATCGACGGTGTCAGCACATGGACCTGCCCGGCATGCGACTGCAGATGCCCGGCGCCGATCAAGGCGGCGATCAGGAGCAGATCCGCAGTGACGAAGATCCGCCGCCAGCGAGCAACACCCGCAGTGCGGGTTTCGTGGTTGGCCACACGAAGGAACGAGGCGATCGACACGATAGCGATCTTATCTACTAAGCGGCTTCGCCGATAAGAGGGTGACCTGACTGGTCCAGCCGCTGAGGTCACCTGTGAGTCCTGATACTGGTGGTGCGCTGTTGTCACGGATGTGACGAGCTGTCATGCTGTCCGCGACGCCTAGACCGATTAGTAGTGAGAGTGGATGCGAGTGATCCGACGTAACGCGCGGCGCGGGGGCGGCCTGCTGGTCGCTGTCGCCGCTGTCCTGTCACTCCTCACACCCACGACGCCCGCTGCGGCCGCCCCGAAGCCCGTCAATCCCAGCGGCCAGCAGTTGGCCGCCGCGCAAGCCCGCAAACAACAAACGGCGACAGCCCTCGGACAGGTCTCCGGGCAACTGGCTCTGCTGCAGGGCCAGTTGAGCAACGCCGCGGGCGCCAGCGACGCAGCGATCGCCACCTACAACGCGACGAACACCGCGCTCCAACAGGCGGTTACCGACGTCAGCACCGCGAACACGGCCGTGGACACCGCACGAACTACGGTGGCTCAGGCGCGCCAGCAGATCAGGTCCTACCTGTATAACGCCTACGCCTACGGCAGGCGGCCGTCGATCGCGACGCTGCTGACCAGCAGCGACCCGAACGCCGGCTTGCAAGCGATGGCTTACCAGCACTACCTCGGCGTGGCTCAGCAACAGGGCCTGGCGACGGCCGAGACCAACACTGTGGCGCTGTCCAACGCCGAAGCCACGCAACGCAGCGCGCTGGCTCGCGCTCAGCAGTTACAACAACAGGCCGAGAAGCAGAAGACCCAGGCACTGAACCAGCTCGCGCTGTATCAGCAGCAACAGCGACAACACGGCCAACGCCGCACCGAGCTCAACCAAGAGGCCGCTGCGGCCGCAGCGCGCTTGGCCGGGCTGAACAACCAACGGCAGGCGTATCAGCGGTGGCTGGACCGACAGCGAGCCCTCCAAGCAGCTGAGCAAGCCCGCCAAACAAGAATCCGCCAGCAACAGCAGCAGCAGCAGCAACAGCAACAGCAACAACAGCAACAGCAACAACAGCAACAGCAACAGCAACAACAGCAACAGCAACAACAGCAACAACAGCAACAGCAACAGCAACAACAGCAACAACAGCAACAACAGCAACAACAGCAACAACAGCAACAACAGCAACAACAGCAACAACAGCAACAACAACAACAACAACCGAGTAGTGGTGGGTCCACGCCGGCTCCACAACCACCGCCCTCAGCCGCGCCGCCGGTCAATGATCAGCCCTGGATGCTCCCACTGCCCGCAGGCAGCTACTTCATGTCGACCTGCTTCTGTATGCGCTGGGGACAGTTCCACACCGGCGACGACCTCGCCGCACCCGATGGGACACCCATCTACGCCATCGGCGGCGGTACGGTCATCGCGGCCGGACCCGCGCAAGGGTTCGGCAACTGGGTCGTGATCGATCACGGCAACGGCTTCTTCTCCATCTACGGACACATGCGCATCCTCGCCGTCTCACCGGGCCAGTCGGTCCGTCCGGGCCAGACCATCGCCTACGTCGGCAGCGAAGGCTTCTCCACCGGGCCTCACCTACATTTGGAGATCCGCCTCGGCGGCATGTCCGGCGCCCCCGTGGACCCGCAGGTCTTCCTCGCGCGCCGCGGCGTCAACATTTAGAAGCCGGACTAACCGTCAGCCGGCCTGGCACGCGGGGCGGATACGCCGACGACGGCAGGGGAGTCCGACGGTCCATCCGGCCTGGAAAGCTCCCATGCGGCGGCAGGACGACAGCGCCTCCGCGGTTTGCGCGGCGGTGCTGCCGCTAACCGGAATGGGTAACGAGCGGGAAGGCGCAGGTACGGGTTAAACACAGCGACGCGTTGCGCGGCGGTGAGGGTCGCGAGGCGGCGCTGGTAGTCGGCGATTCCGGCCTGCAAGCTTGCTCGTTGAGCGGCCAGCGTGGCGCTGCGGCCGGTGGCGCCGGCGTAGTCACTGAGCACCTGCGCCCGGTCACGAGTGAGGAAGGAGAGGCTGTCCATGCGGGCGAGGTAGTCGCTGCCTGAGGTGCTGCTCAGCAGCGCTCCCAGATGGCTGAGCGTGGGTTCCCGGTATTGCTGGGACAGCAGCGCGGCCAGGGCGCGCCGGGTGCGTTGCATCTGCTGCCCGGTTGTGGTGGCGGTGGCCGCATCGCTTCGGCGAGGCGCCGGGGATCAGCCCCCTCCACGGCTTTGTGACAACCCTGCTACTGCATCCGTTGGAGCAGCTTCGATGATGGCTTGGACATTGCCGCGCCGGCGGGTGCGCCGATCCGCGCCGGCCAAGTCATCGCGGCCGGACCGGTGAGCGGCTTCGACACTGGATCGTGATCCGGCACGCCAACGGCGACGTGACGGTCTATGGACGTATGCTATGCCCTCGACGTCACAGTAGGGCATTGGGTCGCGGCCGGGCAGCGTATCGCCGGCGTCGGCAGCGACGGAATCTTCACCGGTCCGCACCTGCACTTCACCGTCCGCTCCGGAGGTATCAGCGGCGCCTCGGAAGCTCCGGTCGCGTGGCGGAGGTTGCGCGGAGTTTCGCTACCCGGCTGAGCTCGACCTACTAGCGACGCCGTCGGCAGGCGCGTCCGCGACGTCACCCTCCTCTGGCCGGTGAGCGATGTGCCTTCCAGCCGCTCTACTAGTCTCACTAGTAGTACCTCTGCAGTCAACGAGCCCCGTCCCGCGGGACCGGGCCATGTCAGGAGCGGCAGTGACGATCAGCTATCCCCCGTTACACAGCATCTTCGGTGTGTCACCGCACGGCATCTTGTCGATGGTCGGGGTGTTGCTGGGAGCTGCCCTGCTGCTACGGCAGGTCCGTCGACGCGGTGGCGATCCGGCCGTGGTCGAGAATGCGATCCTGTACGCAGTACCCGCCGGTGTGCTCGGCGCGCGCGTGGACTATGTGGTGTCCCATCCGCACGAGTTCTCCACTCTGCTGGACCTGGTGGCGGTGTGGCGCGGCGGCTTGGCCCTGTTTGGTGGGCTGATCGCCGGTCTCGTCGTCGCCTCGCTGATCGTGCGGCGAGGTGGCTACCACCTTCCGCGGCTCCTCGATGCCGCAGCACCGTACTTCGCGTTGGCGATCGCGGTCGGCCGGATCGGTGACCTGCTCCTGCTGGATCACCTAGGCAAACCCACATCGGGCGGTTGGGCGTTGGCCTACCGGATCCGAGCCGGCAGCGTGTTGGCACCCGGGTTCGAGCCGAGCCCAGCAGTGCCGGCGTCGGGGTCGGAATCGTGCGCAGCGCTCGGCCGGTTCTACGCAGGCTGCAGCTACCATCTGACACCCGCCTACGACCTGCTCGGCTCGCTGCTGCTGTTCGGCCTGCTGCTGGGCTTGCGGCGCTGGGGCCGGTACCCCGCTGGTGTCGCGTTCGGCGTGTGGGCACTGTGGTACGGAACCCAACGCCTGCTGCTCGACTTCGCCCGTGGTGTCGACGAACGCCCCCTGCTGGGGCTGACCGGAACCCAGATGCTCGCGCTCATCGTCATCAGCGCCGCCGGTATCTGCCTGATCGTCCTGACCCTTCGTCACCTCAACCGAGCCCCGAACGCCCCGCCGCCGTCGGCGCACGGCCCGCTGCAAGCCCGCTCCGCAGACAGGGAACAAACCGACTCGGGCGAACTCAGGTGACCCAGCGACCCCCCGACCTATGCGCTGCCCGGTGTCGACACGAACCCACGGCTATGACCCTCCGGCCCTGACGGCATGCAGGGGGAGGTGCAGCTCAGGCTGGGCGAGGGACCACCGCACGGACTGCGACGCGTTCCCCGGGTCGACACAAGCGGCTACGGCTGGGCTCAGACGCACTCAGCTACTATGCCTGGTCGTAGACCCACCCTGTGCCCACCCGTCACTCAGCGGCTGCACGGTCAGGGTGCTTCTGCCAGACTCGAATACTGCACCATCGCGGTCGGTGCGCTGCGCTCGGCCAGCGCGGATGCTACGAGATCGGGGCGCGTCCGAGCGGTTGGTGTGGTCATGGCTGCTCTGCCTTCCGCGCGTTGTGATTGAGACTATTCCAGACGGGCTGTCGGCGACCGGCTGTCGCGGCGGACCGGATCCGGGTCACGGGTAGTGGGTTGAAATCACTTGCAGCCGCCGCACGCCCAGGTGGGTCCGGCTCGTCGGCGAAGTTGGAAGATTGCCAGGTTCCACGGTTCGGAGTCGCCGAGGATGGGCTGCGGGCATGGGCCTCGGCGTGATTTGCGTCCGGCGCAGTGGCTCCCGGTCGATGCGGCCTGGGCCACGGTGTCCCCGTCGGGATGGATGTGCCAGTCGCCGAGGTAGGTGCGGCGACGGCCGGTGCCTCATACCTCATACACCCGGGCCCAGTTCTTCGGTCTGCCAGTCATGGTCGGGCGTGAACGAGCGCTGGGCATGCTGAGCATTGTCGCCGGGACCGATGGCGTGACTGATCATGGTCGTGATCGGGGATCGGAGGTGTCCTCGATCGTCCCCTCTGTTCGTTCGTTGCCATGTGCCGTGCTCCCTATGTGTGTCCGAGGAATAACCCAAAGGTCTGTGAGTGTGCGCCCGTCCTCTGACAGTGCCAGCTCACGCCGCGCAGGGTTAGGTCGCGTGTCAACCGCCCAGGGCCTGCGCGACCTGCTCAGCGCACGCCTGGTCGCCTTCATCGTCGTCGACAGCATCAAAAATCGGGACAATCCGCCACTGGGCCCAGCCGGACGACATCATCGGCGACGTCGTGGGCGAGCGGAGGTTGAGATTGCCGACCAGACAGCGTTGATCCTCCGCCTCAGCGACAGGCTGCGGTCATTCAAAGTTGATTCCAGGGCCGGGGTCCGGGGGAGGATCGGTACAGGATCTGGCGTTAGGGCCGAGCTGGCCCTCGCGGAAGTAGCCCCGGGCGGCCTTGGGGACCAGGGGCGCGCCTGCCAGTGCTTGGCTGCCTTTTTTGAGCTGCGCTCTGGAGTGCTGCGGCGTGCTCGTCGACGGCGCAGCCGCAGGGGACGGCCAGGGCGCGGACGACTGGCTGGCCGCGCACGCGTCCGGTCTTCTCCTGTAGGCCGGCGGTGGGCTGTTGGCAGCGGGGGCAAGGCGGTTGGTAGTCGGGCGCCAGGTGACGCTTTCCAGGAAACCGTGGTTGGGGTCGGCTGATCGGACCCTGCCGAACGCTCGGCCGCTTGTGGCCGTTGCGCGGACTACGGCCTCGGGTACCGACGAGTCCGCAGCGGTGTGGGTGTCGGCTGGTCGGGGCAGGTGGCGGTACAGGCTGGTGCGGGCGATCCCGGTCTTGGCGACGATCTCGCTGATCGAGTGGCCGCTGTCGCGCAGGTGGGCGGCGTAGTCGAGCTGATCGGCACTGACCGCGACCGGTCTCCCGACTCGTCGGCCCTTGGCCAGCGCAACCGAGCGGGCGTGGGCGGCACGTTCGAGTGTGTAGGTGCGTTCCATCTGCCCGAACAGGGCCAGCAGCACCAACGCCAGCTGCGCCATCGGATCGGCCGGGTTGGCCGAATCCACCCGGATCGGGTCCGCCAAGTTGCGGACCCCGACGCCCCGCTCGGACAGGTCGTGGATGAGATTGAGGGTGTCTCGGACGGTGCGCCCGAGCCGGTCCAGGGTATGCAACACGATGACATCACCGTTGCGGGCCTACTCGAGTGCGGCGTGCAGGCCCGACCGGTCAGTTGTCGCCCCAGACTTCTTGTCGATGTAGATCCGCTCACCCGGAATCCCGGCCCGTCGCAGGGCGTCGATCTGACGATCGAGATCCTGTTTCGCAGTCGAGACGCGGGCGTAGCCGAGATCCACTGTCGCACCGTACCGCTATTTGTATCCGTGCGGTCCAATCGGCACGTCGTTGTGGGCATAGCTCTGGGACGCGACACGCCGCGGCCGAGCCACCAGGCCGAAGCACAAGCGGCCACGTCCCACTTCCAAGGAAGTGGACGCCACTTGCAAACATTGGCGGCCACGATTCAATGCGCTGCGCGGACGGGCCTACCGGGGCGGCGGCCAGCCACGCGCCGCCCCGACAGGCGTTAACCCGGCTGCGCTCGGCAGGGCTGCCGGCGGCAAGACGCCGCTGAGGGAATAGCCGCGGCTACTCTGGTGCTGCACTTGGTACCCCCGGGCGTACCAACAGGAGGAGCTGGCATGGACGTGGACTCGACTCAGCTGACCGACGTGCTCGGACGCCTCAAACGCGTTCAGGGTCAGGTCGGCGGGATCATCAAAATGATCGAGGAAGGGCGCGACTGCGCCGAGGTCGTCACCCAGCTCGCAGCGGCGTCTCGGGCCCTCGACCGCGCTGGCTTCAAGATCATTTCGAGTGGCATGCGCCAGTGCATGGTCTCCGACGACGCTGGCACTCGTCGCATCAACGAAGACGAACTCGAGCGCCTCTTCCTCACCCTGGCATGACAGACACCTATGACTCACGGAGGAACTCAGTGGACACCAAGACCGTGCAAGCCAACCGCCAGGACATCCAGGTCCTCGACGTTCGCGAGGACGAGGAGTGGACCGCCGGCCGGATCGACGGGGCCGTGCACATCCCCCTCGGCGAGCTCGACCGCCGCGTGCGTGAGCTCGACCCGAACTGCCCAATTGTGACGGTGTGCCGCAGCGGAGGGCGCGCCGGCAAGGCCGCCGAGTTCCTCAGCGGTGCCGGCCTGAACGCCGAGGTCATGGACGGCGGAATGACGCAGTGGGCCAAGGACAAGCTTCCCTTCACCACGCCTGACGGGCGCCCCGGTGACCTCGCCTGACCACCTCTAATTTTCAACAATTGATACCCTACGGGGTAGGGCAGGAGCATTGCATGATCCAAATCGAGACGATCGAGACGTCGAGCCTCGGCGACCGGAGCTACCTCGCCACCGACGGCCAGGTCGCCGTGGTGGTCGACCCCCAGCGCGACATCGACCGGGTCCTGGACCTTGTCGCCCAGCGAGGGCTGCAGGTCAGCCACGTGGTGGAGACTCACGTCCACAACGACTACGTGACTGGCGGCCTGGAGCTGGCCCAGCGCACGGGAGCCACGTATGTGCTGGCTGAGGGCAGCGGTGTTGCCTTCGACCACGTCGCGGTGAAGGACGCGCAGGTGCTGGAGGCCGGCGCCATGCGGCTGCGGGTGCTGCACACCCCCGGGCACACCCACTCCCACGTGAGCTACGTCCTGGAGACTGCCGACGGACAGGTCCAGGCGGTGTTCACCGGCGGGTCGATGCTGTACGGCGCCACCGGCCGCACCGACCTGCTCAGCCCGGCCGACACCCAGCAGCTCACCCACGCTCAGTACCATTCGGTGCGTGGCCTGGCCAGCCAGCTGCCCGCCGAGACCGAGGTGTTCCCCACCCACGGGTTCGGCAGCTTCTGCTCGGCCACGCCCACCAGCGGGACCGCCTCCACCGTCGGGGAGCAGCAGCGGGTCAACCCTGCCCTGACCCTGGAGGAGCAGGAGTACGTCGACACGCTGCTCGCAGGGCTCGACGCCTACCCCGCCTACTACGCCCAGATGGGACCGATCAACAGCGCCGGCCCGGCGCCGGTCGACCTGTCGCTGCCCAAGCCGGTGGACCCTGCCGAGCTGCGCCGACGGATCGAGGCCGGCGAGTGGGTGGTGGACCTGCGCCAGCGGACCGCTTTCGCCGCCAGGCACCTGTCCCGCTCGCTGAACTTTGAGCTCGGAACGAACTTCGTCACCTACCTCGGCTGGCTCTACTCCTACGGCACTCCGCTCACCTTGGTCGGTGAAACCGAGGACCAGGTGGCCGACGCCCGCCGTGAGCTGGTGCGCATCGGCATCGACGACCTCGCCGGCATGGCCGTCGGTGACATCGACACCCTGGCTGACGGCCAGCCCCGGCGCTCGTACCGGGTCACCGACTTCGCCGGGCTGGCCGAGGCGCGCCAGCACGGCTCGCTGCAAATCCTCGACGCCCGCCGCAACGACGAGCGGGCGGCTGGCTACGTCGCGGGGTCCCAGCACATCCCGCTGCACGAGCTAGCTGACCGACTCGATGAAGTCCCCACCGGCGAGGTCTGGGTGTACTGCGGCTCGGGCTACCGCGCCTCGATCGCCGCCTCGGTGCTCGACACCCCCGGCCGCGACGTCGTGCTCATCAACGACTCCTACAGCAGCGCCAAGGAGGCCGGTCTGGAAGACGACCACCCCACTGAGGGTGCCGGCGCCACCACCAGTACCACCGTCAGCTGACTCGCCATCCCCACCAGCTGGGACGCCACCCTCGCCGCGATCGGCGCGTTCATCATCGGCGCCGCGGTACTCATGCTGTTCCTTCCAGCGGTCAGCGAGACACCCTCAGACTTCCCGGCCAGCGTGCTCTGGAAGTTCCGCCTCGCATCCTTGGGCATCCAGGCGCTGCTGTGGACCGCCTTCGGCGTGATCTTCGGAGTTCTGGCCGAACGCGTCCTCGCCCCCGCCTCGGGTGTCAGCATCCGCAGTCCTCACCGTTCCACGCTTCGTGGCCTTCCTTGACCGCGAGGGCGGCGATGCCCAAGGCGATGAGCGGGTCGGCCCACCACCAGCCCAGTGTCGTGTTCGCGAGCAGCCCGAGCAGGACGCCGCCCGCGAGGTAGGCGCACAGCAGGTTCTGGGTCCCTTCGCCTGCGGTTGCCTGAGAGCCCAGAGCGGCACCGAGACGCAGCTTCCTGCGACCCAGCAGCGGCATCCAGGCGACGGAGAACGCGGACAGCGCGATCCCGGCCCAGCTAGTCCGGGCGTGGTCGCCGGCGATCAGGGTGACGGCGCGTCGGCGGCGACGTAGGGGGCGAGCAGGAAGAAGGATACCGCGACGGCTTTCTGCGCGGTGCGCTCAGCGGTCTCCGACATCCTGCGGGCGTCGGCGAACCGCCAGACGATGATGATGCTCGCCAGCGACTCGATGACCGAGTCCAGGCCGAAGCCGAGCAGCGCCACCGAGCCGGCCAGCACAGCGGCGGTGATCGCGACCGCACCTTCCACAGCCATGTACGCCAGCGACAGCCATGACAGCCGTTTCGCCTGGCCGGCGGCGTGACGCCACGCGGGACTGCCGTGCGCCAGTGCCGGCACCCGGGCCGCGGGGGCCGCATGACTGGTCATGTGTGCGCTCCGCGTTCGTGGCCGGCGTGGGCGGCCGTCTCCAGCTGAAAGGTGGAATGTTCCACGTCGAAGTGCCCGACCAAGCAGGCCTGGATCTCATCGAGCAGTTGCGGGGCGTGCCCGTCGAGGAAGCAGGAGTCGTCGACGACGACGTGCGCGGACAGCGCGGGCAGGTCGCTGGTGACCACCCAGGCGTGCAGGTCGTGCACCTCCAGCAGGTGCGGGGTGCCCAGCAGGTGGGTCCGGATGTCGCCGAGGTCGACACCGACCGGCGCTGCCTCGAGCAGCACCCGGCCGCTGGCCCGCAACAGTCCCCACGCGGAGTGCAGCATCAACGCGACGACCAGCAGCGACGCGAGGGCGTCGGCCCGACGAAAGCCGGTGGTCACGATGACGACACCGGCGACCAGCGTCGCGATGAACGCGAACGCGTCGGTGAGGAGGTGCTGGAACGCACCTTCGACGTTGAGACTGGAGCGGTTGGCCTTGGCCAGCACCCAGGTCGCGGCGAGGTTGACCACGACCCCGGCCGCGGCCACGGTGATGACGGCCGTCCCGCCGACGCTGACCGGGTGAATCAGCCGCAGGATCGACCCGTAGAGCACCAGGGCGGCGATCACCAGCAGGGTGATCCCGTTGACCGCTGCCGATAGGATCTCGGCACGCTTGAAGCCGAAGGTCCAGTGGTCCCTGGCCGGCCGGCTGGCCAGCCAAGCCGCCCACATCGCCCCTGCCAGCGCCCCAGCGTCGGTGAGCATGTGGCCGGCGTCGGCCAGCAACGCCAGCGAGTGCGACACCGCCGCGACGATGACTTCGCCGACCATGAACGCCAGCAGCAAGCCCAACGCGATGCTCAGGTAGCGGCGATCAGCGTCCGAGCTGACGCCGTGCGCGTGACCCGCATGCCCCCCGCCGGACCCATGCCCGTCGTGATCGACGTCGCCCCCACCGGGGTCGTGTTCGTGGTGTTCGTGTCGGGGGTCGTGTTCGTGGTGCCCGTCGTCGCCAACTGGCCCTCCGCGCCGGCTGGTGCTCCTGCGCGGCGTTGCATGATCCTCCGCGTCTGACCGGTGGTCGGCCCCGGCACCAGGCCGGCTGTTCGTGTCGTCGTGGTCGCTCACGCGCGACCGGTCCGCTCAGTCGCGTTCTCGTCGTTCTCGGGGTGCATCAGCTCGGTGTGCCCGGCGTGCGCCAGACCGACGTCGAGCAGCATCCGCACGTGAGCGTCTTCCAACCGGTAGTACGCCATCCGCTGAGCCCTGCGGACCGAAACCACCCGGTGGGCGCGCAGCAGCCGCAGCGCATGGGAGACGGTGCTCTCCGAGTGGCCAGTCGACGCAGCCAGATCGCACACACACATCTCCCCGGCCTCGAGCAGCGCCACCAGCAGCCGCAGCCGCGTCGGGTCACCGAGCAGCCCCAACACATCAGCCAGGTCGGCCACCTCCGCCTCTCCGGGCATGACAGCCCGCACCGCAGCCACCTTCTCGGCATCCACCATCCGCACACCGCACGCATCCACGTTCACCAGAGTGCGACCGGTCCTTGTACTCGGCACGAGCTCTCCACGTCTGAATGTCTGTTCAGACGATACGGTACTCTGCCCGAGAGACGGACCCAGCGCCCGTCCGAACCGCCTGGGAGGCCCACGTGGGACACGATCTGGGCCGCGCCATTCTGTTCGTGATCCTGCCCGTGGCCGCAGCAGTACTCGGCTCGGTCGTCGCGGGGCTCCATGCGCCCGGACCACGCCTGACCAGCGGCGTGCAGCACTTCGCGGCGGGTGCGGTGTTCGCCGCCGCCGCAGGAGAGGTGCTGCCAGACCTGCGCCGCGGTGGGCACCTGCCGGCGGTGATCGTCGGCTTCGTCCTCGGTGTCGCCGTGCTCTTATGGCTGCAGTAGCTGGAGTCGCGGCCGAAGGACAACCCGGCCAACCAAGGCAGCACGCTGCCGGTAGGCCTACTAGATGACCAATTCCAAGCCGTGTGACTGGTGTGGCTGATGTGATTTGACGACGAGGGTGTCCAAGATCGGCGTTGGAACCCAACGTCGAGCAGGAGGCTCATCGTGGACGCCGATCTGGACACCCTCGCGACCGCACTCTACGTGCGAGTCGATGATCTGCTGAAGCGCGAACCGCACCGTATGCCGTGGCGACCACGGGTGGGCATCGCGCCGAGACTCAGCGACGCCGAACTGCTCACGCTGTGTGTGATGCAGGCGCTGCTCGGGTTCACCAGCGAAGCCCGCTGGCTGCGCCATGCCCACGCGCACCTGCGGGCGCTGTTCCCGTATCTGCCGCAGCAGCCCGGCTACAACAAGCGGCTGCGCAAACTCACCGCGACGATCAGCTGGCTGATCGGTGTGCTGGGCCGCGACACCAGCCTGATCACCGACGATGTGTGGGTAGCTGACTCGACCCCGGTCGAGTGCGGGCGCTCCCGCGAGACAGCACAACGCTCGGACCTGGCCGGCTTCGCGGAATACGGCTACTGCGCCTCACATTCGCGCTACTTCTGGGGCTTGCGCTTGCACCTGGTCTGCACCCTGCATGGCCTGCCGGTCGGCGCGGCGCTGACCGGCGCCAAGGCCGACGAACGCGCCGTGCTGCTCGACATCCTCACCGACCCCACCCTGGCCGGACACCGACCCGGGCAGACGCTGATCGCGGACAAGAACTACTACGGCCGCGACTTCGAGACCACCCTCGCCGCGACCGGAACCCGCCTACTCCGCCCGGCCCGCAAGGGCGAACCCGACCGCCCCGACGCCCGATTCTTCAAACCCCTACGCCAGACCATCGAATCGATCAACGACACCTTCAAAGGCCAACTCGACCTCGAACGCCACGGCGGCCACACCCCAGCAGGAGTCATCGTCCGCGTCTGGCAACGCATCCTCGCCCTCACCGCCGCCATCTGGCACAACGACACCATCGGCGCACCCATCAAACGATCTCTGACCGCCTACGACCACTGAACCCTTGGAATCGTTCATCTAGTGGCCATCGGAGTCGACTTTTTCATCGACGGCGTCCTGGTCGGCCTCGGAGTCACCCTCGGCGGCCGCCAAGGGCTCATTCTGACTGTCCGCGCTCACCCTGGAGATTGCCTTCCTCGCGCTATCGGTCACCGCCGAGCTGTCCGGGGAGGGGCGAAGCCGCCGGCGGGCCGCGCTGATCCCGTCCCTGCTGTCACTGACCGTTGTCCTCGGGGCCGCCGTAGCGGTCGTCGGGTTGTCCCACGCCCCCTCCTACGTCGTCTCCGGTGTCCTCGCCGCCGGCATCGCCGCCCTGCTCTACCTCGTCACCGAAGAACTCATCACCGAAGCCCACGAGTCGGCGACAGAGACACCGCTGCTGAGCGCACTGTTCTTCGCCGGGTTCCTCGCCGTGTACATCCTCGAAGGATCCACCGGCTGACACGCTGACAGCCTGACCGCGGCCTCGCATCCGCGGTGGGCACCCGGACGACTCGTTGAGTCATTCACCGACCTGCCTGGCTACGAAACGGTCGAAGCTGCCCTGACCCGCTCACCCTCAGCGACGTCGAGCAGCCGCTCGAGCCGGGCCAGTACCCCCGGACCGGCAGCCGCGCTCAGTCCGATGTGGAGACGATCGGCCTGCTCGGCCCGGACCTCCGACACCAACCGGGCCAGCACGGAAAGACCGGGCAGCAGCACCTTCTCTGCCCGCAGCCATGCCGCCGACCGCTCGAACAGCCGCAACGGGCCCTCCGCCGACATCCACGCCGGGGCCCCAAGGAACGTCCGGAGCTCTCCTTGCGCCGCCGGGTCTGCGAAAGTCCGGTAGCCGAAGGTCTGCGTGATCTCCCACTGATGCTCATAAGGCGTCTTCGCCCGCTCGGTGTACGCCTTCACCATCGACGGGTCGACCACCCCCAGCTGGGAGGCGAGGAACGTCACCACCTCCCACGGCACATCCAACGGATCCGCCAGGAACATCCCCAGCAACCGCACCGTCGCCAGCTGCACCGCGAAACCCGACCGGCTACCCTCGCCGCGATGCCGGCCGATGACCGTCAACGCGCTGGCGTCTAACACACACGTCCGCGTCAGGTCCAGCTGCGACGGCACCTCGGCAAACCGGCCGAAAGCACTCGCCTGCTCGTCGCTGAGGAACTCCACCGGCATGACCCGATCGAACCCGGCTCACCGGCTTAACGCCAGATCCTGTACCGATCCTCCCCGGCCCCCGGGTCTCCATCAGGCCGGCGCTGTCGTCAACGAGCAGCAGTCGCACATTATGAGACGGCTCTGCTGGCTCGCCCTCGCCGACCCCGGCGGCCGGTGGGGAGCCACTGCTGTCGCCGGTCCGATCGAGGAAGCGGGCCGGGATTCGCTCGGTTCGCAGCGCGGACTCCCGCGGATGCTGTCCACGGCGCCGCTCACGGCGGCCCTTGATCATCCAGCGCCAGCAAACACGGCAAACCAAAACATGAACACGGCTGCGGCATAAGCAAGGGCCCCTCGTCGATGCCGCCCTCCGGCGGGACGGGCTGCAGTGTTGCTCATCGCGACGCTCGCTGCACGGCGGCCTCTAACTGTCGGGTTGCCGTCTGGAGGCGGTCGACGAGGGCCGCGAATTCGCGGCCGAAGTCGCCAGCGTCGCTGCGGCCTAATCCTGCAACCTCGATGGCCGTGACAAACCCCGAGGCCTCGTCACCCCGGCGTAGCCGCAGCCACACCCGTCGACGTCGGACCACCAGGGAGGCGATCAGACCGGCGATCATGGCGATGACGGTGGGTAGCAGCCAGAACTGGGTCGGGTCGTGGGAGATCTGCAGGCTCACCCATTGCCGGTATCCGGTGAAGGTGACCGCGGCGCCGCCGGGCAGCTTCAGGGTTTGGCCGATGGCCAGGTTGGCTTTGCCGACCTGCTTGAGCTTGCCTGAGGCGATGTGCGCCGGGTCGAGGGAGTAGACCGAGCGCGGCTGCCCGTTGCACATCCCCAGATCGCCTTCATATGCCAGGATCGCCAGGACCGGATGCACCGGTTGTGGGGAGGCGGAGCTGACAACGCCAGGGGTCCGTTGCACTCCCCACGGTGCGAAAACGCCTGACAGCCCGACGTCGGTACCTGAGTCGGTGGCGCATTTGCGGCCCTGCAGTTTGAACGCGCCTTCGCTGGTGAACAGTGCGTCCTGGGGCAGGAACGCCGCGTCGACGTCGCGGCGGACGCTGCCATCGGGCATCCGGACGGTGATGACCGGGGAGAAGCCGTGGCCGAGCAGGTAGAGCCGGTCACCGGAGAACCGCAGCGGGTGGTTGACTCGTAGGTGGTCTGGTCGGGGCGCGCCGTTGGCGCCGAGGGAGTAGGTGATGTCGGCGTCGAACGAGCTGGCCGAGCCGTCGTCTCGGTAGGTGGCGGTGAAGGAGTTGAGGTTGTTGATACAGAACGGAGCCACCCGGCCGTTCTGGGCGAGCCGGCCGGCGCGGAAGGAGTCGTAGTTCAGCACCGAGTTGCAGAATCCCTGGTTCTCCCCGAGCAGGATGGTGCCTTCGTAGTGCCACAGACGGCCGATGACGATCAGCACCAGCGCAGCGAGCAGACCGACGTGAAAGATCAGGTTGCCCGTCTCGCGCAGGTAGCCCTTCTCGGCCGCGATCTCGACGGCGTCAGCGGCGGGGCGGACGTCGACGCGGTAGCCGCGCAGCGCCGCGCGGGCCTGGGTGGTCGCCTCCGGCAGGGGAAGGCTGCTGGTGAGGCTGCGATATTCGGGCAGCAGATCCAGGTGCTGGGGTGTGCGGGGTGGCCGGGAGCGGGCGGAACGGTAGTGCGCACGGACGCGCGGAATGAGGCAGCCGATCAGGGAGATCAGCAGCAGCAGGTAGATCGCGGCGAACCAAACCGAGCCAAAGACGTCGAACGCGCCGATCCGGTTCAGCAGCTGCCCCCACGCGCCGTGGGAGGCGATGTAGGCGCTGGTGCGGCTAGCGTTCAGTGGCCGTTGCGGCAGCAGCGAGGCGGGGACGGCGGCGAGTGCGAGCAGGAACAACAGAACTAGCGCCGTCCGCATGCTGATCAGCTGCCGCCAACCCAGTCGGACCGGCCGAAACAGGACCGTCGTCAGCCGCGGGTTCATATGCTGGTTCCGATGCCGCGGGCGCCGACGGTGGCGCGCAGCAGGTCCATCCACTGGTTCCAGATGCCGGTAGCCAGTAGTACCCCGATCGCCACCATGACCAGGCCGCCGCCGAGACTGACCCATCGCATGTTGCGGCGTAGCACGGCCAGGGTGGAGGTGAACCAGCCGACCCCGGCGGCGACCAGGATGAACGGCACCCCGAGGCCGAGGCCGTAGAACGCCGACAGCAGCGCTCCGCGTCCGGCGCTGGATTGCTGGGAGGCCAAGCCGAGCACCACCGCCAGGGTGGGTCCGATGCACGGCGTCCAACCCAGGCCGAAGACCAGGCCCAGCAGGGGCGCCCCGGTGAGGCCGACCCCGGGCCGCAACGGCAGGCGGACCTGTCGTTGCATCGGCGACAGGAAGCCGGCGAAGACCAGCCCCAACGCGATGGTGATGCCGCCGAGGATGCGCTGCAGCGCGACCCGGTGCAGCGCCAACGTGGTGGCCAAGCCGCCGAACAGGGCGCCGCCGGCGATGAACACGGCGGTGAAGCCCAGGATGAACAGACTCGCCCCGGCGACCATCCGCCGGGTCTGGCGGCCGCGGTTAGAGCCGGTGGACCGTTCCCCGGCCAGGCCGGCGACGTAGGAAAGGTAGCCCGGTACCAGCGGCAGCACGCACGGGGAGATGAAGCCCAGCACCCCGACGAGCACCGCAACACCGGCGGCCACCCACAGCGGCCCATCGGTCACGGTCTGGGTGAACCCGGACGCGGCCAGGCTCACTTCTCGGCCGCCAACTGCAGCACCACGGGCTCGATGTCCGGTGCCAGCAGACCGCCGGTGTAGACCGCTGCGACCCGGCCGTGCCGGTCAAGCAGCGCGGTGACGGGCAGGCCCTGGATGTTGACCGCGCCCAGTTGCAGGGCGCTGCGTCCGGGCTGGTCGAAGATGATGGGGTAGCTGACGCCGGCGTCCTTGATGAACGCCTGCGCGGCCTGCTTCTCATCCTTGACGTCGATGCCGACGAACTGGACGCCTTTGGCTTTCTGCCGCTCATACACCCCTTCCAGCTGCGGCGATTCCGATACGCACGGCCCGCACCAGGAAGCCCAAAAGTTGATCACGACGACTTTGCCCAGGTAGCTCGACAGCGCCAGCCGCCCGCCGCCGATCAGGGTCCCGGTGACCGCTCCCGCTGGTTTGCGCTGCGCGACCGGAGTGAGCTGACCCCGCGTGGTGGTTCCCACGTAGCGGTAAGACCCCGCCGCGGTCTGATCGACAGCTGACTTGCCGGTGCAGGCAGCCAGTGACCATGCCAGCAGCAGCGCCAACGGCAGCGCCGCGGCCCTGACCGTCCTCGGTCGGTGCCGGCCGCTCAGTACCTGTATGGTCGGCATGTCAGTTGAGCCCGGCGTAGGAGTGCAGGCCCGAGATGACCATGTTGACGACGAAGAAGTTGAACGTCATAGCCGCGAAGCCGAGCAGGTTGATCAGCGCGGCTCGGTTGCCTTTCCAGCCACCGGTGGCGCGGGCGTGCAGGTAGCCGGCGTAGATGACCCAGGCGATGAATGCCCACGTTTCCTTCGGGTCCCAGCCCCAGTAGCGGCCCCACGCGGCTTCGGCCCAGATCGCGCCGGCGATGATGCCGAAGGTGTAGAGCGGGAAGGCGAACACCACGATCCGGAACGCCGCCTTGTCGAGTGTCTGCGCGGCCGGCAGACGCTCGCCGACCGCGACCGGGAACCGCACCGGGTGATCCGCTTCGACGCTGCGGTCATAACGGACCCGCAACAGGTAGAGACCGGTCATCAGCGCGCTGGTCATCAGCACGCCCTCCGACGTCGCGGCGGCCGAGACATGAATCGCCAGCCAGTAGGACTGCAACGCCGGGACCAGCTGCGAGGCGCGGGTGTAAAGCACCGTGCCGGTCAGAAACATCACCAGCAGCACCGGCAGCAGGATGAAGCCGCCGAGGTAGCGCACCACGGGGATCCGCAGCAGCACCGCCAAGAAGGCCAGCACCGCCATCAGGGCCACCACCGAGGAGAACTCGTACATGTTGCCCCACGGCACCCGGTCGACCGCGACACCGCGGATCACGATCGAGGCGGCATGGATCAGCGCGCCGACGATCAGCAGCCGCACACCGGACCGTCCCGCGGCGCCGGGCAGAGGGCCCTGATCGTCGAGGACCGGACCGGTGTCGAGCCGCACCGTCCCCGGCTCGAAGTCACGGGTACCGGCGGTCGAGACCAACACCGGAATCCGGGTCGCCGGGGACTGCCGCTGCCGCGCCCGGCGACCGAAGGCGTACTCCGCGGTGAAGGCGATCATGGCCGCTGAATACCCGACTGCCGCGATCACGAACAGCACGTCACCCAGCCGCGCTAACCCCAGATTCACCATCGACCCTTCCCTCTCCTAACGCTCTTAGTAGATTAGCCCGAGGCCGTGCTGAACCCACATCGCGTGGTCGGGCCGGGCGATTCAGGTCCGCGGCGGCGGCGGCTGGCCTGGTCACAGCTGTGAGCAGGGGCAGCGAGTGACCGCCGTGGCCTTCGGTGTCCTCAGCGTTGCGCTGCCCCTGCTGCGACGCACCGAGATCGCCCACCAGACCTGGTGGCTCTGGACCGCCGGCGCCGGCTACGCCGTGCTCCCCTGGTGGGGCGCTGCGCTGTCGGCGTCCGGAGAGCGCTGTTCTCGAGTCAGCGACGCGTGGGTGGGGTGGCGCTCTGGCCGGCCATCACGGCGCCGATCAGGAAGATGACCGCCGACATCGGCCATCCGAACAACAGGTCGGTGAGGCCGGCCGGCTGCGCGGTCCCGAAGGCCCCGAAATGGTCGCCGGTGTGCACGAGCGCCATACCGGCCGCGCCGATCATCAACACCACACCGACGCGTATCAAGATCCGCCGCCGCCGATACGCCCGGTAGGCATCGGCCTTGGCCGGGACCGGCGGACGGGGCGGCACAGGGTCCTTCTTGCGGACCCGGGACTTCGGACTCATCGCATACCTCCACAGCAGCACCCAGCACTCCTAGATAGAATAGTAGGTCCAGCCAGAACGTGCGGCCAGGGATCCGCTTCGGGACAGCGATCGCGCCATCTACCGCTGATAGAACCGCGCCACTTACCGTTGAGGGCCACAGGCTTAGGCGAACCGCTGGCCCTGAATGGCTGTCTCACTCCCTAGGTTCTGAGACATCTCGCTACCGCATTCGGAGGTTCCACTGACTCGCTCGCCGGGTGAGGTGGATGCATGCCAATGGGGGATGTCGATGCGCCAGAACGCCTGGGCAGGTGCGGCCAGGGCGTGTAGCACTGCCGCGCAAGCCACGGCGGGAGGGGTGACGGCGAGGGTCCGTCCCATGTCTTTCGGTAGGTGGTCAAGCCAGTGACCGATGCGTTGGCACAAGGCAAGCACGGACTCCCCGCCGTTGGGGGCAGTGGCGGGATCGTTAACCCCGGATGCACCGCACAGTCTGATGGGCACGCGTAGTTGATCTTCATGCTGGGTGGGTGTTTTGAGGGGGTGCTCGGGCCGCCGATCTGCTCGGCATTTCCACTGGGGTCTCTGGTTGGTCTGGCGGCGGTGCAGGGGTTCAGGCGCGGGCTGGTGGTCCGGTTGCGGCGGTGAACAGTCGTTGCCAGGCGTTGGCCCAGGGCCACGCTGCGGGCAGCCGCAGTGTCGAGCGCCGGGCGGATCGGGTGATGCGGGCGGCGACGGTGATCAACTGTCGGCGGACGGTTGCGGTGGTGGCTTTGGCGTGGAAGCTCGAGGCGAGGGCGCCGGCGGCGCGGGTTGAACGAGGACCAGTCCTGGGGCAAGGACTGCGTGTTCGGGCTCGCGGAGCAGATGGTCGCCTTGGAAGCGGACTGTGAGCGCGTACAGGAGTCGTTGGATGGCCCGGACGGCGCGGTTCGGGGTGGCGACATGGTCGAGCAGAACTAGGCGGCCGCCGGGGCGAAGTACCCGCGCCATTTCAGCGACGGCGGCCTCAGGGTCGGGGATGCTGCACAGGGTGAGGGTGGCCAGCACGGGGTCGAAGGTGGCGTCGGGGAAGTCGAGATGCTGGGCGTCGCCGAGCCGTAGGTCCGTCGGCCGGTTCAACGCGTCGGCGCGACTATGAGCCTTGGCTGGCATAGCGGGGCTGAGATCCACTCCGATCAGACGCGTCGCGGGCGGGTAGTAGGGCAGCCTGCGGCCGGTGCCGACGGCGACTTCCAGTACGTCACCCCTGGCCTGGGCGCAGGCCCAGTCACGCCCGTGACCGAACAGGGGGCGTTCGGCGAGGGAGATGAGCCAGTCGTAGCGTGGCGCCATCGCGTCGTAGAGGGCGCGGACCCGGGCGGTCTCCTCGTCAACACCCGGCGTGTCGGCGGGCGGTGCCACTAGCGCGGTGTCGCGGCCAGGTCGGGCCGCATTTGGGTGATCTGGCCAGATTGTTCGCGGGCGATGGTGGCGGCTAGCACCGTCAGTCGCGGATGGGTGGCGCGCCGCTGGGCTTGGTTGGCCATGTCGACCGCGAGCTGGTGATGGACGATCATCATCTGCGGGTACATCCGCTCGGTGCCCGACCCGGTCATCTTCGTGCCAGCCATCATCGTGTCCGAGCCCATCATCGTGTCCCGGGCGGTGTTGCCCATCATGGAGCCGGGCTTCGCGAAGGTCGACTTCACCCCGGGATACCACTGCGCCCGCCAAGCGGCCATTTGCGTCAACTGGGCACGTTGGGTGGTGATGATGTTGTGGCCAGCGCACGTAGTTCCGGGCGGCCCGAGTCGGCGATCATGGCGGCCCTGGTGGACGCGATCGCGCCTTGGTGATGCGCGCTCATCTGGTCGATAAGCTGCACGTCGAACGGTGACGTCGTGGTGAACTTGCCCATTCCGGTGGCCATGCCGGACGTACGAGGTCTGGCACCGCCCATCATCGAGTTGCCCTGCATGGTCGAGGACATCGCGGTGCCGCTGCCGGAATGGTCCAGTTCGGTCGCCGCGTAGGCGGCGCCACCGCCGGATCCGGCCGCCACGATCAGCGCCCCTGCCACAGAGAGGTTCCTGCGGCGAGAACTCACTGCTGCTGCTCTGCGCGGTTGCGACTACCCGGCACCGGGGTTGAGAACCCCACGGTGGGCGGCGCGACCGGCGTGCGGGCGGCCCGCAACGCACTGAGCTCGGCTCGGGCGTGATCGAGAGCTCGGTCCAGCGTGTCGGTCTCACTCGGCGCGTCGGTCGGGGTCATCGCGCATCGGCCACGGCGCATCGGCCGCACGCAGCAGAAATAGGTCAGCGAGACTGCTGCCGCGGCGAGTGCTGCGGAAACCAGATGCCGTTCACTTGGTGAACGACACCCCGCCGCGATCACGCTCGGCGGCGCGCAATTGGTCGATCTTGGCTTGCATGCGGGCTAGCTCGGCCTGCCGGGACGCGGTGTCGTCGGTGGGCTGCTGCTTGTTGTTGCCGCGCGTCATCATCCACATCATCAAGCCCATCCCGAGCGGGCAGGCCAAGAAAGCGAGGGCGTAGAGCGATTGGGGCATGTGCTGCTCCTTCGTATCGGGGCCGACATTCCGGTCGGCCCAGGACGGCGGCTAGTGCCACCAGTTGGTTTCGTGTCTCGGGCTACTATCCGTCTTCGTAGAGCCTACCCCTGCAGGGTAGGCTCGCTACCATCCGATGGAGAGGAATCGTCGATGAGCGACACCGGCGCGGCCGACACCCGATCAACAGAGTCGACGCGGGTCGGGGACGGCGCGGGCTGCGCGGATCGGCCGATGATGGAGCCCGAGCGCCGCGCCGAGGTGCTGCTGCGGTTGTCCAAGGCAGCAGGTTAGGTGCAGGGCGTGGCCCGGATGGTCGAACAGGACCGCTACTGCGTCGATGTGCTGACCCAGATCAGCGCCGCGCAAAGGCCCTGGATGGGATCTCCCAGATCATTACCCGCAACTACCTGGAGCGGTGCGTGAGCGATGCCATCAACGGCGGTGACCCGTTGATCTATGACGAGCTGATGCGGGTGATGTATCGCTTCCGCTGACCCACCGCAGAGCGCAGGCGTGCCCGCTGCCTTGATGCCATTCCGCCGACGCCGACCCGAAGGATGTTCGCTGATGTCTACTCGGACCCGTGGCACCGTGCCTGCCGCCTCGGTCAAGCCAGCCAGTGCTGGGCAACGACGCAAGGCCGAAGCGCAAGCCCGTGCCGCGGCGGCGCGACGCGCGGCACGGCGCCGCACCCGGATCAAGTGGACAGGCGTGGCTGTCGCGGCCGCGGCCCTGATCAGCGGGGTCATCCTTGTCGGGACCCGCAGCTCGAGCGCGCCCCCTTCCACGGCAAGCGCGCCTGCGGTCGGGGGTGATCTACACACGGTGTTCGTGCGCGGGAACGCACTGTATATGGGTGGGCATGATGCGGTCGCGGTGTCCCACGATGCTGGCCGCACCTTCACCAGCGTCTCGTCGCTGGCCGGCGCGGACGCCATGGGCTGGGCCAGCAGCGCCAACACCGTCCTGATGGGCGGGCACCCCGGTCTGTACCGCTCGACCGACGCAGGCGCCACCTTCACCCGGGTCACCGGTGCCGGCGCCGTGCTCGACGTACACGCCCTCGGCGGCACCGGAAACACCCTGTACCTCGCTTCCCCGTCGGCCGGGCTATTCGCCTCGACCGACGGCGGCACCAGCTGGCAGGTCAGAAACGCTCAGGTTGGCCGGTCGTTCATGGGCACCATCCTCACCGACCCCGCCAACCCGGCCCGGCTGATCGCCCCCGACATGTCGGCCGGACTCAGCACCAGCAGCGACGGCGGCCGGAACTGGACGGCCCTCGGCGGCCCGGCAGGGGCGATGGCGGTCACCTGGAGCCCCACCAACACCCGCCAAATCGTCGCCGTCGGTATGAACGGTGGAGCACTCAGCAACAACGGCGGTGCGAGCTGGCAGCCCGTCACCGTGCCGGCCGGGACCAGCGCGCTCAGCTATGACCCAACCGGCCGCACCCTCTACGCCGGAGCGCTGAACGGCACGCAAGCCCACACCTACCGCAGCACCGACAACGGCCACACCTGGACGCCCACGGCGTGACCGCACCACCCGACCCCGCCGCCGCGAAACCCGGCGCAGACGCCGCGCCCACCGAGCCCATGCTCACCCCTGACCCGTTCGAAGCGGGAGGTGGCACTCGCCCATCGCCGGCCGACACCGTCCGGGCCGGACCGGGGCGAGGCACCCTGGTCATCCTCGGCGTCGTGGCCACGACCCTCCTCCTGGCCGCAGTGATCGGGCTAGCGGCAAGCCGGGGGCGGTCACCATCGCCCGGGGACGTCTCAGCTACCGGTCTCGGGGCACCCACCGACACCACCTATCCGGCCGCGCTTACGGCCGATGTGCAGCGCATCCACACCGCCCTGCACGACATGGGAGCCCGCTGCACACCCCACGCCGACCCGGCCGCGCGGGCCCAGATCGGGCGCGACGTCGACGAGCTGGTCGCCTTCGCGGCCCGCTATCCCGATGCGCGTTTCACCGTCGACGGCGAGAACGGTCAAGCCCTGAACCTGCTGCTCATCGCCCGCGACGAGATGGGCACCTGCGCACCCGCCGCCGCGGCCCGCGCCAACCACGCGCTACCCGCGCAGTACCGCGCCACACCCAGCCCAACCGCGCCCACGGCCGCAGCAACCGGCGCATCAACCGGAAAGTAGGCCGTCGTCATGGCCTAGCGCGGGTCTGTCCGGCCAACGGTGTGTGAGGTCCGGCGGTTTCAGTTGATGGCTCTATCGAGCCGGTCCGCGAAGGTGATCGCGAACGCGTTCAAAGCCGGCTTCCAGCGCGTCACCCAGCGTGCCCTGCCGCCGCCGGTGGGGTCAAGCGACCGGGTGACCAAGTACAGA